>Ga0224510_10001101_pt1 | contig 18403 bp, 22 predicted proteins | sample SF_May12_sed_USG_FD_170161 | JGI IMG/M metagenome (GOLD analysis project Ga0224510, IMG submission 170161) | Sediment microbial communities from San Francisco Bay, California, United States - SF_May12_sed_USGS_4_1 | ecosystem: Environmental > Aquatic > Marine > Sediment | place: USA: California... | reverse complement strand
TTGTCCCATTGATGTGTGGTCCGTAACTTGACCAACTGGGCGACATAGGCCAAGAACAAGAGTCCGTGGATCAATCCCACCACCCTGACGGCCAGTGGCATTCCCATGAAGTATTTCATCGGCATGGCGATGAAGAGCAAGAGCAGAAAAGAACTTCCCTCGGCCAACGCAGTCACTCTGAATTTTCCGATCGGACTCATCGATATCGAATGTTCCCCACAACGCATCCAGACATGACATAGGTGGCGCCTGGCTCGCCGACATTGTCATCAACTCTTGAAGCCCTGTCAATGAGGCGTGTGAGGGGAGGAGTGAGTGGCTCGTGTCAGTGCCTCTAGCGCGAGCAATTGGGCCGATCTGCTACGGGCCCACACACAGATTTGGGACCGTCAACCGTGTGAACAGATGCGGCGAGGCCACAGCGGTGGAAGGATAGTGCTCAAGGGCCGATTTGAACTCGGGGTGGCTAAAGGCTGTTCGGAAGTGTGCGACGGACTCCCATACGGCATAGTTCATGAAGACGGTGCTGCCCCCGATCCCTTGATGTAATTGCGTCGAGATATAACCAGGTTGGCGTTTCATCCAATTGGCGTCCGCTTCCCATGCCTTGAGGAGGGCGAGGATGTCGGCTTCCGCGACCTGAAAGATGTTGACCTGGACGATGGGGGAAGCCTCGGTGCTGAGCTGTTGAAAGATTGGGGTACTCGGGTCAAGTGGCTGAAGCTGAAGCATGGCCTATCTCTGTTAGTCTAGGATTGAGAATATGAGCCCTAGACGAGCCAGCGTACCTTCCTATGGCACGGTGATCCACCGGTCTATGTCGGCGGCAGCATCCAGTAGCACCAGCCGAGAATAAATGGGGCCGCGACATACATGGCCTTTTTCCCGAAGGCATCGTGCACCCCATAGATGAGGATGCAGGCGATGAAGGTGAAATAGATCCAGCCAATTCCTCGATAGCTGGCATTATGTTCTGCGGCCAGCGCGAGGGCAGGTGATCCCAGGATCAACCCGGCTGAGAGTGTGGCGAAGCGTTTCATCGCGATTTCCTTCCATGAGAGGTAAAAGGATGGGATGTGAGGGTGAAGGAAGTTGAGGGTGCAGGCACAAAAACGCCCTCGTGGCGATGGGAACCAGGAGGGCGTGGGATTGTTCTAAAGCAGGGTCCTATGAGGGCGTCAGCGAGATCTAGCAAGGAGTCACAGAATACCTCTTTGTCTAAAGGGACTGAGCCATGCTGCGCTTTCCCATCCAGGAAGTCAAACCAGCGGCTGGTTGAAGAACATATCTGAGATGTGCGAAGGGGGGATCTGAAAGTGAATCGCGACGGTTGGGGATCGCATCCAATGGCGCCGGTCTTGTTTTGCGGGTAGTTTCCTTAGGGGGAGCAAGTCATCGCCACTGTAACGTAGCGTTTGGCTGTAAGTCAGGCACTATGTCTGCCAGGGGCTCTTTCACCCGTATCATCACGAGGTGGTGAGAGCTGTTTGGCTTGACCATAGGTGTAAGACGGTTTTAATATCGATAAGCTAACGGTAGGGAGGTCACCATGGCTACCACCACGATTTCGTCCAAGTTTCAGGTCGTCATCCCGAAGGAGGTCCGAGACAAACTTCATTTGACACCCAGACAACGCTTGTTGGTGATTGAAAAGGGAGGTGTCATTACGCTTGTTCCGGAAGTGCCCCTCAAATCGTTGAAAGGCGTACTCAAGGGAATGCCGACCGGGGACGTGAGAGAGAAACAGGACCGCGAATGAAAATCCTGTTGGATTCCAGTGGGTGGATCGAGTTCTTCACCGACGGGCCCAGGGCCAACCGGTATGCCGGCTATCTGACTTCACGGCATCAGATCATCACACCGACGATCGTATTGTACGAAGTCTACAAGAAAATCAAACGAGAGCGAGGCGAGGAAGCGGCTATGCAGTTTGCCGGGCGGCTCCATACGACCCACGTGATTCCATTGACGGAGTCGATTGCCTTGCTCGCTGCCGATCTGAGCCTCCAGCACAGACTCGCGATGGCTGATGCGATTGTGTATGCCACAGGACGAGATCAGGAGGCAGAGGTGGTCACCGGTGACGCAGACCTCGAAGGCTTGCCCGGTGTGGTGTATATCAAGTAGGGGATCATCGCAATCACTGCTGACACCATGGATGGTACAGAGGGAGTGGGAAAGCTAAAGAGACGTGCGAACTGTCGTGTCATGCACGATTCAAGATCCGACCCCCACTCCGACCCTGTGCTTTGGCCAAAAGGACTTCGCCATGCTGCGCCTTCCTGCCCAAGAAGTCAAACCAGAACTGCCTGTTGAAAAAGTGCGAGACGTGCGAGAGGGAGGTTCAAACGAGAATCGTGAGGATTAGGGATGGCATCCAATAGTGCTGGCTTTGATTCGCAGATGATTGCTGCCTGGGGGTGAGAATCGTTGCTATCTGCAGCACAGCCCTCGTCTGTAAATAGGTCAATACGTATACCAGGCCCAATGTTCACTCATTCCAGGTGCCGCGCCGTTCCTGTCGACCTGCCCGCAGAGTTGGAGCGGCCGCATCACGATGTTGAGAATGGGCGGCGGGTCTTGAATCAGATCATGGCAGAAAGAAGAAGGCAATTAGGGCGAAACATCACCAAGGAAGCACCGCAAGAAGAGCGTGAAGAGATTTTCCTTGCGGTGGTTGAAGCGAGACTCAATGTCCTTCAGCGACATCGGGAACTGATACTTGGACACCCCCTCCCCTTAAATTAGCTCGGTTTCTGCTCGATGCTTACAGGATCGCTCGCGAACCCTCGCATCAGTCGGGCGTTTCTCCATGAGTAATACCTTCCGCATTCGTGACGAGGCGATCCGGCGGCTCCACACCGTCGAGTCCGAGATTCGACGTCTCGATGTTCGTCGGCTGGCGCTCTTCGGATCCGTGCTGCGCAATGAGGCTCGCTCCGATAGTGATGTTGATGTGCTTGTCGAATTCGTTCCAACCGAGAAGACTTTCGATCACTTTATGGCGCTGGCGGATCTGCTCGACGACACGTTAGAGCGCCGGGTTGAAGTTGTTACCACGGAGTCACTCTCACCTTTCATTGGTCCGCACATCTTGGCTGAGGCAACGGATGTCCTTCGAGCCGCGTGACTATCTGCGGCATATCCTGTTGGAAGTCGAGTATCTCCTCGATCAGAGTCAGACGCTGACGTATGAACGGTTTGTAGTGGATGAGACGGTGCGGCGTGCATTCGTGCGCAGCTTGGAGATTATCGGAGAAGCGGTGAAGAATTCGCCGGCAGGGTTTCGGGCTGCGCATCCAGAGGTTGAATGGCGTTCAATAGCGAAAATGCGCGACCGCTTAATACATGGTTAGTTTGGGGTGGATTATCAGCTTGTATGGGACGTGGTGCATGAGAAACTTCCGGGACTCAAACGGCATATCCGGCAGATCCTTGACCCACAACAGGGCGGACCGTCAGCTTGAGAACGACGTCACACGCTACGTCGCTTACCGTAACATGATGCGTAAACAGAGATAGAGTAACTGGGTAAGAGTTGCAGGTGAAGGGCTCTAATCAGAATGCTATCCGGTGGATGCCTCGTGGTGTGCTAATAATTGCAGCCCAGTGAGGGAATGATGCTTGCCAAAGAGTCCCTCACGGGTGTGTGTCCTGCACGGATGCTTATCGGGTGCTCGTGTTAGCTAGGCGGCTGATCCTTGGCCTATCGGGGGAGAGGAACTCAATCTCAGCCACCACACCACGATGGTCGGAGGGCCAGAGGGCGTCGCCATTCGAGAGGCGGCCTGGTTGGTCAAATGCCAGTGTGCTTGAATGGACGATCGGGCTGGTACCCGTTTCTCCATCAGATAGAAAAATAAAATCGACACGGCGATCGGTGGTGGGCCAATCCACATAGATGTTTTGCCAGACGGTCCCTCCTGAGACACCTGGATTGGCAGCTCGGAAGACATCAATGAATCCAGACTCTTTCTGCCAACCGGTGAGGACCGTGGATTGCTCCCCCGCATTCAGGTCGCCCATCAGGATGGCTCGCCCTGTTCCCCGATAGTCACGGAACACCTTGCCGACTCGCTCGAGCTGACAGTCGTCCCCCTTTGCCGTATGGGCGGAAAAGACCTGCACAGGGCCATCCGGCGCCGTAATTTGAGCCCGTAAGAGAATGCGGGGATCCAGTCGACGCTGGCAGCGTGGCAGGTCGTAGACTTCTGACGTGGCGATCGGATAGCGACTCAAGATGGCCGATCCTTCTTTGAAGCCGATAGTAGCCGTGATCAGCCGATCCAGGAGACTGAGGCCGAAGATCCGTTCGGTGGCAGGGGCGAACACCATCTGATACCCCAACGCTTCGGCGATCCGTTGCGGGACGTTGCCGTGCTTTCGGCTCTCTGATGCTTCCTGAAGGGCGATGATGTCCGGCTGCAAGCGTCGCAATTCTTGAATCGTCATCTCCAACCGCTCTTCCAGATGCGTGCCGCTCTCAAAGAATCCCGACCATCCTCCATCATGCAGGAGATTGTAGGTGAGCACACGCAACCGAGAGGGGCCTTCTTGGCTTGGTTCAGCCAATGTCGGTGAAGAGAAGAGTCCAAGTGTGACGATAAGCCAGAGGGAGATATGAAAGAAGTGCTGAACCATATCTCAATACCATACGCCGATTTCACTAAGCTTTCCAGCCGTCAGGGATGGGTTCCGATGGCCTGAGTGGTCAGCGCAATCCTTTGACCAGCCCGTTTGGGGTCAGTCGAAAGGTTCAGTGGGAGACTGTGTCTGGTTGTCGACAATGGGCCGTCCTTGCGCCGACTTTTGAGCGGGTGCTAAGATCCGCCGAAGAACGGTTGAGGGGCGAGCTGAGGTGGCTTGACCCGAACAGAACACGTAACCGGTTTTTACCCGACTATGGCCAACATTACATTGCTCGTCTCACCCAGCTGTGGAGCCTGTCCATCAGCGAAGAGCCTCTGGAAGCAGCTGAGGGTAAAGTACAGTTTTTCCTACCGAGAAGTGGATATCACTACCAAGGACGGACAAGAATTGGCGGATCGCCATTCTGTGCGGGCCGTACCAGCGACGATCATCGACGGGAAATTGACCTTTGTCGGTGTGCCGAGCCGCGAGAGCGCGGAAAAGGCCCTCCAATTAAAAATGAAACAACGGGAAGAAGGGTAGAGTCACCATGGAAGAAGAGGATTTTGAGCTGCCAGATCTACCCCGGATCGATAAGGGACCCCCTCCGGATTGCCCCATCTGCGGCGATCCCATGTCCTTCATCGATGGCGATTGGGCTTGTGTCGACTGCAATGGAGAGCTCTTGGGCCCGGAGACCGGCTAACCGCGTCGTTCGCCACTCGCCGTTCGTGAAGCGAAATTCAACGAGGGGGCAGATCATGCGGATGTTTGTACGCTTCACGCATCACGCTTCACGAGATACGCCGTAGATGCTCCGCGTTGTCACTGGACGATTCCACCCCGCTCTCGAATCAGCCCTCGTCGATCATGTCCGTCATGCCAAGACGGATGACCCCTTCGCCCCGGTTGCGATTCTGGTCCCATCGAGCACGTTGCTCGATCGGATCAAAGCTCTGTTTAGTCGTGAACGACAGGGTACGCTCCTCAATGTCCACTTTCTCACCTTTCATCAACTCGCCCTTCGTCTCGCGGGTGAGATCCGCGGTCAGAATCAGGCGGCGAGCATTCGGGTCGTCGACGATCTGTTCTTCGAGCAGCTCGTCCGTCATCTCACAAGGAATCACCCCTCTGGATTAGCACCACTTCAACGAATCGGACATGCGTCCGGGACATGGGCGGCCCTCTGGTCCACCATTCGTGATCTGAAGGATGCCGGGGTTGATCCTGCCGCCGCAATTCAGGGTGTCACAGAGGGCTATTTCGGCCAAGATGAACCAGATCAGCTCCAAGCCCTGTTTTCCTTGTATGCGGCTGTGGAAGAGGTCGGCCAAACATTGGGGGTCGGGACTCCTGATGATTTCGCGGAGTCCTTGATTCCGTTCATTCCATCGTCTCCCTTCCTCGCGTCACTCACCCAGCTGTTCTACTATGGATTTTACGATCTCACGCAGGTGCAGCTTTCGCTGCTTGAGGCAGTGTGTGCCAGGGTGCAAACCACGCTCCTCTTCCCACTGGAGGAACACCCTTCCTACACCTTTGCGCAACGCTTCTTTGATCGACATATCAGCCCACTGGCCGCAGGTCCTCACGCACGTGTGACAGTGCCGCGACCGGATGTGATTGTGGGTTCGGGTCCAGTGACCTTGTCGGTCTCCAGTGTCATCGGGGCGGAGGAAGAAGTGGCGTCCGCCTGTCGCCACATTCTTGATCTCGTCGAGACCAACGGGTATCGATTTGATGAAATCGGCCTCGTGGCCAGGACCTTGGACCCCTACAGTGGGTTGTTGCGAGATGTATTCGATCGGCACTGTATTCCCTTCGTGACGAATGGGGGCACCCCTCTGATCCACGAGCCGCTCTGCAAGATGCTGCTGCAGCTGGCTTCCCTGCCCATCAACGATTTCTACGGCACGACGGTGCTCGACATCATGACCTCGCCCCTGTATCGATCGTCCCAGACGTTAGAGGGAAGTCCTCACTATCGACCTGAGCAATGGAAGGCGATGGTCTCGGCCCTTCGCATTACCCATGGCCGTGATGAATGGGAACGAGTGAAACGGGTGAGCCGGTCGGCGTTGATGTTACAGGATGAGGGGGACGAGGAGGTTCAGGGAGGCTCGCTGGATGTGGCGCCGGAAGTGGCGGCTCTGTGCTGGCAGGTCGTTGAAGAATTGTTCCAATCCTGTGAAACAGTCCCCACACAGGGGACGATTCGAGAACTCGTGGATGCGCTTGAACAGCTGGCTGCTCACCATCTCTCTCGTCCGGATGAGGAGGGGGCTGAGCAGGAGAGTTCTGGCGAGAGACGAGTCGATTCGATTTGGCAGGCCATCGAACAGACCTGGGACAGACTGCGAATGCTCGATGTGCTGGGGGAGAAATTGTCTTGGGCACAATTTGTTGAACTGCTGGAGCATGCGATGGAGCGTGCGGCTGTGCGGATCAGTACTGTTCCTAATCAAGGCGTCGTCGTTCTCGACGCGATGGCAGCCCGCGGGATTCCCTTCAAGGCGTTGTTTGTGCTGGGAATGAATGAAAAGCACTTCCCCCGATATATCCGCGAGGATCCCTTCTTGCGAGATCGTCACCGCGTGGTGCTCGCGAGCACGCTGGGGTTTAAGATCGATGAAAAGTTGGCCGGTTATGACGAAGAGATATTGTTGTTTACCTTGCTCTGTCAGGCCGCAACCAAGCGGCTGTTTCTGTCGTATCAGCGGGCCGATGAAAATGGCCGGGTGTCCGTTGTCTCGCCTTACCTCGAGCAGGGGGCTGAGCGGCTTGGGCTCCCAGACAGTCCGACAGAGACAGTTCCACGGCGCCTGACAGATCGAGTCGCCCACCGGCCTGCGATACGCCAGTATCTTTCTCCCAGAGAATTCACACGTTGGATGGTGCTGCAAGGGCAGGATCCAGCTTTGTTCTTGCAGGCTATGGGGCATGATGCCGAGTTGTTCAGCCATGCGATCACGGCAGTGTCGGCGATCGAACAGGATGTGCCGTCACTCACGGCCTTCGATGGCCAGATCGGTCCGCTTCCATCCCATTGGTCGAGGGTGATGCGACGCGGGGTGGCTCCCACTCCCTTGGAGCGGTATGCCCGTTGTCCGTTCCAGTATTTTGGAACGGACGTACTGCATCTTGAGCCGGTTCGTTTGGCCATCGGGAAAGAGCCGGACGCGTTGGTGCTTGGCATCCTACTCCACTCGGCACTCCGCAGCGGGTATGAGTCGCTTGTCGGAAAGGGATGGCCTGCTAGCGTATTGCCGCCCGATATCATTCGTCGAGCAGCCGAAGAGTCTGTGGCGAAGGCAGCTATGGAGTGCGAGCGCGAGCATCCCCCTGGGCATTTTCTCCTCTGGGAGTTGGCGAAGGAACAGGCTGTTGCCTTAGTGCTCGCCACAGTAGCTTCGGATCAAGCGGCCTATGCTGAATTCCCCTATCAGCCGATTGCGTTCGAACAAGCGGCGACGGGGACGTTGTCGCTCGTCGTTGAGGAAGAATCCGTCGAGTTGAAGATCCAAGGTCGGCTCGACCGTCTCGATCGACATCGAGACAGCGGCGCTCTGCGTATCATCGATTACAAATACAAGACCGGTAGTGCCATGAAGACAGAAGACCGGAATCTTCGCCAGTCTGCGGTACGAGGCTATCGGTTGCAGCCGCCGCTGTATGCTCGACTGGATGTCACTGGGTTGGGAACGACCGAGGAGGTGCAGTTGCTCTTTGTGGCGCCCAATTGGTCACGTCCCATTGAACGCTCGATCTTCACAAGGCGGGACTGGTCCAGAAACGCCGGCTCATTGGTCCAGGACACGATCGAGCGACTGGTGACAGGCCTCAAGGCCGGGCAGTTCTTTATCCTGCCGGGTACCTATTGTCAGACCTGTGAGTATCGTGTCGCCTGCCGGCGTGAACATCAGTTGACCTGGTGGCGGTCGTATCGTGCAATGGAATCCAAAGATCTTCGGTCCTTGCGGACGATCAAGGTGCAGGATGAGTAGTCTCTACGAGATTCCCGACCGTGCCGCCCGCGAGGCCGCTGAGACGACGTTCGATCGGAACGTCGTCGTGATTGCCGGGGCGGGAACCGGCAAGACGACGCTCCTGGTCAATCGTCTCGTGCATCTGGTGATGAAAGAGCCACGACCTGTGCCGATCACGCAGGTTGTCGCACTCACGTTTACAAACAAAGCGGCGCTGGAAATGAAGGTGCGCTTGCGTGAGCGACTGATGTGGTTGGCTGATCCGAGGACTGATGGGGCGCGAGCGCAAGACGGAGGAGCCGTTTCTGCTCAGGACCTACAAGAGCGGTACGGGATCACCAGGGGGGAGATTGCGGTTCGAGCCCGTGCCGGACTGGCCGATATCGAGAAAGCCCAAATTGGGACGTTGCATAGTTTCGCCGCCCATCTGCTGCGGCTGCATCCCCTGGAGAGTGGCGTCGATCCGGATTTTCAAGAAGATGACGGCTTGCGGTTCGAAGAGCATTTCACGCAGGCGTGGGATGTGTGGATCGATCAGGAGTTAAGCCGACAGGGGGCGAACCATGATCAATGGCGTCGCCTGTTGGGAGTGACGACACTCGAAGAGGTCAGAACTCTTGCCCATGCACTCAGTAGCGAGCTTGTGGATCTCAGCCTATTGCAGAAACAGTTGGCTCAAGACTCTGTGAGTCCGAACGTGGTTCGGTGGGTTGGCGAGCGGGCAGACAGGGCTCACGCGCTCCTGAAGACATATGATCGCCCCAAGCGACGAAAGATTGAAGAGATGCTTGGGGCGAGTGTGTCGTTGCTGACACGGGTGGCGAACGAAGGCCCATCCGCTCTCCAACAATTGGATGTCTCAACCCGCGACTGGCTCAGCAAGGATGTGGGGAGTAAGGTTAAGGATTGGGATGAGGCAGAGTTCCAAGAGGCCAAGCGGCTCATTCAGGCCAGCCAGTCCCTGTTGGATGTCGATCATGGGTTGTTTGAGGATCTGCTGAAGCTCCTCAGTCCATTGGTTGCATCCATCCGCTCATCCTTCGTGGACAAAGGGTGGTTGTCATTTGACGGTCTGTTGGCCAGGGCGAGGGCCCTTCTTCACGAGCATCCCCGCGTCAGAGAAGGGATCAAACGAGAGTATCGGGCGGTACTGGTCGATGAGTTTCAGGATACCGATCCCATTCAGTATGAAATCATTCTCGCGGTGTCGGAGCAGCTTGGCTGTTATGAGACCGCCTGGCAGGACATGAGGCTGGATTCCGGGAAGCTCTTTATTGTGGGCGACCCCAAACAGTCGATCTATGCATTCCGTCGAGCAGACATTGAGGCCTTCGATCGGGTGGTCGACAAGATCACTCAAGGCGGTGGTGTCGTCCAAACGTTAACGACGAATTTTCGCAGTGCGGCAGCCGTGCTTGATCCGGTCAACGACATTTTTGACCGCCTCTTTGTTCACCACCCGTTGGTGCAGCCGGCCAATGTCAGACTGGAAGTGCGTCCCCACCGTCGTCCGTCAACGATGGAAGCCGGAGTCCAGCTCCTGGTGACGACCCCAGCGGATGGGGATGAACCGTTTGATGCGGATCTTGCCGTTCGAGCGGAAGGGGAAGTGTTGGCACGGTGGTTGAAGGACGAGATCCTCTCACGGCCCAACATAGTGGCCGGTCAGGTGGCGTTGCTCTTTCGAAAGCTCACCCAGGCCGACGCCTATCTGGATGCCTTGCGCCGGCACAACATTTCCTATGTCATCGAAGGGGAAAAGCATTTTTACCGTCGACAGGAAGTGATCGATCTGGTCAACGTGCTTCGAGTGCTTGACCATCCGCATGATCGCATTGCCTTGACCGGACTGTTGCGTTCCCCACTGGGTGGGTTGACGGATCGTGAGCTGTTTGAATTTCACGACGCCTCTCAGTTGGAGTATCGGCTCTGGACAAAGCTCGACTCGTTCGACCATCCGCGAGCTGCGGCGATTCGCCGTCTCTATGAACAGTTGTCTTGGCTCCATCAGGCCGTTCCAGCGGTTCCACTGGCTGATGCGATTCAAGTGATCTTTGATCGACTTCCCCTTCTGGAAAGTGCCGCTGCCTCGCTGCACGGCGAACAGGCTGTCGCCAATCTGCTGAAGGTGAAACAGACGGCGGCCGCCCTTTCCGACCGGGCCACCATGACGTTGAGCGCGTTCATCGAGCTGATGGTGGAACGATTGGAGGAACAACCGGAAGAGGCCGAGAGTCCGTTGGCTGAAGAGTCGTCCAATGCGGTGCAAATTCTGACGATCCATAAGGCCAAGGGGCTGGAATTCCCCATCGTGGTCTTGCCGGGATTGCACCAGGGAACCGGACGGGACCGGACTGTGCCACATGTGGCCCACGATTGGTCGAGCGGCATTTATGGATTGTCCCTCGGGTCCAAACGAACGATTGGGGCGGTGCTGGCTCAGGCAAAATTTGCCGTACGAGAAGAGGCGGAACGGCGGCGCGTGTTCTACGTCGGGATGACAAGGGCTAAGGAACTCTTGGTGTTGTCCGGAGGGAAGGTCGCCCGATCGGTTGGAGAAACCACATTTGAATGGCTGCAACAGATTGGGACAGGGCAGGTCGGCGAGGTGGCCACACAGGAGCTCTCTATTGGAGCCAGTACGATCCCCCATCGGGTGGTTCACGCGCCGGAGCGAACATGGCAGCGCCAGTCATTCACAACAGAGAATCCGGCTATCTCAATTGATGTGTCTTCGATTGCTCGGCTGTGGGAGCAACGGAAAGAGCGGTGGAGTGCAGTTGGGGAGACCGAATGGCATCTGACGCCGACCTCGATGGTACAGTGTGAGGGGAGGCCCCGTGCTCCGTCTCGTAGCAAGCGTCAGCTTCGTGAGGTCGGGCGACTAACAGGGATCGCCGCGCATCGACTCTTGGAACGGTGGAGTTTTTCGTCCCCGCCGAGCGGATTGGTGGAACAGATCGGTCCGGTCCTTCAGGAGGTGCTCCAATCCGAAGAACAGTCTCTCCTGCCAACCATCACAGATTCGCTTCGTGAACTCTTCACAGCATTCGGTAAATCGAAACTGTACGGCAGGCTCCAGTCGGCCCAGATCCTGGGTCGCGAAGTCCCATTCATCATGCCATGGGGCGACAGGCAAGTCATGGAAGGCGTTATCGACCTCCTGTACCGGTTTGATGGAGAGCTGTGGATCGCCGACTACAAGACGGACCTGGTATCGGCCGATCAAGCAGCAGAGCGTGCCGAGCAGTACCGACCACAGGGGAGGGTCTACATGTCCGCTGTGGAACAGGCTCTTGGGGTCAAACCGCGTTTCCACTGCTTATTTCTGCGATGCGGTGCTGCTGTAGAACTTTAGGGGTGGGCCCAGAACATGGCCAAGCGCGAACATATCTCCTCGGAGGCCTTTGCGAAGCTGGTTCAGCAAGCGATCGCTGATCTCCCTCCGCCCTATGCGAAGCTGATGGAGTCGATTGCGGTGATTCTGGAAGAAGAGCCGCCTGAGGACGTCTTGCGAGACTTGGATCAGGAGGACGAGGGTGAATTGCTTGGACTCTATCAAGGCCAGTCACTGGCAGCGGACTCATTTTTCAGGCCGGGAGGGGAACAACCACCTCAGATTTCCATCTATCGCGGCCCGATTCTCCGGATCTGTGAGAGTCCGGAAGAGGTCGTCCAGGAAGTGTACGACACGGTCGTTCACGAACTAGGCCACCATGTGGGTCTGGACGATGATGAGATGCCGTACTGAGCGAGTTTCGGGTTTCTCGTCGCGGGTTTCGAGTCACAAATCCACAACGTGAAACGCGATACTCGAAACTACTTTGTCGGCGAGTAGGTGGGCGAAGCCTTGTAGTAGCCTCGGATCAACATGAGGACTCCGACCAGCACCATCGGGACTGAGAGGATCTGGCCCATGGTGATCGGTCCAAAAATGAACCCCAGGTGCTGATCCGGTTCACGAAACAGTTCGACGATGAGCCGACTGATGCCATATCCGGTAATGAAGGTCCAGAAGAGGGTGCCGGGTGGAGTCTGGCGGCGGTCAATCACCCAGAGTACGGTGAATAGCGTCAGCCCCTCCAGCGTTGCCTCATACAATTGCGAGGGATGACGGCAAGCAGATCCTCCCCCTGGGAAGACCATACACCAGTCCACGTCGGTTGCCCGGCCGAAGAGCTCCCCATTGATAAAATTCCCAATTCGTCCACATCCCAAGCCGATCGGTGTGACGCAGGCCGCGAGGTCCGCAATCGTGTAGGCGGGAATCCCCTGTTTTCGGCTGAACCAGATCAAGGCGATGATGGTTCCCAAGAGCCCGCCGTGAAAGGACATTCCCCCTTCCCAAACTGCCAGGAGTTTCAGTGGGTTTTGGCTGTAGTAGGAAAAATTATAGAAGAGCGTGTAGCCGATCCGTCCCCCCAGAAACACGCCGAAGGCGGCGTAGACGACCATGTCGTAGACCTGGTCTGGCCGGATCGCCAACTCCTTCCTGGCCACCTTCCTCTGGATGAGAAAATAGGCGGAGGTGAGGCCGATCAGGTACATCAGCCCATACCAGCGAAGCTGAATGGGGCCGAGGGCGACGATCACTGGGTCAATATTGGGATAAGGGAGCGCGGCTGGGGGACCCATCAATCTCTTTCCAAGACCGTCCGTTGCAAGAACCCGCCCTTCTCTCTAGAGGAACACGAAGCAGAAGCCATATGCCAGATCCTATGGGAGCTAGGCAAGACTTGCCCGTGGATAATACGGAGGCTCACGTATCAATGCAAGTGCGTCGGCGATGAGAAGTCTTTAACGATTCATGGCCGGCAAATCGGCTTCCATGGCTGTCAAGCAAGGATGGGCAGGAGACAGCTGTTGGATTTCTGAGACGGCTGTACCAAGATTTGTTGAGAAAAAGAGACCAAAAATTAGTCATTCCTCATGGACAAAAAACGCCCTCCGCGATTTTTCACGGGAATCTGCTTTCTGATGTCGCGTCCGAGCCTGGCACGGAGCATGCTGATAGTTCCTGCAAGAGAGAGGGGTGCAAAGCGACCGTCCGGTTCATTCACCATCATGAGGAGGAGGTTCACCATGTCGGAGCAGCAGAAGCAAGTCGCCAAGGCAGCTGCATTCATCGCTGGTGGGGCAGTCATTGGAGCAGGGCTCGGGCTCCTCTTCGCTCCACAGACCGGTGTCGAGACCCGTCGAACGATCAGTCGCTATGCTCGAAAGGCACAAGCGCAGACCAATCGATGGGGGCGGGCCGTCAAGTCCGGGGTGGAAGAAGTGCTGAACCGTAAATCTGAAAAAGAAAAAGGTTGTGAAGAAGAGCGGCCCCAACTCCTCGCGATGATGAACTGATTGCCTCGACGATCGTCGGTAGCAGCTCGGCCTGGCGCCCCCCTCCGGCGGCGCCGGTCGCCTGCTACCGACGGTCCAGGGGAATGTGGATGCTGATTGCTCCCGCCAGTGCCCCTACCTGAGCCCCTTCTCGCGGATAGCCTGAGATATCCAGAATTCCTTTCGGACTGCCATGGCAGGTCAGACAATCCTCCGAATAGTATAGCGGGGTCATGACCCGAAGGGTGGTTCCGCCATCGATCCACTCGATGATGGGAGGGCTTGTCATCGGTTGCGTGGCAAGTCGTAAGAGGACCGTTCGTTCATAGGCATCCGGGGCATTGTGCAAATTCCTTGGGTCGAGGGCGGTCTGCTTGATCGTCACGTTCGATCGCGCGGAAAACTTCCTCGCGGCCTGGCTGCCGAACGTCGCGGGGATGAAGTTCTTGTATCCAATTCCACGCTGATTGATGACAAACTGGGCGTCCGCGACGACCTCCTTACTCGTGCGGAGCAGGAGAGCCAGCAGCTCCCGAGTAGAGGGCGGCAACGAGGGGGGAGACGTTCTCAAATCGATGTGGGTTTGGCGAGAGAATTCCTCCAGGACTGCTCGCTCGAAAACCTCAGGCGTGAATCCCTTATCACCTTTGCGTGGATCATTGATAAGCGACTGGTTTTGTTCGACGACAAGACGCCCCGCGTTGAGGAATGTGGCTAAGAGTTCCGCTGCCTGTTTGATCTCCTGCTGAGAGGTCTGTGCCAGGCCCACCTGGGGAGAGCAGAGCACCAACCCCAAGCTGAACCGGAGAAGTATTCTTATGAGATAAGACATTGCTGTTTTCATTCTATCAGGGCCGGTTTGTTTCCTCGACGAGCTGACATTGTCCCTGGTCATAGTGGTCAGGAACTTGTGTCACTTCAAGAGGCAATCCTTCTGTGGTTGCTCGTCGGGTGGGCGCATATGCCTCGTCGATCCACCGATGGCGCATCTGGGCCAATCGTCCGGACTCCTCCAAGCGAAACAATAGGTTATTCAAGAACCATTGGAAACGTCTGTGTTCTTCACTCGTGACGATCGAGAGGTCATTGCGCGTCAGGAGCAAGGGAGAGCCGTTGGGTTTGGTCAAGGTGGACCACTCCTGCCAGACCCGCTTGGTGACATACTCGATGATGGAATAATCCGAGAGGATGACATCGATGGTTGGGTCTCTGGTTTCAATGGCGGCGGGAAGCGAGTCGCAGACGACCAGGTGGATCTGTGAGAGGTTTGCTTGAGCATAGAGATGAGCTGAGCGTCCCTTCTGGACCGCGATGGTCAAGCTGGAAAAGGCCTGCTGGATGGCTGCGAGTGTGTCCCATTTCCCGCCGTGCTGTGCAAATTGGGCCTGGATGCGCTCAGCAGTTCTGGGGTTATGGATGATGGCGGCAATTCCATCGTCGCGTAGATAAGGAGCGGAAAACCAGAGGCCGGCCGGCTTCGTTCCCGGAACGGTTCCGCTCACGGATGAGACGAAGAGATCGAGGTGCCCTTCGTTCATCTTGATAAAGAGATCCGGGAATCGAGTAACATGGAGGGTGGGAACAATGGGCGTCTGTTTGCCGCAGTGAACGGTGAGAGCGTCCGCAACCTCTCGGATCAGCTCGATATCCAGCCCTGTGACTCGAATCCCCTCATCGGTATACATGGCGGGAAAAATGAACGGGCGAAACGGCTCAACCGAAATGCCTACGCGTAATCGTCCACGTGCACAAATGGCGGACAGTTCGTCCTGGGTCAGCGGATGGACCATTGTGACGGCATCGTAGAGCAGGCCACAGCCTTGGAGGAGGAGAAGGGCCAATCCTAGAAAAACGCGGTGTTGCCAATGGCTGCGCAGTTTGTGCAGGCATCCGGAAAGACGTTCTATGGGACAAATTGCTTGCATAGGGAGTATCCGATTACAGACGAACGCCGATCGTAAACAGCCATTGCTGGGAGAGATCAGACTTGCCTTTAAAATCGATTTCAAACCGCGTGTACTGGAGTCCCATATCGACTGAGAATCCACGAGCGACCGGGAATCGCACACCTACCTGCCCGCCGTACAGATAACCGGGTGAACCCTCGCTCCGTCCGGGAAGGGTGCCACCGATCAAGGTGCCGACGTAGGGGACGGCGCGATCTTCGAGCGGTCCGAACAGCACATGTCGGATGATGCGGTTGATGGGTCTGGTTCGAGGGAAATCCAGGATATCGATGAAGTTATTCCAACGGGGGTTCAGGAACAGCGAATGCTGGTCCGTCACGAACGTCGGGGTGTGGTGGCTGTAGTATTGATAGACTGTTCTCATCTCAAGTGGCCCATACCGAAGGGCCGTGATCCCAACCTGCGCCGCGATCACTCTGGTCTGAGGGGCAAAGGTGCGCTGATTAAAAGAAACATCAAAGTTAAAGGGACGAATCGGCAGAATATCGAGCACGGCTTCTTGGCCGGCCGCTGTTGGCGGGAGCGCCAAGGCCAGTGTGAACAGGCCGGCTAACAGGAGAGAGACCGCTGTGCTCACTGGACCACCTCTCCTCAATCCTCTCGTTTCCTCACGGTTGCGCCGCCCATCCGCCCCATTTTACCCTAGCCCGCCGTGGAATGTTGAAAGCTTATATGGGCTTCTGGGTTCTTGGTGTTGGAGGGGGTGAAGGCCTGCTCTGACAAGGGTAATGAGAAAGTGGCTGTGGGCCGCATTGTGGCTATGCTAAAATCCGCCACTTGGCCGGAGTGGCGGAATAGGCAGACGCAAGGGACTTAAAATCCCTCGGTCCGAAAGGACTGTACCGGTTCGATCCCGGTCTCCGGCACCATCGTGATACAACGGGCAAGGCTCTTCCCCAAATGGGTCGGCCGGCTCTTCGAGGTTCAACGTACTGAATGAGGGATTCATGAGCATCAAGACAGGAATAATAGCCGTCGGTGGTGCGGTACTGCTCGTCTCGGCCTTGATTGGGGGAGCATGGGTCGTCACTGCACCGCCGGACAATGTCGAGCCCTGGAAACAGAAGCAATGCGATGAACATGTGCAACAGTTGGACATGCTGAATCGGTACAAACTGTTTTGGTCATTTGTCCAACGTCGGCAGGGATTCAACGACTGCTTGAAACGAGTCGAGGAGCTGGGCCTGAAGCCACCATCTCAGTGAAGACGAATTCCTGAATTTCTCATGTGGCATGCCTTTCAATGGCTGCTTCGCCCAATGAGGCTACATCCCTGGCTGGTGCTGCTCTTACTAGTCGCGAGCGACAAGCTGAGTGAGGGTTCTGCATCTGCGGAGTGGCATTTCTTAGATGCTAACGATCATGCCAAGGTCTATATCGATCGAGAGGCCATCAGTCGAACCGGCGATATCGTCAAAGCTTGGGTTCTCGACGATCTGAAGACTCCCCATACCAGAGGACTGAGCAGCTTCTTGTCTGTCCGTGCCCACGAAGAACACGATTGCGCCAAAGAGCGCTTTCGTCTTGTGGCCATTGAGCAATTTGCAGGCAACATGGGGACCGGTAACTCAATCTACAAGAAGTCAGGTGAGTCAGGCTGGGCGCCGATTCCACGAGGAACCATGGCGCAATCGGTCTGGAAATTTCTCTGTGGCAAAAAGTGATGGTGCCGCGAGGAGGGCGAAATAGGAAAGACTAGGCGGACGTTCGTTCTCGACCACACTTCCAGCAGATCGCAAACTGGCTTTCGTGACGTTCCTCACATCCCGGACAGATCCAACCATCCTGGTTCGACGGTAATGCCACGAGGCCATCGGCCAGTACGCGCCGTGCCCGATCATACTCCTCATCTTGGATCACCCACAGTTCAGGGAACACTTCAGTAAAAGGAATCTCTCCGGCCAGACCAGATGAGCGTTGGTTCTTGATCGTGCAGGGGATGCCCGCCTGCTCTAGCCACTCCTTGCGCATCTCGACCTCAAATAAATGCTGAGAGACGAAGACCTGTTTCATTGGGCTCCTGCAGCCGCAGGTGGCAGTTCTCACGGAACGGGTGCTTACCGAAGGAAGCGCTTTTTCACACCTTCGTGCGGAACAAACCTTCCTTCATCAGCCTGGATGCCGGCCTCGATCTTCTTACGGACGAAGATTTCGAACATGATATCGTCCCGCGTGGCTTTCTCAGATAGCTTCTTTATCATATCGAGCGCCTGTTTCTTAGCAGTCGGTATCGGAGATCGCATAAACGATCGGTTTAGAGCCCAGGCCCTGCCTGATCCGGAGTCAAGAATTCCATATGTGAGGCTCCAAGCGGTTGTCGAGAAATGGAGCTAGGGAATAAGGGAAAATAGAGAGTTCAAAGAACATCCCCGCTGATTAAGAGTCAGCGGGTTAAATGTTGCAGGGCTGCCTACCAAGCGAGGGTGTGCTCTGTCGCTACGGATGCGCCACGCGCCAGTTCTTGCCAACACCGAGGTCGACTTTGAGTGG
>Ga0224510_10001099_pt1 | contig 18406 bp, 14 predicted proteins | sample SF_May12_sed_USG_FD_170161 | JGI IMG/M metagenome (GOLD analysis project Ga0224510, IMG submission 170161) | Sediment microbial communities from San Francisco Bay, California, United States - SF_May12_sed_USGS_4_1 | ecosystem: Environmental > Aquatic > Marine > Sediment | place: USA: California... | reverse complement strand
CGATAACCGCACCTATGTAGCCGTCAATATCCACGGGGCGAAGAGTGGGCAGCAGTGTTATATTTACTCCGAAGGGTTTGTCGGTAAGCGTTCTGGTCTTCTTGATTTCAGCCGCGAGTTCCGCTGGGGTTGGAAATGTAAATGCCGTTATGATGCCGAGCGCCCCAGCGTTGGACACCGCGGCTACCAGCTCTGCCCGGGAAAGCCACATCATTCCGCCCTGGGTGATAGGATATTTGATACCCAAAAGCTCGGTTATACGTGTCTTAAACATCCTTTCTCCTCCTTATGATATTTGTTGTCGATTATAACATTTGGGCGTCTAGCCCGGCACATTCACGTAGGCTCAAGCATCCTATTTCCCATCAGAAACAGGCTCTCTCCAATCCATAGAAGCCCGCGAGCTTTAAGATGGAAGATAAGTCCCTGGGCTAGTGTCCGAAGTCCCCGAGAAGTTGTAGGACTTCTCAGGGGTTGGTTTAGTGATTACTCCTATCCAAAACGGCCAGTAATTCTCCTAGGGGCAAAGTATTGAGTATGTGTTGCGGCTCACACCAAGCGCGTCGGGCAACGCCAACCCCGAATCGCATGAAACCCAGATGAGCGATGCTGTGAGAATCGGTCCCGATGGCGAGTTTTAGCCCCAAATCGCGGGCACGAAAAGCGTGGGTGTCCTTTAGGTCGAGGCGGTCAGGCATGGCGTTGATTTCCACAATCTTATTGTACTTGGCTGCCGCCCGGAATACAGCTTCCAGGTCCATGGCTACGGGCTCACGCTCTCCTATAAGGCGGCAAGTAGGGTGGGCGATCATGTCAACATCGGGATCTTCTATGGCATCTATTACCCGCCGCGTCATCTTTTCCTCGCTCTGGTTCATGGCAGAGTGAACGGCAGCAATCACTATATCCAGTCCGGACAGGATTTCATGTGGCAGGTCTAGGCTACCATCTGCTCGAATATCAACCTCGATACCCGTGAGCACGCGAATCCCAGTTAGGCGTTCATTAACAGCTCTGATTTCAGCGATTTGCTCCCTAAGCCTCTCCATATCAAGACCGTGAGCGATACCGCGTCCCACAGAATGTTCCGTGACTGCAATATACTGATAACCTCTATCCTTGGCCGCCCTAGCCAACTCCTCAACAGAATCGTGCCCATCGCTCCATTCAGTATGTGTATGAAGGTCTCCCTTTATGTCGGATAGCTCCACGAGCTTTGGTATGGCTCCTTGCTCAGCTCTTTCTATTTCACCCTGCGCCTCTCTGAGTTCCGGCGGGATATACTGAAGCCCCAGTCGATTATAGAATTCCTCCTCCGTGGCAAATTTTTCCAGCTTGCCCGTAGCTACAACAGTTATCCCGTATTCACTCAGTTTTAACCCCTGCTTGTGCCATTTTTCTCTCAGAGCGATGTTGTGCTGTTTGTTACCGGTAAAGTACTGCAGCAGAGAACCGAATGAGTCATGCTCCACCATTCTCAAGTCAACTTGCAGTCCGCCGCTGACGATGACGCTGGCTTTAGTTGACCCTTGGGCGAGCACCTGACTTACTTGAGGCAGCGCCGCAAAAGCATCTATCATATCCTTGGGGTTATCGGCAGTGCCCATCAGGTCGATATCACCCACAGTTTCCCGAAAGCGACGTAGGCTGCCGGCGGGAGTGAGATTTCTCACGCCGGGTATAGTGCCGAGGGCGACTATGATCTCCTCGACAATGGGCAATGCTTCGCCAATGGGGATGCGCTGGTCTTTCCGGCGCAGCGCCTGGATCTGGTGCAGGATATTGTCAGCTGTCTTCTCGCCAAGCCGGAAGAGCTGGGCCACTCGGCCGTCATTGATTGCCCGCTCCAGTTCATCTACCGAGCTTATACCTAATTCGCTGGAAAGCTTGTTAGCCGTCTTTGGGCCAATCCCCGGTATAGCCAACAGATTGGTTATCCCCTGGGGAAACTCAGCCTTCAGATTCTCATAATAACCTAGCTTGCCGGTTGTTATCAGTTCAGTGGTTTTCTTCGCTATTGCCTCGCCCACGCCGGGAATACTATGCAAGTCCTCCCCTTCGTCAATCATAGCGTTCAATTCTTTTGGGTAATGCTCGATAGCCCTGGCTGCCTTCTGGTAAGCGCGAATCTTAAAGACGTTCTCTCCCCTAAGCTCCAGAAGGTCGGCAATGTCTTGAAATACCTTGGCCACCTCGATGTTTTTCACGTCTTGGCTCGCCTCCGCCGCTCCTTTATTATACCCCTGTTTCCCACACCTGTAATACAAGCTGCTCGGGGCCCTTACCTGCGTGGAGGCCATCGGGCGTCTTTCCGCCCTGACCGTCCTCGTTGGGCGGTGATTGCCAGCCGGACAGATAAAACAGCTATAAAAATGCGGAGGGGCTTCCAAAATGCCAAGATTGAACGGAAAATCAGACCTAAACAGCCCGCTGATGAAGACAAGGTCGTCGCCGGCTAACCGGCAACGACCTCAGTAGTGCCAAAGACCCTGCACTACCTATTCTCAGCTTTAGCTACCCGATCCAAAATACGATATGACGCGCCGCAGATTATGTCAGGAAGCTTACGACTACCTAGAGAATCCTTATCGGCCTCGCTGAACCTTACTCTCGCTTCCTGCCATTTTCGTCTAATACGTCTGTGTGCCGGATCTGTCCTTAATTATACCAACGGTACCTGGCGTTTTGGCATTCTTATCTGAATCGCTGGGTCCTTGCTTCCATGTCTTGCCATCTTCGTCTTTGCCATCCGGCGGTTGCCAATTGGGGTGCGTATGGAACTCGCCAACCACTTGTCCGCCTGGCGGTGGAGTAGGGGGCGGAGCGTCGATACTGCTACGGTTGCCGGAAGGCCAACGCTGAACTGATAGATTCCCGTCCGCGTCTTCGTAGATCCACCCTCCTTCCTCATGTCGCGTGGTAGCATTGTCTGCACTTGAATCTTCCCAAGCTGCCTGAATCGCTGCCTTGACAACGGGGTCATTGGCTATCTCCTCCGGAGTCTTGTTGGTTGCCAGGGCACCAATCTGCCCAGCAATAGCGGGGTCACCCGCTGCCTCGATGGTAGCAGGCAGGGCAAGGACGGCCGGACTCCAGGAAAGACAGGCTAGTAGCACACAGAATATCGCTATGAACAGTCTCGTTTTGACTTTCACATTTCCTCCTTTTCCCATTGACATTTAAAGCAGTCCTGTGTCTGGTAAGGCTTCACTTACTCGGTGTAATAGAGGTCGATAACATCGCCGGTCGATTTGTCCACCAGGACATGAGGCTCACCGCCGCGCAGTACCGGCGAAGTATACGGGAAGTAAATGTGCCAATAGGTTGCTTCCTCCGTAGACCGCGTATCACGGCCATCCAGAGACATTACCCCATCGTTCTCCACTGCTTGAGTGGCGATCGTGATTGCCTGCTCAAGGGTGATACCAGCTCCGCCTTCACCTGTACAGCCAGCAAAGGTGAACATCAGGCTTACTATTGCTGTCCCCACTAGCAGCCACACTTTGCATCTCCTTTTTTGCATTTCCTACCTCCTTCCCTCGTACCGGGGCCACGAGGGTGATATTTTGGTTTCCCAAAATCTTATTTTGTGTCTATTATATCACGCCGCCCCGCTATTGAATGTGGAGAGGACGATAGTAAAAGAGCAGACCGTGTCAAGGCACGGTCTGCTCTGGGTGCGACAAGTGTGATGTCCTTTGCTGGGCTCTATCTCACCTTCGTATCAATGGGTGGACTTCTGTATGACCGGGCACTCTACATCATTCTAGTTCCGCCACATATTTCCTGTAGCTTCAAGCACCCGAACAATGGGATCAACCAGAAGCTCTCTGACCAGCGTCCTCACAAAGTTATGTTCTGATATGAAGTTTGCGATAGGAGGGCTGACCCGATAATAGAAGTCGACAAGTCGAGAGCCCACCGCGCTTTTCAGCAATACGTCATCACGAAAGGCTTGTAGCACATCAAGCTGTTTAGCAGTGGGAGTGCCATAGGCCGCAGTGGCGATGAAGCATCCCCCACTTGGCGGAGGCGTCGACTTGAGCTGGAAATTAGCTTTGATCTCGTAGTCCCCGTTCGGAGTGATAGTGATAGTGGTGTTGGCCGCATTGGGATTGGCGATGGTACTCACATCGCCAGTCCAGTTGGTAAACTCGAAGGCATCATTTAGTGGAGTGCCCACAAGGTTGACCACATGGGAACCGCTGCCGGGATAGAAGGACACATATCTTCCGTCGCTATTGACATTGGCGAATGTCGTGGTGCCAGGAGTGGTTGCCCCGCCACCGATAGAGGTGCGTATCGTCAGGAGAGATTTTTGTGGCGGCAAGTGTTTCCATAAATAGGCACTGCCATCAATGTGAGTGGTGACGGCGCCAACATATGGACTATATAGGACCCCGCCGGGCCAAGTATGCCCGCCGCCTACAACCTTGAACAATATCACCTCGGTCCCGTTCGTTCCTCCGCTGTAGATATAGCGATGAACTTCGGTCGCGTCTGAGGAAGTTGCTCCCCATACGGTCTCCACTGGCACGGTAGAATTAGATATCCCGTCGATATTACACCAGAAAGCGATAGTCTCATCGGCAGAAAGAGTCACATTGCCGCCCGTACCGCCATAGCCATAATAAGAAAGGATTGGGTCGGATGTGCCCATCATCAAAATCACGGTTATCGGAGGGGCAGTGAGGTTCGCGAAGCCCCACGGCATTGGTGCACAAACCGGTGCGATGCCTGCAAACGTGCCCGTCAGGTTAAAGGCCAGTAAATATGAGAACAGGGCGCCGTCGGACATGCCCGTGGAGTAGATCTCGCTTGCATTAATCGCATAGTGGGTTGTAAACCAATCAACCATGTCGACAACGAATCCGACATCATCAACACCTGCGCAATATTGTAACGACCCTGCACCGAGATTCCACTGGATTTCTGCACCGGTGAGCGGTGGCAAAGTCGCGTTGCAGGGGTTGCCCTCTCTAGGTAAATTCGTGGCATCGGGGAACACGGCAATAAACCCTTCTTGTTCGGCAAGTTCATCAAACCTGCTTAGATCTCTCTGCTGATCTCCCGTGCTGCCCAGGCCGTGAAACGAAAACAACAGGGGGACCTTCGTTGAATTGTTGTAACTGGATGGAATATAGTATAGAAACGTGCGGTTACAAGACCAAGTGACGTTATTCCAGTCAGTATACGTCTCATTCATTCAACCAGTGTGAAGCCCCGGTGTGTACTCAGGCGAACCAGATAAGTCAGAAGCGGCTACAGGAACATAACTCCCCACGCACAACACCAACACCATGATTGTCACTAGAGCAACAATACCATGTTTCTTTAGAGTCATTTCTTCACCCTCCCTTTTCAGATTCTTTCCACATAAGAAAGCTTGACAGCACCCATAGAACCACATTTTCCCAATAACTCTCACCCCCTTCACAGTACGTATCTACTAAATGTCGACAGCTAATGCTCACGGACCTGTCCGCACGAACTCATGGAGGCCCTCATGTTATGCAACCTTGGAAATCGCTGTAGACGATGTTTCTTCGCCATAAGAAAGATATTATGAGAGTCTTCTCTGTCGGACGCCCCTGAAATCAACAGTCTTTCTGATTTCAGTTTAGATGTCAACCGTCAAAACTGGCTGATTGCTGCGTGGGCAGACTGGTCAGTAAGTCGTTTGTGGTACACTACTAGCATTGGATGACACTTGGGAATCAGGCACCAAGAAGAAGATGTAATCCGTCCCGACTGAAATGCAGACGTATATCAAGAACAGGATGTTGCAGGGCTACGACCTTAACCTTGTGGCGGCGGTCGGCATATCCACGCTGGTATTGGTCCTGGGACGTTACCGCCCTCTAGACATAGACTTTCCCCGCGCAACGCAGCTCATATATTACGTGCTGGTCCCCCTGGCGGCGGGCTGGCTGTTTTTTCGGGACAAGCCCTGGGATTACGGCATCCGCATTGGCAACCGGAAATGGGCGCTAATTCTAATCCCGGCCTGCCTTGCCGGCATGGCGCTGATTCTCTACGGGGCCAGTAAAATGCCCGAGTTTCGCTCCTACTACCACAGGTATGCCATGGACTGGCCCGAGCTGCTCTTGGATACCGCCCTGTACATGCTTGCCTGGGAATTTCTGTTCCGCGGATATATGCTATTCGGCCTGGAAAAATCGATAGGCAAAAACGCTATTTTTGTGCAGGCCATTCCCTTCGTACTGCTCCATTTCGCGAAGCCATTCCTGGAGACGCTGGCCTGCATCCCCGGCGGCTTTGGTTTTGGCTACGTGGCATACAAGACAAGATCTTTTCTGCCTTGCTTCATCATACACTTCGGCATGTACATAATGATGGCCCTTTTCACCAATTGACAAGGGAAAGGGGTCAATTCTATCTTCCCCGTTCGTTCAGAATGATGCTTTGTCGGCCGGATGCAAGCCCCGACCCTGCAGTTGGGAAATGTAGTACAGGCATCTATCCTGCACCTCTGATTCGTCATAGACTGTGAAGAATAGAGCTGACCCATTTAGAATGGGAAATAGGGGCGGACATAGGCAGGGAACACGACGAGGAGGGCCCCAATAATTGCTGGCCACTGGGCGAGGTATATCACTAGAGGATGTCTTCCCGGCAGAGTTAAAGCTGAGACAACCTTGTCGTTGAAATCAGGAACATCGAACCTTCTGTTTCCTTGCGGGTAAAGAATCTTGCCGAAGAACATGCCGGCAAGGAAAAGGCCGAACCACGGCAGGAGCGGCATGTAATCCATGACTGAGCCAAAGCCGTGTGGCATCAGCCCCAGCCAGAACAGCCAGGGGAAATCGAAGCGAATCTCCTTAAGGTAGAAACCTATCACCATGAGAGCAATACCCAGAACCAAGTTGGTCCAACGGAACCTTAGAAAGAATGGGGCGATCATGAATGCAATGCCGAAGAAGTGTAGTACGCCGAACTGGACGTAGTCCGGTCCAGGGATGAGCCATGTGACCAGAGTAAGCCCCATGCCCATTGCGAATATCTGCAGTCCCCTGCGCACAAATGGCCAAATCTTCCTTGATCTGGAATGCGCGATTGTGACCGATGCACCGGCCAGGAAGATGAAAGTCCCTCCCCCAAAGGTGAACCACAGCGGGAACCAGGGATACAGATACTGGGTGGTCTGGCGGATGCCAAAGTAGTCTATCAGAAGGATTGTGTGGTAGGCTATCATGACTACGATGGCGTTCGTGCGTAGGAGGTCTATCTCCCAGAAACGGCTCCGCCTGATCGTGCTGGTCTGAGTGGTATCTGCCATCTGTCGATCTTTCGGGCACGATTCTATCATATTCCCGTCATTATTGTCTCTCTCCCCTGGAAAACGGAGTTTTTCAGGGGTAGATAGTATAATAAGATTGTGGCAAAGGAAGGGAAACCACTGTTGCTGCTTTTCGACGGCAATGCTCTGGTGCACCGTGCCTTTCACGCCCTGCCCCCGCTAACCCAACGCAAGACGGGAGAGCTGGTGAATGCCGTCTTCGGCTTTGCCAGTACCCTGCTCAAGGTATTTGCTGATTTCAAGCCCACTCACTGGGCGATCGCCTTTGACCGTCCCACTCCGACCTTCAGACATGAAATGTTCGAGGAATACAAAGCGCAGCGCCCGGCCACGCCCGAGGAACTGAAAAGCCAGATAAAAAAGGTGCACCAGCTGGTGGAAGCCTTCCATATCCCCGTCTTTGAAATCGACGGCTTCGAAGCGGACGACGTGCTGGGCACATTGAGCAGGCAGGCTGATGAGCAGGGCGTTGAGACCATCATCGTTACTGGGGACAATGATATGCTGCAGGCCGTCTTGCCTCGGGTGAAAGCCCTGGCCCCCAGGCGGAGCTTCACAGACACCATCCTTTACGACGAAGAAGCGGTGCAGCAGAAATATGGCATCAAGCCGGAACAACTCGCCGACCTCAAGGCGCTGGCTGGCGATGTCTCCGACAATATACCTGGTGTGCCCGGCGTCGGCGAGAAAACAGCCACCAAATTGCTTCAACAATACGACAGCCTCGAGGGAATCTATGACCATATTGATAGGATAACGCCCATCAGGTTGCAGGACGCGCTGCGAGAACATCGCGCTCAGGCCTTCCAGAGCAAAGAGCTGTCCACAATAGTCAAAGATGTACCTATCAAGCTGGACCTGAAAACCTGCCAGGTGAGCCACTACGACCGGAACGAGGTGGCCAGGCTCTTCCAGGAGCTTGAGTTTATCAACCTGCTTCCCAGACTGCCGCAGATGAAAGCCGAGAGTTCTCAGCCTTCGGCTGTCAAGTCGTGCATAGTAGCCAGTGCGACAATCTTGGAAGAGTTCCTAGGCGAGCTGGATAAAGTTCATGACCTCGCCATAGAAGTCGAGACTACCGGCGAAAAGCCCCTGATGGCCGATTTGATAGGCATGGCCATATCGCCAAGCAAAGGAAGGGCGTTCTATATACCTCTAGGACACCAGGGCCTGAACCAGCCGCCGCAGCTGCCGCTGGCACAGGTCATAGCCGGGCTCAAGCCAGTTTTGGAGAACGCCGGCGTGGGAAAGGTTGCCTATGACGGCAAGCATGTTGTGGAGATACTGGCTGGCTGTGGGGTGAAGCCGGAAAATTTGAATTTCGACCCCATGCTCGCCGCCTATCTTCTCGGTGAAAAAAATCTGGGGTTCAAAGCTCTGGCGTTTAATAAACTGGGCGTCGAGATTGCGACCCCCGCTGAATTGGCAGGCACGGGAAAGAAACAGAGCTCCCTGGCCCTGCTGGAGGCAAGCCGGGTTGCCGACCGTGCCTGCGCCAGCGTGGACGTAATCTGGAGCTTAAAGGAGAGTCTGGCAGCCGAGCTACGGCAGCAGGGCTTGTGGCGGCTTTTTGCCGAGGTGGAGATGGCCTTGATTCCGGTCCTCGTAGCCATGGAGACAAACGGCATTCTTCTGGATACCGGCCTGCTCCGCGAGATGTCTCTGGAAATGGGTAAGGAACTGCTAAAGCTGGAGAAGGAAATCTACGGCAGCGTCGGGCACCAGTTCAATATCAACTCGCCCCAGCAATTGGGCAAAGTGCTTTTTGAGGACCTCCGGCTGCCCCAGTCCCGCAGAACGAAGACGGGTTATTCCACCGAAGCCTCGGTTATGGAGGCGTTGAGAGGCGTTCATCCCGTAATCGAACTCATACTCCAATACCGCCAGCTCAGCAAGCTCAAGTCGACCTATGTGGACGCCCTGCCTGCGCTTATCAACCGTAAGACGGGGAGAGTGCATACCAATTTTAATCAGACAGGCACGACTACCGGTCGGCTCTCCTCCAGCGACCCCAATCTTCAGAACATACCTATAAGGACTGAGTTGGGCAATAAGATAAGGAAAGCCATCATAGCTTCGCCTGGGGCATACCTCCTAAGCGCTGATTATTCCCAGATCGATCTAAGAGTCCTGGCCCACCTTTCTCAAGACCCCGGCCTCATCGCTGCCTTTGCCGAGGACGAGGACATCCACGCCACGACCGCCTCTAAAATCTTCAACATCCCCAGAGATGCGGTAAGCGCCGAGATGCGGCGGAACGCCAAGACCGTCAATTTCGGGGTCATCTACGGCATGAGCGATTATGGTCTGGAGCAGGCTACCAAGCTCAGCCGGGAGGAAGCCGCTCAGTTCATCGTGCTGTATTTCGAAAAATATCCCAAAGTGAAGGAATACCTGGAAGCCACCAAGGAGCAGGCTCGCAAGCTCGGCTATGTCCAGACGGTGCTGGGGAGGCGGCGGTTTCTGTCCGAAATAAATTCTGCTAACCGGATGGTCAGGGAGGCTGCGGAGCGCATGGCTATAAATGCGCCGGTGCAGGGCAGCTCTGCCGACATCATTAAGATTGCCATGATAAATCTACACCGGGAAATGGAGAAGCGGAATCTGAAGAGCAAGATGCTGTTGCAGATACACGACGAATTGCTCTTCGAGGTGCCTGAGGCAGAAGTAGCACAAATGAAGTCCCTGGTTAGTGAAATCATGCCCCATGCCTTCGAGCTTCGCGTCCCTGTGAAGATAGACATCAAGCTGGGCAAAAACTGGGCCGAGATGGGATAGAGTCGGACCTAGAAGGGCAATACTGGTCGTGAGCCATAAGAGAAGAAAAAGGAGGTGAAGAATGCCAGAAAAGATGATTGCTTTCTGTGGAATCGTGTGTGACGATTGTCGCGCGTTGATTGCCACACAGAGAAACGACGTAGAACTCAGGAAAGAAGTTGCCAAAGCGTGGTCCACAGATAAGGAGACTCTCAAACCGGAGGATATTAACTGCGACGGGTGTCTGGCGACCGGGCGAAGATTGTTCAAATTCTGTGAGGTTTGCCAGGTGCGACGCTGCGGATACGAAAGAGGCGTTGAGAACTGTGCCTATTGTCGTGAATTTCCTTGTGAGAAGCTTACTGGCTTCTGGAAATCCTTCAATGTTACCGAAGCGAAAGCAACTCTTGACGGGATCAGAAAAAAGCTCAGGACCTGATACCCGGCAAATTTGGCGTACCAGCAATGTATGGCTGCGCCCAGGTTAGGTGTGAGGAAGTCCGCGCCTCCTCTGTCCGTAGTTATCGCACGAGAGGGCAGCCAAAGAAACCAAGGGAGAGAGGACTGATGGATGAAATAGATGTCAGGGATGTTACTACAGAGAACCTAGACGACCTGTGCTGGGTGTGCGTGTCGCCCGAAAAGAGAGACGACCCTGACTGGATAAGGGGCGTAGCAGACAAAAAGAAATGGGCTGTCGAGGCCCTGGCGGAATGGGGTCCATTCGCCAAAGTGGCTTATCACAATGGGAGCGCGGCGGGAATGATTCACTATCGGCCACTTTCTGAAGAGCGAGTTGTTCATATTGACTGCATTTATGTCCTGGTTTCCAGTCACTGGCGAAAAGGAATCGCCACCCGGCTCCTATCCAGCCTGATGGAAGATGTGAAAAAGCGGATGAGGTGGTTCGATAATAGGCGGCCGCTGGCGCTCGTAACGAAGACGTTTCTGGGCGGAGCACCCGAACAATATACGGCACGGGAGTTCTTCACGAAAAAGGGATTCAGGCAGATAGGGGAAGGCCCTGACCATCTCTACTACCCTCTGGAAGCAGGTTTTGTCTACAAGCCTGTTCCCAAGAAAGAAGTCGGGTATATTCCACAGGATGAAGATAGGGGAAAGGTTGTCATCATTTCTGGCCCTGATTACTGCCCTGCCACCTACCCCTTTTTCCTGAAGAGAACGGAGAAGTACATAAGAGAGACGTATCTGGAGGTTCCTATCAGGTGGGTAGACTCGTCCGAGGAACCCGCAGAGGTGAGGAAACGAAATGTTGCTGTCGGAGACTGCATTGTCAATGCCCGACTCATGCCATCGTACGTCCTCGACAAAGACGGCTTCGAGAGGGAAGCGAAAGCAGCGCTAGAGTAAACAGAGCTCGACAGGGGGCTCAAGATATGCCGGAATTGCCTGAAGTAGAGACCATTAAGAACGAGCTTGTGCCCTGGGTCGTAGGGCAAAGCTTCACTAAAGTCACTATCTCTGATGCCAAAGTGGTGTGCGGTTGTTCCGCCAAAGAAATCCGCCGCGGGTTAATCGGGCCGAAGATAGAAGAACTGGAACGCCGGGGGAAGTATCTCATCTTTCATTTGTCGAATGGCAGATCGCTCATTATTCATCTCAGGATGACCGGCAGCTTGCTGCTAGATTCTGGGGAGGATACTCGCTATGCCCGGGCGCTCTTTCACCTGTCGAATGGTCACCGCCTCGTTTTCAGTGACCGGCGCCGGCTGGGGAAAATGTGGCTGGTAGACGATGCCCATACGGTTGTCTGCAAGCTGGGTCCCGAGCCTCTCGACAAAAGATTTACGCCACGAATTCTGCGCCAGAGGTTAAGCCGGCATCACATTCCGATAAAAGCCGCCCTTCTCGACCAGTGTATCGTCGCGGGAATTGGCAATATGTATGCTGACGAAGCTCTCTTTGCCGCCCGGATTCACCCTCTCAGAAAAGCCGACCATTTGTTGCCCGCAGAGGTGCGAACTTTACATAACAATATCCGTCGAGTTCTTCGGACAGCCATCGACAGTAAAGGCGCCAGCGTGGATACCTACATCCGCCCCCAGGGCGAGCTGGGCACAGCCCATTTTGATTTTATGGTTGCTCACAGGGGAGGCGAGCCCTGCCCCGTTTGTGGAGGCGCCATCGAGCGGTGCGTGGTGCAGAATCGTGGCACCTACTTCTGCCCCCGATGCCAGCCTTTACACCACAGACCTCTAACATAAGAATTGGCAGCCTCCGGATTGGCACCAGCGACTAAGAATTCCTAATCCCTTGATTCATTCAACCACGTTTCTACCCTACGAAAGGCCTTGCCAATCCTCCCGTGAACTCCAAGCTATTCCCGAACTTCACTGAGCCAGCAACTGATATAATTAGGATGTATACTGTGATCAATTAGTAGCCTAGGCTGTATATTTGGGGGATAGAAATTGCGAACGTCTAGGAGGTGAAGCTATGCCAAATTGTCCTATCTGTGGAACTGAGGTGCGTGAAGGCACCGGGTTTTGTCCCAAGTGTTTGCGTCGTCTCATGGCAGGGCAAGCCCCTGAAGGAAAGAGCAAGAAGAAGCTGGCTGCAATCATAATACCTTGTGTTATAGCTGTCATTGTGGCCATTGTCATAACTACAAACTTACTACCGGTGCCGTGGGGACACGTGGCCGAGCTTGAGTATGTTGAGGTCTCTGCCTATGATTTTGCCAAAGAACTTTTCGCCCCTGGATTGACAAGCCTGCAGAAAGAGAACCTCTGGAAAAACTATGAAGGAAAGCAAGCTGAATGGACGAATGAACTCAAATATGTGTCGGCAGGAGGCGGTGAGCTAGTAGCCCATTTTCTTAATCCACTGGACTGGGCCCGAACAGAGGTCGTGGCCGTTTTTGACGAAACTCAGAAGTCGAGCCTGCTAAATCTTAAAGAGGGCGACCTGGTCACTTATACTGGCGTCCTGTCCGATTTCATAGAAGCCGAGATTAGCTTGATAGATTGTGCTGTCGTATCCTTGCCTCTTGAACCCTTGTGGTGGAATGACGACATTGACACTCACAGCAAACGAATTCTGGTTGCGGATAAAGTGCTCTGCCTTGGCCCGAGTACATACGACGATGCTACTGAAAATATCCACCCCAAGATTACAGCTATCGACAGAGAAACGGGAGAGCTACTGTGGGAAGGTGAGGAAACAGGATCCATCTTGGTGGGAATTGATTCCCACTACGTATACGCCTGGCATCCGATACAGATTGTCCCGATGTCTGAGCCCGATTACCCCTGGTATTGGTTTGCATCCGATGTGACGGCTTTAGACAGAATATCTGGTCAGATTGGCTGGTCTTTCTACCTCTCTGAAGGTGTTCGTTGTCCAGGGCAAGATGACTGCCTCCCCGACGAATGGTCCCAGTCTGATTTTGTGGACTGCTGCATATTGAAAGGAAGTTTGAAGGAAGAGATAACTAACGAGGGTGAGACTGGTCTGACTTTCCTGGTAGATAAACCGCCTCTTTCCGAACTAAGTTATGAATATCAAGGGGTCATTTATGAGACCGCTTGTGCCGTCTATGGGGGCGTAACAGAGTGCGATGCACTTCAGGCTATCAACCGGCAAACAGGTGACGTCCTCTGGATTATGACCTTTCGTGAAAGAGGTATGAACGATTTTTCATTAGTTGATGGAACTCTCTATGTGTCAACCGATGAAGGATTTGGTGCTTTTGAACTCTAATTGGTCTCAGCCCCAAAGGCCGTTCGCTTTGAGGTTTTCACTTGAATTTGGTCAACTCGTCAAAACTGAATCTAACAGACCTCTAAGATCCAAATAGATCGGGAAGAGGTATCTGATACCAAGAACGCGTTGTGCCCTTTGGACCGCGCGATGGACCTGCTCCAACCTTTGCCAATATTACAGTCTGGCCCCAAGTTATTCTCAGACCCTAGATCACTGCGTTCGTAGGGCTCTTGGGGCGGCCATCGGCAGCAAAGGTGCTAGCGGGACAGCTGCGTCCGGCCTGAGGGCGAGCCGGGCACAACCCATTTCGCTTTCAAGGCTGCCCGTAATGAATGTCCTTGCCAATCTACCAGTGAACCCCTAGGCCACTCTGAGAGTTCACTGCGATAGCAAGTGGTATAATTTAGGAACAGGATTCGGTCTGCACATTCATAAGATAGTTTGGGGTTGTGAACAGAGAGGAGCAGAAATGAATGAACAGGGAATCAAGCACATAACCGTACCGGGGCTCAGGTTACATCTAAGAAGGGATCCCAACGACAACATCCTTTGGATAAACAGCCAGAAGGTATTAATACTGAATACCACGGCCGCTGATTACGTTGAAGCGTATATTGATGCTATGCGTTCTACCTCACAATTTGACCAGGGGGTGGTTAAGTCTAAGATTACAAAAGCAATGGAAGAGAAATACCCTACAGTTACTAGGGAGAGAATACTTAGCGACTTCGATACTTTGTATGCTCAAATACTTGCCATAGCTGAGAACAAATGTCCGGTTTATGACCTGGGAATCGGACAGCAAGTTATCGATGTAAATAAACTAACTGCACCACCAAGAGTAGATCTGGCCCTGACTTATAGATGCAATAATAAATGTTCGTACTGCTATACAGGTGGCTCGCGCAAAACCAAGGAATTGGACACAGCGGAATGGACACAGATACTTGATAGGCTTTGGAGAGCAGGGGTACCTCAAGTAGTATTCACCGGCGGAGAGCCCACATTAAGGGATGACCTAGTCCCACTGGTAAGGCGTGCTGAAGAGTTCGTGACGGGTCTAGTTACAAACGGACGTTTACTGCCCAAGCTAGCCAAGAGTTTGGCCGAGGCAAGCTTAGATTATGTGCAGGTTAGTATTGAATCCCATTCCCAGTCTATACACGATGAGATGACTGGTGTGTCCGACTCCTGGACAGAGACTGTAAATGGAATCCAGGCAGCAGTAGAAGAGGGTTTGAATGTCTATACCAATACTACCCTTACCAAGCGTAATGTTGGCCACTTTACTTCTACTATGGAATTCTTGGCCTCCCTGGGGGTTAAAGGCATAGCTTGTAACAGTCTGATATGTAGTGGCCTGGGGTGCGCGGCAATTGAAAAGGATGGGCTGAGTGAGGAAACGCTGAAGGGCGTCCTACAAAATGCTTGTGAAAAAGCCAAAGAGCTAAAGATAGAGTTTAACTGGTATACGCCTACCTGCTATAAGAAGTTGAATCCTGTGGACCTGGGCCTGGGAATCAAAAGTTGCTCAGCTGCTCAGTATAACGTAACCATTGAACCGGATGGGGCTGTCATTCCGTGTCAGTCGCTCTTCAACCACAAAATGGGACATATCTTGAAGGACAGCTGGGAAAAGATCTGGGGGAATAAGTTTGCGAGGAAGATTAGAAATCACTACTTTATTAGCGATGAATGCAAGTCCTGCAATTTACTGGAGACTTGCGGGGGTAGCTGTCCCTTAGCAACGGGAGAATTGAAATGAGAAGAGTTCTATTGATAGCTGCCATATTTGTTGTTGCTTTAACTCTTTTACCTGTTCCGACGTATGCCGACACCGGTACCTATGAGATACTAAATTACACAGTTGAACTAACTCCTTTAGCTGATGGCAGTATAAATATGATATACCACCAGGAATGGCTGTGTACCGGCGGACATATACCTTGGGTGACAGTCGGTACTGCAAATGGCAATTTTGACATCATAAGTACTGGAGGCAATGTTGAGTCTGCCACAGGGCAGAGCAGCGACGGCTGGTACGGGGTCTATCTGACACTGGATAAGGATTATACTTCTGGTGAGACGTTTACCATATCCTTCTCATTGGTCCAGCGAAACCTCCTGGAAAGGTTGACCGAAGAAGGAAAGTGGAGGATAGATTTTACCCCCGGATGGTACGATAATTGCGTCACAGATAGCCTTACTATCACATTAAACTCGCCGGTGCCGGCTAGCTCATACAGTTTTACACCTCAACCTGCTGGAGTAATAGGTAATATCGTCACCTGGCAGACCAGTTTAGGTAGAGGAGATAGGTTTAACGTCAGAATGGAATCTTATGATGGAACCTTTCTTCAACCTGCGGAACCTGCTGGTCCCAGTTTCAACTGGGCGTGGGTATTAATACCCGTTCTCATAATCGGTCTCTTGGCTGTTGTGGTTGCCAGAAGCAGGAGAAGAGAAGAACCCTCTACTCCGAAAGAGTACATCTTTGATGAGAAGGGTAATCTAGATGACAGGTTAAAAGAGGCAAAGGAGAAGTGGGATAAGGAGAAGAAAGGTAGCGAGTTCTCTGACAAGGAGCAAGCCAAGTTTGACAAGTTTGTGGCTGAGAAAAGGTTGGAACCTGACGTTAATGGAAACTATTACTATAATGGCAACTTAATCAACCCCTGGATACTGTTCTGGGCTCTAAACAGTCTTTCTTACCGTAAACCTAACATGAATGTCTTTACAACGAGAGGGACAGGAACCAGAGGCGGCTCATCTTGTGTTGCCGTTTCCTGTGCTTGCGTGGCATGCGCTTGCGCCTGTGCCTGTGCCTGCGCAGGGGGCGGTGCTGCCGGTTGTGCCAAGAAACTGGACTATTACGATGGTATGGAATCCGGCGAGAAGGGCCAGACTATGGGGACTTCCAATCCGGCCAGCGGTTCCGGCGGCTAGAATTCGAGAGCGTACCGGGCACAGCCCATTTGGATTTCAAGCTTGCTCACAGGGGCGGCGAACCGTGCCCCGTCTGCGGCACCACCATCGAGGGGCTCCCGACACAGAACTGTGGCACCTACTTCCGCCCCAGACGCCAGCCATTGGTTCCAGTCCTCTGACAAAGAAGTCGGCAGCGGCTGGATTTGAACCAGTGACCAAAGGCTTATGACAACCAGTCTCGCAAGCTGAATCACATAGCGTCTCTAAATTCTCGCTATGATAATAAGCATCCGGGGCGTTGTGGCTTCAGAAATTGCAGGGAATAGTGGCTTCTTCAGCTGTTGTTCCTTCGCCTTGAACAGCATCTCACCAGGAGCTCCGACAGATCGTGTTTCCACACTTTGCCGCTCATCGCCAACCTAATCATTCATGGCGTACTCGCCGTTCAAAACGGAAACATACCGCTGCCATACACGGTTATATTGCTCGGAATCTGGCACTGCCTTAATAAGCATGATCTTGACACAATAATCTCGCTGTGCATCCCTGGAACTGTGATTGCCGTAGATTTGCATGGCAAATTGAGCAAAGTCACGCACCATGAAGTCAAACATCTGGTTCAGAATGTCTGGCTCGATTCCGCTGATACCTGCCTGCTCGAGGATGAGCTGGCCGTACACAACAATGGAGAACATCTCACCCAAAGGTAGAGACCACGAGGGGTCCATATCCTGGGCCTCGTCCGGCCCCGCCTTCTCCAGCATCTCCCTGAAAATCGCGATTTGCTTCATGAAGGCAGCCACATTGGGCAGGCCCTTGTTAGCCTCGAAAACCGGCTTGTAATCGTGGAACACAATTTTCCCCAGTCCCCTGGTGGGGCCCTGATTGAACAGGAACAGGTCGTCTTTGTCTGAAAAGTCGGGGGACACCGGTGGATACTCGGCGGGGTTGAAGAAGTAGTTCTGCATGAACTTGCGGATGAGCTGGATGTTCACATGGACGGTTCCCTCGAGCTTGGATGGCCCCCTGATGTCGGCGGCTGCCATGTGGAAGTAGGTATCCTTTTCAAATCCCTTTGCCGAAATCACCTCCCAGAGCAGGTCGATTACGTCTTCGGCCTGCAAGGTCACCTTCATCTTGCTCGTGGCATTGTAGAGCAGGTAGCGGCGGTCGTTCTGGCTGGCATTCCGGAAATAGTCGGAGGCGCGGCGCTGGTAGAGCTTCATACCCACCAGGCGCAGCCAGGCATCCATGAAGTTCTTCCGCGCGTGGGGCATGTCCGTGACCGGCATGCCGTAGAGGATGCGGTTGGATGCATGGGTGATGGCCTCGTAGAAGCAGTGTTCAGCAACCCCGATGGATGCGGGACCGATATTGAATTTGCCGACATTCACGGTGTTGAGCGCACAGTCCCAGGCATGGGAGCCCCGGGAGAGGATATCGTCCTTGGTGATGGGATAGTCATGCAGGGCGAAGTTGGACACGTATTCCTGGTGGGAGACGACGTTCTTCTTGAGTTCGTAGGCCTTGTGGCGGAAATTGGTGGCGAAGAAAGTGTAGTCATCAGTGCCGTCCTTGATTTTGCCCAGAGTGGAAACCATTTCCGCTTCATTGCCGTTGCCGATGTAATATTTTTCCCCGTTCGCCACCCATGTACCATCAGTCATTGGCGTG
>Ga0224510_10001098_pt1 | contig 18426 bp, 15 predicted proteins | sample SF_May12_sed_USG_FD_170161 | JGI IMG/M metagenome (GOLD analysis project Ga0224510, IMG submission 170161) | Sediment microbial communities from San Francisco Bay, California, United States - SF_May12_sed_USGS_4_1 | ecosystem: Environmental > Aquatic > Marine > Sediment | place: USA: California... | reverse complement strand
TGGTCGTCGGCGACGGCGTGGTCCTCAGCGAAGGCGTGGTGCTCAGCGAGGGCGTGGTCCTCAGCGAAGGCGTGGTCCTCAGCGAAGGCGTGGTCCTCAGCGAAGGCGTGGTCCTCAGCGAGGGCGTGGTCCTCAGCGAAGGCGTCGTGCTCAGCGAAGGCCTGGTCCTCGGCGAGCGCTGATGCCCGGCCGCGCCAAGGCGCGCGGCGTGCAAATACGCACGTCAATTCTTAACGCCCGCGGGGCCCCGACCCCACGGGCGGCGACCTCGGCGCCTAGCATCGCCGATGAATGCCATCAGGCATCTGCGATGGAAGCCCAGAACAACCCACCCGCGAAGCCCGGCATCCTGCAGCGTCTGCACGCTGTGCTGATGCCGGACTACAACCGCACGGCCACCGTCTATTGGTGGCTGATGGTGGCATTGGGGGGGGCCTGCCTCGTGTATGCGGGGTGGGAGGTCCATGCGCTGCCGCTCAGTGTCCTGCCTCAGCTCCTTGCCGGCACGGCGCTGGCGGTGCTGGCGGGATTCTTCCCCGTGCGCATCCCGGGCTCCAAGAACTCCTTCGTCGCGGGCGAGGTCTTCATCTTTCTGCTGCTGCTGATGCACGGTACCTCGGCCGCCACGCTCGCGGCGGCCGGCGAGGCGTTCATCGGCTCGTACCGATCGTCCAAGCGCTGGACCAGCCGCATCGCCAGTCCGACGTTCTCGGCGTTGGCGATGAGCCTGGCGGGCCACCTGATGGAAGCCACGCTGGGTGTGGTCGGCAGTGGCGGCACCGCTGAGGCCGGCGTCGTGCTGCTCGTGGCCAGCGCGGTGGCCGTCGCCTATTGGTTGCTCAACACGGTGTTCATCTCGCTGGTGATCACGTTCAAGCGCAACGAGCGATTCCGCGTGCAGGATCACCTGTCGAGCTTCGGCAGCGTCGGTATCGCCTACGGCGGCAGCGCGCTGATCGCGGCGCTGCTGAGCCTGACGGTCCAGCAGTCGGGCATGGGGGTGTTGCTGGGCGCGCTGCCCGTGGTGGCGATGCTGCTCACGACCATCCATTACTTCATGCGCCAGCAGGAAGCGCAGGAGACGGTGCGGCGAAGCCGCATGGAGGCGGCCGAGCGCGAAGCGCAGCAAGCGGCACGCCACGTGGCGGCATTGAGCGACAGCGAGCGGCGCTTTCACAACGCGTTCACCCACGCCTCGATCGGCATGGCGCTCGTATCCTTCGAAGGCCGGATCCTGCAGGCCAACACCGCGCTGGCCGGGATCCTCGGATACGAGCGGCCCGACGGCCTGGCGCAACAGCCGTTTTCCACGCTGGTGGCCGAAGACGACCGCGCAAGCTTGCAGGCAAGCTTCGAGCAGATCGCGTCGCGTGCAGTCGACAAGGCAAGCCTCGAGGTGCGGTGCCTGGATTCAAGCCACGCGCCGCTGTGGGCGTCGCTGAACTGCGCCGTGTTCAACGAGCCCGATTCGGAAACGCCCTGCCTGATCGTGCAAGTGCAGGACATCAGCGCGCGCCGGCATGCCGAAGCGCAGCTCAACCACATCGCGTTCCACGACGGCCTCACCGGGCTGCCCAACCGCGGGCGCTTCTACACGATCCTGTCGCACGCGCTGCATACGACGAAGGAAGACCCCGAGCAGCATTTCGCACTGATGTTCCTCGACTTCGATCGCTTCAAGCTCATCAACGACAGCATGGGCCACTCGGCGGGCGACGAGTTTCTGATACAGGTCTCGCGTCGCATCCAGGACCACATGCGCCCCTCCGACGTGGTCGCGCGCCTGGGCGGCGACGAATTCGCGGTGCTGATGCACCGCATGGATGACGCCAAAGCCGCAACCCACCTGGCCGAGCGGCTGCAGCAGGTGCTGCGCCAGCCGCTGCTCATCAGTGGCGTGGCGGTGACCACCAGCGCGAGCATGGGCGTCACGTTCAGCAGCCTGGGCTACACCGCGCCCGAGGAGATGCTGCGCGACGCCGACACCGCGATGTACCGTGCCAAGGCCAACGGCAAGGCGCGCTGCGCGCTCTTCGACGCCGCACTGCATACCGAAGTCAGCAACCGGCTGCAGCTCGAGAACGACCTGCGCGAGGTGATCGCCAAGGGCGAGCTCGAGATCGTGTACCAGCCGCTGTTCCACATCCGCGACGGCCACGTGCGGGGCTTCGAGGCCCTGTCGCGCTGGACCCACCCGGTGCGCGGCCCGATCCCACCATCGACGTTCATTCCTATTGCCGAGGAGGCGGGCCTGATCGTCGAGCTGAGCGACCTCATGCTCGTGCGCGCCTGTGCCCAGCTGCGCCAATGGCAGGAGCTCGACCCGTCGCTCCACCACCTCAAGCTGCAGGTCAACATGTCGGCCACCGACCTGGCGCACAGCGAACTGTTCGAACGCGTCGCTCGCGCGCTGCGGGCGACCCACTTCTCGCCGCACCTGCTGACGCTCGAACTCACCGAGAGCATCCTGATGACCGGCGTCGAAGCCGCGCTGCCGGCGATCGAGGCGCTACGCCGCCTGGGCGTGGCGCTGGCGATCGACGACTTCGGCACCGGCTACTCGTCGCTGTCGTACCTGTCGACGCTGCCGATCGACAGCCTGAAGATCGACCGCTCGTTCGTGCACGGCATGCGCATGGGTTCGAAGGACGCGGAGATCGTGCGCGCGATCGTGTCGCTGGGCGCCACGCTCGGCAAGTCGGTCGTCGCCGAGGGCATCGAGACGGTGTCGCAGCTCGGGCAATTGCGCGACCTGGGCTGCGAACAGGGCCAGGGGTTCCATCTTTCGCATCCCCTGAAGGCCTCCGAGGCACAGGCCCTGCTCGAGGCGATCGTCGCCGAGCGGCGACATCAGCACCATCCGAGCTTCGACACTGGCATGATGCCGCTGACGCACCACTGAACGGGTGCCGGGTGGCGCGCCGGTCGCGCCGCCGATAATCGCGCGCCATGCGCGTCTTCCGCGGCTTCCACCATCCGGGCATCGCCCCGGCGTCAGCGCTGACGATCGGCAGCTTCGACGGGGTACACCGCGGCCACCAGGCCATGCTTGCCCTGCTCGACAACGAAGCCCGGCATCGCGCCGTCCCGTCGTGCGTGCTGACCTTCGAGCCGCACCCGCGCGACTTCTTCTCCCGGCGTGCCGGCAAACCCGAGACGGCGCCGCCGCGCATCGCGACGCTGCGCGACAAGCTCGCCGAGCTCGAACGCTGCGGCGTGCGCCAGGCGGTCGTGCTGCGCTTCGACGAGTCGATGGCCGCGCTGACGCCGCAGGCGTTCATCGAGCGCGTGCTGGTGCGCGGTCTGGGCGCGCGCTACGTGCTGGTCGGCGACGACTTCCGGTTCGGCGCACGGCGCGCCGGCGACTACGCGATGCTCGATGCCGCAGGCGCAGTCCACGGCTTCGACGTCGCGCGCATGCAAAGCTACGAGGTCCATGGCCATCGCGTGTCGAGTTCGTCGGTCCGCGCCGCGCTCGCCGACGGCAACATGGCGCTCGCGGCGGCGTTGCTCGGTCGCCCTTATTCGATCTCGGGCCACGTGCTGCACGGCCGCAAGCTCGGTCGCACGCTGGGCTATCCGACCTTGAACCTTCGCTTCGGCCATGCACGGCCGGCGGCGCAAGGCATCTTCGTCGTGCGCGTGCACGGCCTGGCTGACGGTCCGCTGGACGGCGTGGCCAGCCTGGGGATGCGACCCACCGTCGAGGACGCCGGACGCGTGCTGCTGGAGACCCATGTGCTCGACTGGCCCGCGGCGCTCGGCGCTGACGGTGGCTACGGGCGCGTGATTCGTGTCGAACTCCTGCACCGGCTGCGCGAGGAGCGGCGCTATGGGTCGCTCGACGCGCTGCGAGAGGCCATCGCGCGCGACGAGGCCGACGCACGGGCGTGGCTGGCCGCTTCGTCGCGCCGCTGACGCCGGGCCGGCCGCCTCAGAAACGGCGCACGATCCCGCCCGTCACACCCCAGCCATTGCGCTGCTTCACCAGCGGGCTGTCCGCAGCGGGGCCCAGCAGGTGCGACGCCCCCGCGCCGGCAAACCCCGCCCATTGTGGGTTGATCTCGACGCGCCAGGTGGCACCCAACCGCGCGTCGCGCAGGCCCGATTGCGGCTGGTAGACCGCGTAGCCCGATGCCGCGGACTGCGCCGGGGTGACGCCATACCAGGTCTGCAGGTACCGTGCATTCGCCGCGGAGGCACTGGCGCCCAGGATGATCCGCTGGCCCGCGTCGAGCGGGAACGTTCGCGACACACCCAGTTCGAAGGTGGAGCCACCGTTTCGCGCCAGCACGTCACTGCCGCTCGATGCACTGAGCGACCAGAGCGGCGCCGGCTCCCACCGCACGCCCAGCCGTGCCCGCACCGTCGCGCGGACATCACCCATGCCGGTCAGATCGGCGCTGTCCGTTTCGCTGCGGCCACCGTCGAATCGGAGTGCCAAGTTGACGCGCACGTTGCTGCGCCGAATCAGCTCGGCATCGAGGCCCCGTTCGACATCATCTGCCCGCTTGGTCGTGAAACCGCCGGCGCCGCTGATCGTGATGCGCCCGTAGCGCACGAAACCCGCCAGGTGGGGCCTGATCTTGAAGTCCGAAGACCCGCTGAAGGCCGGCTCGTAGGCCAGAATCAGACCCACCGCGCCCTCGAACTTGCTCGCGCGAGGAGGCGCCGCCGACAGGGCCGGCGGCTCCTGCGATGCGGGGACTTCCGACGGGCGCTGCTCCGCGGGCGGGGACTCCTGGGCAACGGCCACCGAGGCGGCGCACAGAACGAGCAACGCGGCACAAGACCGACTGGCTAGAATTCGAGGCATGGTTGAAGGCATGGTTCGGATCGGATTCGACGGCTGGTGCACCTCGACGCGCCGGCAGACCACGCGCGACCGAATTTAGTCGCACGGACTGAAGCCAAGCTGAATGCCCGCCTCCGACTTCGGCGGGACCCGTCCGACACGCAGATCCTTCGCGCCCTTCGGCTCCTCGCCCGCGGCGCCACGACATCATGAGTGAACCAGAAAATACTCCCGACTATCGCAGCACACTGAACCTGCCGGACACGCCGTTCCCGATGCGCGGCGACCTGCCGCGGCGCGAGCCGGGCTGGATCAGACAGTGGAGTGAACAGGGCGTGTACCAGCGCCTTCGTGATGCGCGCGTGGGTGCGCCGCTGTTCGTGCTGCACGACGGCCCGCCGTATGCGAACGGCGTGCTCCACATCGGGCACGCCGTCAACAACATCCTCAAGGACATGGTCGTCAAGTCCAAGCAGCTGGCCGGGTTCGACGCACGCTTCGTGCCCGGTTGGGATTGCCACGGCCTGCCGATCGAGAACGCGATCGAGAAGGCGCATGGCCGCAACCTCAGCCGCGACGAGATGCAGGCCAAGAGCCGCGCCTACGCGTCCGAGCAGATCGCACAGCAGATGGCGGATCGTCAGCGCCTGGGCGTGCTCGGTGAGTGGGAGCATCCGTATCGCACGATGGACTTCGCCAACGAAGCGGGCGAATTGCGTGCGCTCAAGAGGGTCATCGAACGTGGTTTCGTCTACCGTGGATTGAAACCCGTCTACTGGTGCTTCGATTGCGCAAGCTCACTGGCCGAGTTCGAAATCGAATATGGGGACAAGAAGAGCCAGACGGTCGACGTGGGCTTCCTGTGCGCCGAGCCCGACAAGCTGGCCATGGCATTCGGTCTGCCCGAGATCGTCGGCGAGTCGTTCGCTGTGATCTGGACCACGACCGCCTGGACCCTCCCTGCCAACCAGGCGCTCAATCTCAACCCCGAGCTCGACTATGCCCTGGTGCATACCGAGCGTGGGCAGCTCGTGCTGGCCGCGTCGCTGGTCGAGAAGTGCCTCGAGCGCTACGGGCTTGAGGGCCAGGTCGTCGCGACGGCGAAGGGCGAGAAACTGGGCGGCATCGCGTTTCGCCACCCGCTCGCCCACGTCGATGCCGGTTACGACCGCCTGTCGCCCGTGTACCTGGCCGACTACGCGACCGCCGAGGACGGTACCGGCATCGTGCACTCGTCGCCGGCCTACGGCGTGGACGACTTCAACTCCTGCACCGCGCACGGCATGAAGGTCGAGGAGATCCTCAACCCGGTCGGCGCACATGGCTACTTCGCGCAGGACTTCCCGCTGTTCCACGGCCAGAACATCTGGAAGGCGGTGCCGCACATCATCGACATGCTGCGCGACGCGGGCCGCCTGTTCGCGACATCGTCGCTGACCCACAGTTACCCGCACTGCTGGCGCCACAAGACGCCGGTGATCTACCGTGCCGCAGCGCAGTGGTTCATCCGCATGGACGAGGGCGTGGGCGTGTTCACCAAGGACAAGGCGCCCAAGACCCTGCGCCAGACCGCGCTCGAGGCGATCGAGGCGACGCGTTTCTTTCCGGAGAACGGGCGCGCGCGGCTGCGCGACATGATTGCCAACCGACCCGACTGGTGCATCAGCCGCCAGCGCAGCTGGGGCGTGCCCTTGCCCTTCTTCCTGCACAAGGACAGCGGCGAACTGCACCCGGACACGATGGCGATCATCGACCGCGCGGCGGCGATCGTCGAGCAGGGCGGCGTCGAAGCCTGGAGCCGCGTCAGCGCCGAGGAGATACTCGGTGCCGAGGACGCCAAGCACTACAGCAAGAGCAGCGACATCCTCGAGGTCTGGTTCGACTCGGGGTCGACCTTTTTCCACGTGCTTCGCGGCTCGCACCAGGGGCCGGAGAACGACCGCGGATACCACGAACAGGGCCCCGAAGCCGACCTGTACCTGGAGGGCCATGACCAGCACCGCGGCTGGTTCCACTCGGCGCTGCTGCTGGGCTGTGCGCTCGAGGACCGCGCGCCGTACCGCGGCCTGCTGACGCATGGGTTCACGGTCGACGGCCAGGGCCGCAAGATGAGCAAGTCGCTCGGCAACATCATCGAGATCCGCGAGTTCGCGAAGGACCCCGGTGCCGAGGTGGCGCGCCTGTGGTGCGCGTCGACCGACTATGCCGGCGACCCGCCGATCGACAAGAAGATCCTCGCGCGCGTCGTCGACAGCTACCGCCGCATCCGCAATACGCTGCGTTTCCTGCTGGCGAACGTGTCGGACTTCGATCCCGAGGTCGACCAGGTCCCGCGCGATCGGCTGCTCGAGATCGACCGCTGGGCGCTGTCGCGAGCGGCCGAGCTGCAGGCCGAGATGCTGGCGCACTACGAGCGCTTCGAGTTCCACCCGGTGGTGGCCAAGCTGCAGCTGTTCTGCTCCGAGGACCTGGGCGCGTTCTACCTCGATGTGCTCAAGGACCGGCTGTACACCACCGCGCCCAAGTCGCTCGCACGCCGCTCGGCGCAGACCGCGCTGTGGCACGTGACGCACGCGGTGTTGCGCTGGATGGCACCGTTCCTGTCGTTCACCGCCGAGGAGGCCTGGCCGATCCTCGCCCCGGGCGCCTCGCCGTCGATCTTCACCGAGACGTTCTGGCGCCGGTTCGATGCACCCGACGCCGCCCTGCTGGCCAAGTGGCAGCGCATCCGCGCCATCCGCGACGAGGTCAACAAGGCGATCGAGGCGGTGCGGACCGAGGGCGGCGTGGGCTCTTCACTGCAGGCCGAGGTGATGGTCGGCGCCAACGCCGAAGACCGCGCGCTGCTCGCCGCCCTGGGTGACGACCTCAAGTTCGTGCTCATCACCTCGGCGGCGAAGGTCGTACCTGCCGAGACGCTCGCGGTGACCGTGACACCCTCGAAGTCGACCAAATGCGAGCGCTGCTGGCACTGGCGCGCCGACGTCGGACGCGACACGGCGCATCCGGCGTTGTGCGGCCGTTGCACGAGCAACCTGTTCGGCGCGGGCGAGACGCGCACGATCGCCTGAGACATGTGCCCCCGAACTCGCTGCGTTCGCTGCCCCCTTGGTCCCGCAAGGGCCCCTGGGTGTCCCCGGGGGCGCTCGGCGCTCTCCGGGCGGCCGGGCGGGCAATGATGGCCCGCTCCTCCCCTGGGGCCCCGAGCCTCTTGCTCTGGCTCGGCCTGGCGGTACTGGTCATCGTCGCCGACCAGCTAACCAAGACGCTGATCCTCGGTGCATTCCAGCTCGGCGACGTGCGCCCGGTCACGTCGTTTTTCAACCTCGTTCGTGTGCACAACACGGGCGCGGCGTTTTCCTTCCTCGCCGGCGCATCGGGGTGGCAGCGCTGGTTGTTCATCGGCCTCGGGCTGGGCGCGACCACCTTCATCGTCTGGATGCTCAAGAAATACCCGCAGCAGCGCCTGTTCTGCCTCGCGATCACACTGATCATGGGCGGGGCGCTCGGCAATGTGGTCGACCGCGCGCTGCACGGCTACGTGGTCGACTTCCTGCAATTCCGGTTCGCCTTCCTCGAGCCGGTCTTCCACGGCGGCTACTTCCCGAGCTTCAATCTTGCCGACAGCGCGATCACGCTCGGCGCCGGGTTGCTGATCGTCGACGAGATCCGGCGCGTCAGGCGTTCCTGAGCGCGAGCTGTGCCGCGGCGAGGTCCTCCAGCGCGGTGCCGACCGACTTGAACAGCGTGACGGCATCGCTGCGAGGCCTGGCGCCGCGTTCGCCGCGCAGCAGCTCGGCCAGTTCGGCGGCGACGTGATCGCGCGTGATGAGCCCGGCGGCCAGCGGTTGCGTGAGGTCACCCGCTTCGGCCAGCGCCCCCGCGTACGTGTCGACGACCACATGCGCACGCCGCACCGCCGCGTCGTCGGCCTCGCGCATGTCACGGCGGAAACCGCCAACCAGGTCGAGGTGCGTGCCCGGCGCGAGCCACTCGCCACGAACGATCGGCGCGGCCGACGTGGTGGCGCAGCAGACGATCCCTCCGGCACGCACCGCGGCCTCGAGGTCTTCGACGGCCGTGGCGTCGATCGCTTCGGCCCGCAGCTGCGCCGCACAGGCGGCCGCGGCATCGTGCCGCCGCGCCCAGATCCGCACGCGCCGCAGCGCAGGACGCAACGCGACGTGCGCGCGCGCCATCCAGGGAGCAAGCCGTCCCGCGCCCACGACCAGCAGCGATGCCGCATCGGCTGGCGCGAGGTGGCGCGCGGCAAGCGCCGACGTGGCCGCGGTGCGCCGCAATGTCAGCGCCTCGCCGTCGATCAGCGCACGCGGCGCGCCGGTATCGCGGTCGAGCAGCAGATAGCTGGCAGCCACGGTGCTCGCACCCTGCGCGGCCGCTCCCTGCATCACGGTCACCAGCTTGACGCCCAGCGCGCGGTCCGACCATGCCGGCATGAGCAGCAGCGTGCCATCGGGCGACAGGCGATGCACATGCCGTACCGGCGCCTCGGTGCGGCCCGCGACGAACGCTGCCTCGAGCGCGTCGACGAGCGCGGCCCATGGCAGCGCGTCGTGCACCTCGGCAGCTGAATAGACTCGCAGTTCCATGGACGCACCCAGTGTAGTCATCGTGGGTGGCGGCGTGATCGGATCGGCCATCGCCTGCTTTCTTGCTCGTGACCACGGGGCGCGCGTGACCGTGCTCGAGCGCGATCCGACGTTCGCGCGCGCCTCGAGCTCGCTGTCGGCCAGTTCGATCCGTCAGCAGTTCTCGACACCGGTGAACATCGCGCTGTCGCGGGCGAGCCTCGACTTCCTGCGGCGTGCGCACGAGGAGCTGGCGGTCGGCGAAGATCGCCCCGCGCTCGGATTCGTCGAGGCCGGCTATCTCTACCTCGCGAGCGCTGCCGGGGCGGAAACGCTGCGCGAGCTCCACGGGGTGCAGGCGGCCCATGGGGCCGACGTCCGCCTGCTGGACCCGGACGACCTGACGCGACGCTGGCCGTGGCTGAACAGCGACGATATCGCGCTGGGCAGCTGGGGCGCCCGCGGCGAAGGATGGTTCGACGGGCCGGCACTGCACGCAGCACTGCGCCGCAAGGCCCGCGCGTGCGGAGCCCGCTACGTGGCCGCCGATGTGAGCCGTTGGGAAACCGTTGGCACACGGGTCGCGGCTGCGGTGGCATCCGACGGCCAGCGCTGGCACGCCAGCCACTTCGTGGTCGCGGCCGGCGCATGGAGCGCACCACTGGCCGCGCAGCTCGGCCTCGCGCTGCCGGTCATGGCGAAGAAGCGCGACGTGTTCGTGCTCGAGTCGCCCGCTGTGTTGCCGGGATGCCCGCTCGTCATCGACCCCAGCGGTGTGTGGTTGCGACCCGAGGGCGCCCTGGGCAACGAAGACCTGGCGAGCCCGCCTGCCGGACTCGCGCGAGGGCCTTCGCAGCGCGCACGCGGTGCCGTGTTTCTGGCGGGCGCGCCGCCGCGTGGCGACGATCCGGACGAGCCGCCGCTCGACGTGGTCGACCACGGCCTGTTCGAGCAGGTGATCTGGCCCGCACTCGCACACCGCGTTCCCGCCTTCGAGGCGCTGCGGGTCAGGAGTGCCTGGGCGGGCTACTACGAGATGAACGCCTTCGATCACAACGGCGTGGTCGGCGACATACCGGACCTCGACAACGCTTGCATTGCATGCGGCTTCTCCGGCCACGGCATGCAACACGCGCCGGCGCTGGGCCAGGGGCTCGCCCGGTGGATCACGCAGCGACAATGGGGTGCAGTGGACCTGTCACCGCTGGCGCCGCAGCGCATCGCGCTGGGCCGGCCCCTCGTCGAGCGCAACGTGATCTGAGCGGCACGCGCCGCCTTGACGCAGATCACGGCGGGCTGCGGACACGCCGCGCGCTGCGTGCCGCGCGTCCATACTGGGCGCATGCTGATCGGGGCCTTGGACGGCGCGCGCGACCTGGGGCGACTCAACGAGATCGCCGGCGTTCTCATTCGGCACGGGTTCGGTGACGTGGTGCGCCGCCTCGGGATGGCTGATGCGCTCGCGCGCGCGGGCCACGTGCTGCACTGGGACAAGGCCGGCGCGCTCGCACAGCTCGATCCACCCGCGCAGGTGCGACGTGCGCTCGAGGAACTCGGGCCCGCCTTCGTGAAGATGGGGCAGATCCTCGCCGGTCGGGCCGACCTGCTCGGGACCGAGTGGATCGCCGAGTTCGCCAAGCTCCACAGCCGCGTGCCCGCCGTGCCGTGGGAATCCCTGCGGCCGCAGTTGCGCGAGGACCTGGGCGGCGAGCCCGAGGCCGTGTTCGCCCGCTTCGATGTCGAGCCCCTGGCCGCCGCCTCGATCGCCCAGGTACACCGTGCGCAACTCAAGGACGGCACCGAGGTCGTCGTCAAGATCCGCCGCCCGGGCATCGTCGAGGTCATCGAGGCCGACCTGCGCCTGCTCGAACGTCTGGCGGGCGTGGCCGAGCAGGACTGGCCCATGCTCAAGCCCTACCGGCCGCGCCTGCTGGTGCGAGAGTTCGCGCGCTCGCTGCGGCGCGAGCTCGACCTGGCCGCCGAGTGCCGCCACGCCGAGCGCATTGCCGCCAACCTCGCAAGCCTGCCTGACGTGGTGATCCCGCGCGTGCACTGGGCGCACACGCGCGAGCGCGTCAACGTGCAGGACTACGTGGACGGCATCCCGGGCGAAGATCTCGCGCGCATCGACCGCGAGGGGCTGGATCGCAAGCTGCTCGCGCAGCGCGGCGCGCGTGCGGTGCTCAAGATGATCGTCGAGGACGGTTTCTTCCACGCCGACCCGCACCCCGGCAACGTGTTCTACCTGCCCGGCAACCGTCTGGCGTTCATAGACTTCGGCATGATCGGGCGGCTGTCGGCGCGGCGTCGCGAGGAACTGCTGCAGCTGCTGCTGGGTCTCGTGCAGCGCGAGCCGCAGTCCGTGGCCGAGGTCCTGATCGACTGGGCCGGCGACCAGCACCACGTGAATCTCTCGCAGCTCGAGAACGAGATCGAGGCCTTCGTCGAGCAGCACCATGGCACGCCGATCGCGCAGCTGCACCTGGGCCAAATGCTCGCCGAGGTGACGACCGTGCTGCGCGAGCACCGTCTCGCGCTGCCCGCCGACCTCGCGCTGCTGATCAAGGCCTTCATCTCGCTCGAAGGCATGGGCAGTGCGCTGGACCCCGGGTTCCACATGACGACCGAGGCGCTGCCGCTGCTGCGGCAGGTGGTGCGCGCGCGCTACCGCCCCAGTGCGCTGGCCAAACGCACCGGGCAGGCATTGAGCCGGGCGCTGGCGGTCGCGGGAGAACTGCCGCACGATCTGTCGCGCCTGCTGCGCCGCGCCCGCCAGGGCCACGTGCAGGTGGCCATCGAGGTCGCGCACCTGCGTCGCGTCAGCGACCAGTTGAACCGTGCGGCCGATCGCGTGGCCCTGGCGCTGGTGATCGCCGCGCTGATCGTCGGCTCGTCGATCGTGATGACCGTCGGCGGCGGGCCGACCCTCCTCGGTCTGCCGGCGTTCGGCCTCATCGGGTATGTTGGCGCGGGGCTCGGCGGTGTCGCCCTGCTGCGATCGATGTGGCGCAGCCGCCATCCGCGCGACGACGATGACGACTGACCCTGACGCAGGAGGCCCGATGCCCAACCCCGGCGAACCGACCCCGACCGACGCGAGCGCGGCCGCAGCTGCGTCACAGCACGTTGTGCTTCAGCCGCTCGACGTGGGCGACCCCTGGCGCTGGCTGGCACGCGGCGCGCGCGACTTCGCTCGCGCCCCCTTCATCGGCGTGTTCTACGGCGCCACGTTCATGGTGATGGGCTGGGCCCTGCTCGCGGTCTACGAGCACGCGCCGGCCTATGTGCTCGCGCTGGCCGCAGGCTTCCTGCTGATGGGGCCGTTCCTGTGCCTGGGCCTGTACCGCGTCAGTCAGAAGCTCGAAGCCGGCGAGACGCCCGAGTTCGGCGATTCGCTGCTCGCCTTCGAGGCGCGGCTCGGGCCGCTGGCGATCTTCGGCTTCGTGCTGCTGGTGCTTGAGATGCTGTGGGGCCGCGCTGCGCTGGTCGTGTTCGCGGTCAGCTTCGACGGCATGCCCGACTTCAAGGGCTCGCTGCTCGCGCTGCTCGATCCCGAGAACCTCGGCTTCATCGTCGCCTACCTCGCGGTGGGCGGCGTGTTCGCAGGACTCATCTTCGCCGTCTCGGCGATCTCGATCCCGATGCTGCTCGACCGGCCCGTCGATGCGGTCACCGCGGGGCTCACCAGCTTGCGGCTGGTGCTCGCGCAGCCCGCCGTGATGCTGCAGTGGGGCGCGCTCATCACGGTGCTGGTGGTCGTCGCGATGCTGCCCTGGTTCGCCGGGCTCGTGCTGATCGCACCGGTGCTCGGGCACGCCACGTGGCACGCCTATCGCGCAGCGGTCGCGCGCTGACAGCGCGCACCGCGCGCTACGGAATCAGTACCGTCGACCCGGTGGTCTTGCGCGCCTCGAGATCGCGGTGCGCCTGCGCCACCTCCGAGAGCGGATAGCGCTGGTCGATCCGGATCTTGACCGCCCCGCTGCCGACCACGCCGAAGAGGTCGTCGGCCATCGCCTGCGTCGCCTCGCGGGTGGCGATATGGGTGAACAGCGTGGCGCGCGTCATGTACAGGGAGCCCTTGGGACCAAGCAGTCCCGGCGCGAACGGGGCCACCGGGCCGCTGGCATTGCCGAAGCTGGCGAGCAGGCCGAAGGGCCGCAGGCAATCGAGCGATCCCTCGAAGGTGTCCTTGCCCACCGAGTCGTAGACCACCTTGACCCCCTTGCCACCGGTGACCGCCTTGACGCGCTCGACGAAGTTCTCGTTGCGGTAGTTGATCGCATGCGCCGCACCATGGTCCAGCGCGAGCCGGCACTTCTCTGCGCTGCCCGCGGTGGCGATCAGCTGGTAGCCCAGTGCCTTGGCCCACTGGCACGCGATGAGGCCGACGCCGCCGGCCGCGGCGTGCCAGAGCACGAAGTCGCCTCGCGCGAGGCCCTCGGCAGGCAGCGTCTTCTTGAGCAGGTACTGCACCGTCAGCCCCTTGAGCATCATGCCCGCGGCGGTGTCAAACGCGATGCCCTCGGGCAGCCTGCACACCGTCTTGGCCGGCATCACCCGCGCCTCGCCATACGAGCCCGGCGGCTGGCTCGCGTAGGCGGCGCGATCGCCCACCTTCAGGTGCGTGACGCCCTCGCCCACCGCCTCGACGATGCCCGCGCCTTCCATGCCGATGCCATGCGGCAGCTTCAACGGGTACAGGCCGGTGCGGTGGTAGACGTCGATGTAGTTCAGGCCGCAGGCGTGGTGGCGGATGCGGATCTCGCCGGGACCGGGCTCACCGACAGGCACGTCGACGAGTTGCAGGACTTCGGGGCCGCCGGTGGCAGCGATCTGGATGGCACGGGGCATGCGTCGTCTCCTTCTGGACCTGTGAGCTTATGCGAACCCGCTTTGCCTTGCTGCGTGCCGGGCACCCGGCGCCGTGCGCCATGCCGCGCGGCATGGCAGGATGCCGGATCCGACACGGGCACCCATGCGCAAACTGATCCAGGCCCCCAATGCCGCGCTGGCTACGCTGTGGGCCGACCTGCTCGGCCAGGCCGGCATCGAGGCGAGCGTACAGCGCTATTTCGCCAGCGGCATCGCAGGCGAGATCCCGCCCGACCAGGCGCTGCCGGAGGTCTGGGTCCACGACGATGAGCAACTCGAGCGTGCGCGCACCTTGCTGGCCGACCTGCGGCGTCCGGTCTGGCGCCGGTGGCTGTGCCCGGGCTGCGGCGAGCGCATCGACGGTCCGTTCGACAGCTGCTGGCAGTGTGGTGCGCTGATGCCCGCATGAGCGTCGCGCTGTCGCCCCGCGCAGCCGCTCTGATGACCCTGCCGCCCCTGCTGTGGGCCGGCAATGCCATCGTCGGCCGAATGCTGGTGGGACAGGTGCCGCCGATGGCGCTGAACCTCCTGCGCTGGGTCTTCGCCGCGCTGCTGCTCGCGCCGCTCGCCTGGCGGGTCGCGCGCGACCTGCCAGCAATCGCGCGTGCCTGGCCCTACCTGGTCGCGGTGGGCACCTTCGGTGTCGGCCTGTTCAATGCCCTGCAATACCTGGCGCTCGTGACCTCGACGCCGCTGAACGTCACCCTGATCAACGCCTCGATGCCGGTGTGGATGCTGCTCGTGGGCACGCTGCTGTTCGGGGTGCACCCGACGCGCCGACAGGGCCTGGGCGCGCTGCTGTCGATGGCCGGCGTGTTGACGGTGGTCACGCGTGGCGCGTGGGGCGCGTTGGCCGACGTGCACTTCGTGATCGGCGACGCCTACATGCTGCTCGCCGTGGTTGGCTGGGCGCTGTACAGCTGGCTGCTGGCACGGCCGCCGGCCTGGCTGCGCCCGCCCGAGCGACAGCGCTGGAACTGGGCCGAGTTCCTCTTCCTGCAATCGCTGTTCGGGCTGTTGGCGGCCGGCAGCGCGGCATCGATGGAGGCCACCCTCACCGCGCATGCGCCCGTGGCCTGGCACAGCGCCGCGGTCTGGACGGCATTGGCCTATGTGGCGATCGGGCCGTCGCTCATCGCCTACCGCTGCTGGGGCCTGGGCGTGGCCACCGCAGGACCTGCGATGGCGGCCTTCTTCGCCAACCTGTCGCCCCTGTTCGCCGCGCTGCTGTCGGTGTGGCTGCTGGGCGAGGCGCCCCAGCCCTACCACGCGTTGGCCTTTGCGCTGATCGTGGCCGGGATCGCCGTGTCGATCGCCCGCCGATGATCACGCGCCGCCAACTGACCCTGCTGGCGGTCCTGACGGTCCTGTGGGGCTGCAACTGGCCGATGATGAAGCTCTCGCTGCGCGAGGTCGGCCCGCTGTGGTTCCGCGCGATCACGATGTGCGGTGGCGTCGTGCTGCTGGGCGCCTGGGTCGCCGCCCGCGGTGCGCGGCTCGCGCCACGGCGCGACCAGTGGGCCCCGCTGCTCGCGCTGGCACTGCCCAACATCGTCGGCTGGCATCTGTGCTCGATCATCGGACTGACGCTGTTGCCGGCGGGTCGCGCGGGCATCCTCGCGTTCACGATGCCGGTGTGGACCGTGCTGCTGGGCGCGGCGCTGTTCCGCCAGCCGCTCACGCGCGGCGCCTGGGCTGCGTCGGCCTGCGCGCTGGTCGCCGTGGCGCTGCTCGGTGCGCAGGAACTGACCACGCTGGCGGGACGGCCCACCGGCGTGCTGTGGTTGCAGGCAGCCGCCGCAAGCTGGGCCCTGGGCACCTTGCTGCTTCGCCGCAGTGCGATCGACCTGTCGCCCGAAGCGGTCACGGTGTGGATGATGGCGCTCGGTGGCGTGATCTTCGTGGTGCTGGCCGCCACCGCCGAGCCGCTGCCCGCCATCGACGCGTGGAGCGACACGATGTGGGCCGCCATGGTCTGGGGCACGGTCGTCAACTTCGGCATCTCGCAGGCCATCTGGTTCGGGCTGGCGCGCGCTCTGACACCGCAGGCCAGCACGTTCTCGCTGATGGCCGTGCCGCTGGTGGGCGTCGCGTCGGCGACGTTCGTCGTCAGCGAGGTGCCGCGCGCAACCGACTGGGTGGCGGCCCTGTTCATCGCCGCGGCGATCGCATCGGCCACGCGCTCGCGCGGCGACAATGCGCGCCCATGACGACCACGCTCGCGCTCATCGCCGCCGTCGATCGCCGGCTGGCCATCGGCCGCCGCGGCGGGCTGCTCTGGAACGAGCGCGAGGACCAGGCGCACTTCCGCCGCATCACGATGGGCTGCCCCGTCATCATGGGCCGCAAGACCTGGGACTCGCTGCCTGCACGTTTCCGGCCGCTGCCCGGGCGGCGCAACGTGGTGGTCACACGCAGTGCCACATGGCACGCGGCGGGTGCCGAACGCGCAGCGTCGCTGGATGAGGCACTCGCCCTCGTGGCCGACGCGCCCAAGGCCTTCGTGATCGGCGGTGGCGAGCTCTATACGCTGGCGCTGCCGCGCGCCGACGAGCTGGTGCTCACCGAGATCGACACTGCCTTCGACGGCGCCGACGCCCACTTCCCCGCCTTCGCGGGCTTCACCGAATCGTCACGCGAAGCGCATGTGGCCGGCGACGGCACGCGCTACGCTTTCGTCACCTATCAACGTCAACCCCAGGAGCACTGAAGCATGTCCGGAGCCGGTTTTCATGTCCACGGCCCCCACGATCACGAACTCGAACATGCCGCGCAGCACGGCGACCGCGACAGTTTCTCGGGAACGATCGCGGTCACCACTGCGATCATCGCCACCGTCGGTGCGCTGTTCTCCTACATGGGCGGCTCCACCCAGGCCAACGCCGGCCTGTTCAAGAACAACGCCGCGATCAAGAAGACCGAGGCGTCGAACCAGTGGAACTACTACCAGGCCAAGAGCAACAAGCAGAACCTGGCCGAGCTGTCGGTGGAGATCGTCAACACCGAGGAGCGCAAGGGCTTCTACCGCAACGAGGTGGAGCGCTACAAGAAGGAGAAGGCCGAGATCCAGAAGGACGCACAGAAGCTCGAGGCCGAGGCCAAGGATTGGGATTCGAGGTCGGATGCCGAGATGCACCTGCACCACCGCTGGGCCCAGGCCACGACCGCACTGCAAGTGTCAATCGCGATGGCCGCGATCGCGCTGCTGACCCGGCGCAAGTGGCTCGAGTGGGTGATGTTCGGCATGGCCGGCGTCGGCCTGGTGCTCGGTGGGCTCGCAGTAGCGCACGTTTGAGTCACACCGCATGAACTCGCTGCTGTTCAAGAACGCACGCGTCTTCGACGGCGCGAGCGCCGACTGTGCCGATGGCCAGTGGCTGCGCGTGGCCGACGGCGTGATCCAGGAAATCTCGTCACAGCCGCTGAAGGCCGGCGACGGCACGCGCGTGATCGACGTGGCCGGCCGCACGCTGATGCCCGGGCTGATCGACGCCCATGTGCACGCCTTCGCCAGCGACGTGGCCGTGGCGCGGATGGAAGCGCATGGCGAGGCCTACCGCACCGCGCATGCCGCGCGCATGCTGGGCCATGCGCTGGACTGCGGCTTCACCACGGTGCGCGACATCGGCGGCGGCAACTACTCGCTGTACAAGGCCGCGGCCGACGGCCTGATCCGCGCGCCGCATTTCCTCTACGCCGGCAAGATCCTGTCGATGACCGGTGGGCACGGCGACATCCGCCAGATCGACGTCGCGCCACGCTACGCGCCGGCTTGTGCCTGCGTCGAGTCCAACATGTTCTCGGTCATGGCCGACGGCGTCGACGAGTGCCTGAAGCAGGCGCGCGAGCAACTGCGCCAGGGCGCGCACTGCATCAAGCTGATGGGTTCGGGCGGCGTGGCCTCGCCGACCGACCCGATCTGGATGAACCAGTACCGCGAAGACGAGATCCGCGCGATCGTCGGCGAGTGCGTCGAGCGCCGCAGCTATGCCTCGGCACACTGCCACCCGGCCAGCGCGGTGCGGCGCTGCGTCGAGTTCGGCGTGCGCGCGATCGAGCATGGCACGCTGATCGACGCCGAAACCGCTGCCTTCGTTGCCGCGCGCGGTGCGTTCATCGTGCCCACGATGGTCGTGATCCATGCGTTGGTCGAACTCGGGCGCGAAC
>Ga0224510_10001096_pt1 | contig 18442 bp, 20 predicted proteins | sample SF_May12_sed_USG_FD_170161 | JGI IMG/M metagenome (GOLD analysis project Ga0224510, IMG submission 170161) | Sediment microbial communities from San Francisco Bay, California, United States - SF_May12_sed_USGS_4_1 | ecosystem: Environmental > Aquatic > Marine > Sediment | place: USA: California... | reverse complement strand
TCTGGGCACTCTGGGCCCCTGCTACCGCCGTGAAGGCCTGGGCGGTGTCAACCTCGGTGGCTTGCCCGATGGTGACGGTGGCCGATCCAGGCTCGGGCGTGACGGTCTGGGCGGTGTCAACCTCGGCGGCCTGACCCAGAAGCCCGCTCTGCCCCCCTGCTACCGCCGTGACACCTTGAGCGGTATCGACCTCGGCGGCTTGACCGATGGTGACGGTGGCCGACCCAGGCACGGGCGTGACGGCCTGGGCGGTGTCGGTCTCGGTGGCCTGGCCCAGAAGCCCGCTCTGCCCCCCTGCTACCGCCGTGACACCTTGAGCGGTGTCGACCTCAGCGGCTTGGCCAATGGCCACGGTGGCCGACCCAGGCACGGGCGTGACGGCCTGGGCGGTGTCGATCTCCGTGGCCTGGCCAATGGCCATGGTGGCTGACCCAGGTGCGGGCGTGACACCTTGAGCGGTGTCGACCTCGGCGGCCTGGCCAAAGGTGACGGTGCCGCCACTGCCAGCGTCAGGGGCGATAGCGAACTGCACCGACGCCTGACCGTCCTGGGAGCTGGTGTCCCACGTCAGGTCGCCGGACGCCCCGGCAGTCGCCAATTCCCTGGTCAGCCAAGCGCCAGACCAGCCGTTGGTGTTGCCGGTGTTCTCCTCCAATTTCTGGTTGCTCGGAACCGTTGACGGCCACCCGGTGCCCGAGACACTGAACGTGGCGTCAGCACCATCGAACGACATGTGCGAAAACACGAGGCAGTCGTCGACCGTGGTCGTGATCGACGGTGACGCCAGGGATGTGGTGAAACTGTTGATAGCCCCCGTGCCGACCAAATGAATCGGTGTCGTACCGTCGGCACCAGAGATCCGCAGATACCAGAGGCCCCCGTAGTCGGCCCCGGTCAGAATCGTGACGGTTTCCGACGCCCCCTCGGTGCCGTCCGCAATCCGCCAGTACATGGCGATCTTGGTGTCCGACGCATCGTCGCCAACCTCATAGGCCTTCGTCCACCCGGTCAAGGTGTCGAAGGTGGTCGATGCGGTGTTGTCCTCATTTCCCGCCAGGATCACCAGTGTCTCACCGATGGTGACACCAGACGGCTTGCTCACCGTCATGGACTCTTCGGTGATGGCGCTGCTATAGGTGCTGATCGCCTCTACTACTGGAACGGCCATAGTGTTCCGTTCCTTGGGTTGCTATGAAGCCCGGATGTAGCCCGTGGCCGCCGGCTGGGCGGTGACGTCCCCGCCGTTGGTCGTGATGACAAAATCATGGTGGCTCATTGGCACGATGTTGGCATCGGTGCCAGTGGCTGAATCGGAGTCGTAGGCCACACCAAGCTTCACGAGGCTGTTATTGGTGGCCCCACCGGCCGCCGCCCAAGTCTGGTCAGCGAAATCGGCTTCACGGCGGTTGTTGGTGTCATCGACCACTGACGGGGTGATGTCGGTGTCATCCAAGATGATACGGGCATAGTTGGTGAAGGTTGCTTCGGTGTTGCCGGCCGCCCCGATGAGCGCCCCCAGGTCGTCGTAGTCATCCAGCGTGGCGTCAGCCTCGGCCACCTGGAGAAGGTAAATCACCAGGACGGCATTTGCTGGATCGTTGCTATCGACTCGATCGTGGTACTCGTTGATCTTGCCCTTGGAGATGTTGTGAACGCCATCAGCCATCAGACTGCCACCTTTTCATTGAAACCCGTAGGCTCGCCGTCGACCGGCTCCAGGTCGTCGAGATAGGCCAGCCGGATCTCGTTGTCTCGATCCTCTTTCAGTGATGGGCCGATGAGGCCGACCTTGGGTCGACGGTCTCGGCCCATCGGGGTTTTCGTCACGTCCTTGGGCACCAAGGCGGCACCTACCCAACCCGTCCGTCGGTCTCGGTAGGTGCCGCCATCAGTAACGGTTCCCATCTGCGTGACGGCTTGCACCGTCTCTTCTGCTGTCCTTGGCTGCATCGAGAGTCCCCTTGGGTCTGGTCTAGATCTTCTGGGGCTGAGTCTATCACTCTGCGTGGAGCTGGCTGTCACGCTACGTGACCTCCATTGACTCAAGGTCATGTGGCCCACCATCATCGGTGCCACGGCAGTCGACCAGCAGGCCGCCCTTGCCCCAGACCGCTGAACCGCATTCAGGGCACACGTACTTGGTTCGCTTGCCGCTCTTGCCCTTGGCCTTCTTGGCCCTGGCTGGAGCCAGCTTGCCCATCGGGCTTTTCGGGTCGATGCCCGCCATCAGGAATCCTTCGACGTCCACCCAGACCGACTGGAACTTGCCGGACTCGATCAGCTTCGTGGCCTCGACCTCGAAGGGTCCGCCCTTGATGATGTAGTGGCTCACCTTCTGGCCAGTTTCCTTGCCGCCAGGCTCGGCCGTGCTGGATGGGTGGAGCCCGATCTCATGCATCTTGGCCCCCCATTCCTGATTGTGATAGGCGTTCCGGCTGGGGGAGCCGTGCTCCTGTTGCCAGAGATGGCACATCTCGTGGGCCAGGGTCGACAGGATCTCGATGGCTGACCGCTCCAGGAACTGCCTCGGGTCCAGAGCAATCTCATGGGTCGTGGTCACGGTCTGGATGTTGGCGAATCGATCGGGGCTGAAGTAGCCCCTGGCCTTGCCGAATGTCCGAAGGGTGATCATGCAGGGCGGCAGCTCGTTGTTGAAGAGCTGACGGTTCAGCCGGTCATAGGCCAGCTGAAATGCCGAGTAGGTGTCACCGGTCGGTGTGCCCTTGCCTGAGACCGCTCGGCCCCTGGTCTCGTTGTAGGTTCTGCCGGTCTCGGTCTTGGCCTTCGCCATCCGTGCCTGATACTCGGCCTTGTAGTCTCTCTTGCGCTTGTTCTGGGTCATACCCTTACTGTAGTGTGCATTACAAGAGAGGGCAACTTCAGTCAGTCGCCAGGTTGAGGCACGTGGTCCGGGGGTATGTCCTTGGGCGGCTCGGTCGGCCGAGTCGGCGGCGGAGCTGGTGACAACGGCCTCGGCTTCGGGGTCTTGTCATCCCCCATTGGCCAAGGCCTCTCTGGCCGACTGGCTTGGGTTGTTCTCCCGCTTGAGATAGACCAGCATCGGGCCAAGGACGGCACCGACCAGAACCAGCCATTCAGGCAGGGCCACCCCCTGATCGATAGATGCCGTGGTCATGACCACGATCAAGGTTGCCGTGCTGACCGCTGTTGATGCCCACCACTTGGATGACGGCCATTGGATCTTCATTTCAGTGCCTCCATTCTCGGTCGTCGAGCTTGGGAAGCTTCCCCCGGCTAACCAACGATCGACATTCGTCGAATATGTGGATTGAGAGTTGCCCATCTGCTGCCACCTTCACCTGAGCCTGATCCCCGTCGATCGCCACCACCTGCCCCTGAGCGCCAGCCTCACCGAAGAAGCCGATGTCACCGATCAAAACCAGCTCACCGGTTACCGTCCACTGGCAGTGATCCCAGGCCATGGCATGATTTTGGAGCTGTGCCTCCAGGAGCCCGATCTGCCGATTGGCTCGGGCTAACGGATCTTCATTCATGCCGACATCTCCTTGTTCCTGAGTATTCGCTCCACGTTCTCGATGCGTACCGAATTGGCTTGCTGTTTGGCGTCATGCAACCTCAAACGCTCATCGAGCGCATTCACCTGCTGCATGATTATCGATAGCATCTGTCGAATCGTGCGATGATCTTCACTGTTGCCGTTGGGCCGCCCAAGCCGATCCTCTAGCCGTCCCGCCTTTTTCGACGCCTGCCACGCCCACCAGGCAGCAGGCACTCCAGCCCCAATCATGGATGCCAAGATCTCGGGGTCAATGTTGATCATGAAGAGGGGAAGGGCTGGAAAGCCCCAGGGTTCGGCGGATCAGGAATGGGCCTCTGGCTGATATCTGCATCGATGGCCAATTCTAGATCAGCTATCGACACACCGCTCCCCACCAGAGCTGAATCTGGGTCAAGGTCGAAGGCCGAGCCTCGGCCGTAATCCTCCCACTGGGCGATACCGGCGGCCCCGATGGCCGGCACAGGGGCGATGAAGTCGGATGCGGCGGCATCGACCTCACCCGTTGCAGGGCTCCCATTGTCCACGATGTTGTTTCGGAGGTCGAAGTCGATCGTTCCTGGGAAGGCCCCAACGAGCGGATTACCGTAGCCTGCGTTCTCGAATGAGTCGTCACTCCAGGCGGTGTGGTTGACCACCCAAGTCGGGTCGTTGCGATAGTAGGCCAGGGCCTCGGTGTCGTTGGTGCCGTGCTCGTTGCGGGCTCGCCAGGTAGCGTGGCTGCCGGTCTGAGGGTGAGCCCAGAGAACATTGTTGGCAGCACGGATGCCGCTCAGTCCTAGATAGCCCATGATGTTGGGCGAGCTGCCATCGGTGTTGGTGACGTTCGAATCGGAAACCCTGTTGCCCTCCACGTAGATCTCGGGGTCGAAGTCCCAGGCCGTTGGTCGTAGGTCAATCGATGAGGCCACGTACAGCATCGACAACGGCGCCCCGAAAATGGCGTGGCCGATATAGAGATCGTTGTCGGTGATCCAGCCTCGAAAACAACCAGGTTTCAGGTCTACTCCGTCTGAGGTCCAGTCGGTTCCATCGTTGCCTCTGATCCAGAAGTCCCGAGCGTAAGAGACCCAGCCAGGAGAGCCGCCACGACCAACGTATAGAGCTTCACCGAACTGGCCGGCTATCTGGCCCACCCCGTTGATCGTGTTGGATTCGTAAACGAACCATTCGGAAAAGCCCCACTCGTTGCCCGCCCCTGCGGGCGGTGTCCCGCCCGATGTTGCGATCGGCTGGAACCAGCCCGAAGCGCTCATGCCTGCGTGGCCAGTGGCCTGAACATTGTCGTAAGCCACGTATGCAGGGAAACCCTGCTCACCGCCCCAATTCTGGCAGCGAATACCGAACTGGCCTTCTCTCACATTGAAACCGACCGCCCAAACGTGTCGACAATTGTCGATGCCGAGCACGGGCACGTTGCTGCTCTGGTTGTTGTCGTCAATGACCACACCATCGGCACACGTGACGATCATGGGAAGCCCAGGCTGCCCGCCGCTGGGGCTCGACGTCAGCGTCGCCCCAGCCAGCCCGTAGAGGTCGCCACGGGCCAGCAGAGAGCCGCCAGGGTCGAAGCTGGCAGTGCATCGAGTGAGATCGCCAGGGGTCATCGCCGCCATGGCCGTCGCCCATGTGGCGGCGCTCGTAACGTTGCGGGTCGTGCCGCCCGTACTAGCCACCCAGGCGTCAAGGATGGCGTCGAGCTGGGCTCGGGTGATCTCTTCCGTGCCCTCATAGCCCAGGGCGGCCAGGACGTGAGCTGGTGAGCCTGGAGTGGCCAGGGTAGGCCCCCTGCGGAAGGTCACGGTATGAGTGGCAGGAGGGCCAACAACATTACCGGTCAGCCATGGTGCCGCTGGAGTCGTGTTGAATTCGAACCGATGACTGAATGCTCGGATGGTTTCCCGGTAGCCCTGAACGATCTGATCCACGGTGGCCTTGACCTCGGCCAAGTTGTTGGTCACCGTGATTCGGTCGCCCAGCGATGAGTCGAGCACGCTGGCCACCAGCGCGGCATTCGCTTCGGCCCCTGGTGTCTCCAAGGCGAAAGCCAGCCGGGAGACTCGTGGCTCATCGACAGTACTCAAGGTCAGGCGGGACTCGGCCAGCGCCTTGAGTCGACTGTCCTGGCCATTGATACTGAATTGTCGGGCGTACCGCCCAGCCCCGACAGGGGGCTCTGATACGCTCAGCGCCGAACCGTCATCGAGTACCGCCCTGAAAGTCGTTCCGTTCCAGTTCTCCACCTCCACGTCATTGGCAAAATTAGGATCATCCCGATCGATCTCCAGGGACGTGGCCAGCTCCTTGGCCGACGCATCGATACCGATGACCGTGGTCTGGTCGATCATCGACGTTCGGGTCCGGTAGCCGACCGCCACGCTCTCCTTGGCCTCATGTAGTATCCCGAGATCCGTGGCAGCACACTCTTCCAGAAGGGCCATCAGAGTATTGGCCCGCTGGGCTCCCATCCGCTCGGTGTCGGCCGGATCGCCCTCGATACGAAACGCCAGGCCCTCTTCCAGGCATAACCTCATGATGCGAAGGCCTGCCCGCTCGCCGTCGAAGGCGTTCACCTCATTGGCCAGCTGGGACAACGGAGTGAGAGCCGAGTGAACAACAACGTGACCGATGGCGAAGTCATCCGCATTGGAATCCTTGTTCCACTTCAATTGCGTGACCGCGCCGGCCGAGCCGCCCACGGCATTGGTGTCATAGATTCCACCGACCAAGCCCGTGCCAGGGTCTTGGGCGTCGAGAATCAGATTGACGTTCGATCCGTTCTGTTGAATGGAGAGGGTCATTCGCCAGTTCTTGCCCGTGGCGAAGAACGACGTCCAGGCCGAATCGTAGATCTGCGTGACACCCCGATACCCCAGGACCCTGAGCTGCCCGCCCGTACTGTCCCTCCACTGGATTCGCCACTCGATATCAGTGGTCTTGACGACCAGATAAGTTACGTCGGTCCCCGTGGCGTTGCTCGGGATCGACTGGAGCCACCGCACCTGCCAGGCACTCGTTGGAGTGTAGGCATCCACGTTGGCAGTCCAGATGGAATCGCCAGGAGTCGGCAGAGCCTCGGATGCGACAAAGGCACGGCTGGTAGCCGCATTGGGGAAACCGTTAGTGATGGTGATTCCGTTCGTGCCGACGGCTGGGCCGAACGTCGAGACGGTCTCGCCCTCCTCCTCCATGGGCCAGTACTGGACAACGTTGGTGGCTGATCTGAGGATCGCTCGACGGATGGGAGAGTCCAGCCGCTTGGCTCCCTGTCGAAGGCGTCGGAAAAGCCCCTGGGCCTCTACGGCCGTCAAGATCTGCGTGGCGGACAGGTTCCATCGAACAGGAATCGATGACAGTTCACCGTGGAACCTCCAATTCATTTTGGTGATTCGTGCATCGACCCCGATCGTCCAGGGCAGGCCATCGGTACCAGTGAACGAAGTAGCCCCAACGGCCTGGGCTGTGAAGTCGACATCGGCCACCTTGGTCCCGCCGATGCCGTCCAACATCTCGAATTCATCGATGCGGCCAGGGAAGGGAATATGGGTCACGTCGGCGGGATTGCCGCCCACCCTGACTGGCGCATCGTTGGTCACGATATTGGTGGTGCCGGCTCTCGTGATCGTCGATCCCACCTGAGACCAGGAACCACCCACAGCATCCGATGTGAAGTAGTCGACGTCATGCCCGCCCGCCCCGTTGTCGACGTCGAGCGTGACCCTGAGGGCGAACGCCCGATACATGAAGTCCAGGGGGATGGCCGAGCCCGTAGCTTCGCTGGTCTCGTTGCGGCGGCCGGTCGAGCTGTACCAAACAAAATTCGAGACAACGGCACCCAGGGCTCCGTACAGCTCCCACTCCCAGCCGTTGCCCCCCGAATTCTTGTGAGCCAGGCGGACCTTGCTCCCACCGTCCACAATATCAACGAGGTCCTTGAAGAGCCGCCCACCGATCCTGAGGTCAATGTCACCTGAGATATCCAACGCCCCGTCACTGCTCGTATCCTCGACGGCACGATAGGCGAAGGTCATCGAACGGTGGTTCTCGACGTCGGTCAGGGTGAAGGCCCCAGGGTTCTCGGTGGCCGCCGTGGTCGTGCGATGAGCGCTGGCGATCTGAACGGCTGCCGTCAGATTCCCGTCGGCCATACTGGTATAGCTGGACGGGTAGGCACTGACAGACTCGCCGGCCGAACCATAGAACGCCACGGCATACCAGCGGTGTTGGTCGGCCCCCCAGGGCACGGTCAGGCTCGGCGGGTTGGGCGAGCCGTCGTAGGCGGTGACCGCATCAATGGAGAAATCCCAGGCCACTCCACGGCCGCCCTCGCGGGCGCCTGAAGTCCGAATCACCTGCCAACTGGAACGGACGGCCACGGCCGTCGAGAACTCCACCACTGACCCCTGGAGTGTCGTCGCCTCACCGGCCGTCAGCGGGCCACGTTCGTAAACCAGGATGCCGTTCCATGGGCTGTAGAGGCCACCTGATGTGACCAGCTCCCAGCCGTCCATATCAGTGACGCCCCCACCCTGATCGGTCGGGGTGATCGAATCGTGGCCGGCGCTGACCAGAGCCAGCAGACGGTCACCGCCGGCCAGACTGGCCGGCATCGAGAACTGGTGAAGGGTCACATACGAGGTCTCGGCGTCCTGGGTGACACTGACGAACGAAGGGGCCGTCGGGGTTCCGCCTCCAGCGCCAGGAATGTCAGGGGTCGAAGCGGCATTACCGCCCATGGCCTCCAGGTAGGGCAGACCGTATGCCTTGCCGACCCGGCAGGGAATGTTTCGTTTGAACTGGCCGAAGTAGGGCCCCGTCGGGTTATCTGGCGACCAGCGTCCATCATCGTTGTCGAGCGTGAACGTAGCCCGAGATGAGTCCACCCGAGACGACCAGTTGGGCCGCCCCCGAGTGATCACAACGCCTGGCCCTTCCATGACGCCCTCACCGGTATTGATGGCGTCCACCCACTCGCCGTCTATGAAAAGGCCGACCTCGAGGTCTGATGGGAAGGTCATCCTTCCTGCCCCAGCATGTCCTCCACTGAGCCGCCCCCGTTGGCGATGGCCTTACGCATCAGCTCAACAATCAGATCGTCCATTGCCGAGCCGGCCGAGTCGATGACGATACGAACCGTTCCAGCTCCGCCGCCCATCATCGACTTGAGCTTGCTCAGTGGTGCGATGACCTCAGGGTCTACGGCGGCGTTCGGGTTGTCGCCGGCCTGGAGCAAGGTCGGGCCGAACGCCAGGCCACCCTTGGCCAGCCTCGGGATGGTGAAGCTGATACCACCGAATCCAGCAAATCCAGGAATACTGATGCCCTTCCCACCGATGGTGTTGTTCCAGGCGCTGCGAATGCCGTTGAGCGCCCCTCGGATTGGGGCCGTAATGGCCGTGCCGACACCCTGGAAGATAGAGCTGACGGTGCTCTTGAATCGTCGGAATCCTCCCAGGATCAAATTGATCTGAGTACTGATCAGCGTCCCGATGATTCGGAAGGTCGTCGAGACGGTTGCCTTGATGCCGTTCCAGACGGCTGAGGTCACCGCCTTGATGACGTTCCAGCCTGCCGAGATGATGGCCTTGGCCAGCTCGATTCGGGATCTGATGGTGTTGATCACGGCCGTGACGACTGCCATCACGGTCGCCTTGATGGCGTTCCAGACGGCCGCCGTTATCTGTCGCACGTACTCCCACCCAGCCAGGATTACTGCCTTGATGGTGTCCCAATTCTTGATGATGACGATCACCAGGGCGACCACGATGGCCACCACGATGATGACAGGGGCGAACGCCAGGAGCCATGAGGCCGCCACCACGGCAGCGTTGGCCACCGAAGCTGCCGCCATTGCTATCCAGGAACCGATGGCCGAAATGCTGGCAGTGACCGAACTGAGCGCCATCGAAGCATGGGTGGCGATCCACGTCCCACCCGACTGGATGATGGGAACCACAAGGTTCTCCACGCCAGAGGCCAGGTCTCCGACACCAGCCCCCAGGGTGAAAAGGCCGCCGGCGACATCACCCGCCATGAGCTGCGACCAGCCGCCCATGGTGTCCTGCACGCCCGTGATGGTGTCCCGGAAACCCATGGCCCGAGTGTCCAGAGCCCCAGCGCTCTCACCCACACTATTGAGACCGTCGCCGGCCCGCCGGCTGGCATCATCGACACCATCGAGACTGTCGGCGGCCTTGTCGGCAACCTTGTCTAGGCCAACGTCCTTGCCGTCGAACGTGACAGTGATCTTGCGTTCACCCGCCATTCATGTCCCTCAGGATTCGCTCTAGCATTTCATCCCACATCTCCTTAATCTTGGTGGAGTTACGTCGGATGGCCGGCCAAAAGAAATAGCCTTGGGTCCCTCGGTGCGATCGGAATTGCTGCGTGGTCGACCTACCCCGCCCACCGAACTCCGTACCCAGGGCCATATTGCCTGCCGCCTGTTTGCGGCCACCACCGCCCAGGCTGACACTGTTCTTTTGGGCCTTGATGGTTTTGGCCACCTTCTGCTCAGCCCTGGTGCTGGCCGCCGCCTGGGTCTCGTTGGCAACAAACCTGGCCACGGCTCTGACCTCATCATCGGCGGCGGCCTTGATGTCCTTGGGGAGCCGACGGAATCGTTTTTGGGTGTCGGCCAGGCCCTCGACGTAGAGCGAACTTCTAGGCACCTTTGATCCGTTCTGCTTGTTCTTGTAGCTCCAGTTCAAAAGTTGCCATGATGTCCCAATCGATCGGAAGGCCCCAGTCAGCTGGCCCGGTCTGCGTGGCGATGGCCAGTCGGACCAGCCTCCTTACCTCGGAGCCGGCTGGGTAGGGTTTATGGGGGAACCGTCCTTGGTCGTGATGTCGAGATCTTCCACCGTCTCCACGAAAACCTCGAAATCGTTCGTGAAGTTCTTGCGTTGGGCGGCTCTCCAAATCATCCAGAGCATGTGCTCCAGTTTCGCCCCGCCGCCCTCCAAGTCACTGGCCCTGATGCCGTACTGGCGTTCGGCTGACACGATGTCACCAGGCATCAGTTTCAGGTCCCTATACTCCGTGCCGTCAACCGTAGTCACATGAAATAGGGACTTACGAAGGTCCACGGGTGGGACCTTCTGCTCGAACTGGTCGGCCTCTTCGTTGCTCTGGGTATCTGTCATGCCGTCTAGCTTACGGCACGGGCCACGGCCCCCGTGATAGGCCAGGTCAGCGACTGCTCAGCCAGGTCACCCACCTTGCCGGCCAGAGGCGACATCTTGAGGACAACAACCGATCCAGAGTATTGGGGGTTCGTGGCCGAGATGGCACCGTCATCGGCACGGGCCGTGAAGGTGATCGGGACGCCCCCGGTGAACCATCCCCACAGCTGATCATCGACCGTGGATGCATTGAACTCGGTATTGAATACCAGTTTGATCTCAGCACCCTTCAAGCCAGGCTTGCGGGTTTTCCAGCCGTCGGGGCCGAAGGCTGTCGAATCGACGTCATCGGCCTCAACGTCCAGGGTGACCTCTTTTATGAAAGTGGTCATGTCGACGCTATCCAGAGTGATGGTCGGGCTGATCAGGACAATTGGGTCTGCCATGTTCTCTCCTTAGGTTGATCCGACGGCAACAGCAAATCGTGCTGTCGGGGCCGTGCCGGTCAGCGTCCAGCTGGCCCGATATCGGTCGTCTGGTGTGATAGGTCCGGCCACGGTCGTCAACGCTGCCGTGGGCACTCCGACCGGCCCCAGACTGGCCACGGCCGTCGAGGTGGTGAAGCCGGCATTGTCGTCTCGTTCCACGTCCACCGTCAGCTGTGGCGACGTCCCCCCGAGCGAGAGGACATGAATGGAGACATACAGTTTTCTGCCCTCAGGGATCGTGCCCAGGATGAAGGTCGAACCCGTGCCGCTGGTCGTCTCGACGGTTGTCACCGGATGAATGAGCGCCCCCCGAGCGGCGGCACCGTCACCCAGAGCCTTGGCCGAGTAGGGCGTGATCTCACCGACCTTGCCCAGGAAGGACAGAGACGTCCGAACGGCTGGCACGATGTAGGCCGTGGCCAGGTCGCCGCCGCTGGGGCTGATGATGAAGGGTAGGGCCGTGGCGAACCGGCCCCACAGATCAGCGTCAGGCCCGAGCGCTCCCGCCTCCAGGGGTGCTGGATCCCAGAAGCCCGAAGAGTCGACGGCCGACATCTTGAGTCCCGCCTTGATTCGTTTCCAGCCGTTCAGCCCGAAAACGGTCGAATCCAGACCGTCGGCTTCCATCTCCAGTGACGTCTCATTCGAAGTCGTCGTCAGCCGTAGAGGGCCTGCGATGATCTCGGGATCAAGCAGAACGAAGCTCATCCATGGACCTCCAATGTCCACTGGTAGGAAGGCAGCTCTCCGCTGCCGCCTGGCCAGAATTCGGGCAGGGCGTCGATCAGGCGGGACGTACTGCAAGACCCGCCGTAGGTCCGATCCTGATAGAGGATCGTTATGAGGCTTGAGTGGCCGGCACCTGAGATCCACGCATCGGACAGGTCGACGGCCGCCTGGTCGTGAGTCCTCGGCAAAATGGCGTGGATTGGAATGCGCATTACATCGACACCACGACCGAAAGTCTTGTCATACTCCATCTCGGGCATGCCGATGAGAAGGCATGGTGGCGTTAGCTGGTCAGGAGATGTGATCACCTGGACTTCACCGCCCAGGCCGGCCTCCAGCCGTGATCTGATCCCAGCCCTGACCGCCCCAACGTCGAGCGCCATCAGCCGAGCACCCGCCGCTTGGACGCCCTGACAAGAGCCAAGAAATCTGGGTCGATCCGGGCCATGGTCGCCGCCCCGAAGTCGCCCACCAGCACCCCTTCGGGGGTGTCGGGTCGTTTGAAGAGTCGTACCGCCTCGATGCGGCAGGCTTGATTGATGTTCGGGGGGTAGGCCGCCCCGTCGAAGGTTGCCGTCACCCGAACGTACTCCATCCACGTCCCGCCGCTCAGCCGCTTGAGTCGACCCACCGGCCCCGACGGATTCGGGACCCAGGACGTGACCGTGCTCCAAGTGTCCAGGTCGTTGGACTCCTCGACCAGGGTCACGGTCTCGCATTCATCGATCCAGACATAGGGGGAGAGTATTGGAGGCGTAAAGGTCCTGGCCTCGACGGCAGCGGCACTCCACTTGCGATGGGTTATGTGGTCGATCAGTCGAGAGGCCGCCTCGATACAGCGCTCTAGACGCTCATCGTCCTTAGTGGTGGTCAGCCGGAGATCGGCCTTCACCTCAGGCAGTGTGGCGTACCCCTCGACGATCGCCATGGGGATTACTTGCTTTCCGCCGACTCGCCCTGAGGGTCGTCGGCGTATTCGGCCTTGATGGCTCTTTCCACCTTGGCCAGCTCCTTCTTGCGCTCAGCTTCGTCCTGGATTCGTAGGGCGGCGTTGTGGGCTGCCGCCAGCTCACCCCTGCGGATCCTGGTCTCATCGATGAGCGTGCTTGCATCTACCATCTCGGGCATTTGCTGGGTTCCTTCCGTTGTCTTGACAGTGGAGTCTGAGACGTTCCTTAGAACGTCGGCGGCACCAGGCCGGTACCGCTGATGTAGGCCACCGACTTGGGATAGCGGGCGGCCGTGAAGGCGGCATTGCCATAGACGGCCAGCTGGATCGACTGCGGTCCAACGGGCTGCTCCAGAGTGAACTCCCGAACCGTGCCGGGCTGCTCCCAGAGAAACTGATCGCCACGGCGCATGACCACGATTTCGTCTTCATTCGTACCAGCACCGAGATTCGTCCGAAGGTTCGGGTCAGTCACCACCGGTAGACCGAGAATAGAACCGACGGTCTGCTGAACCAGGTCAGCCGAGCCCTGACCAAACACGTTGGTTTGGCCGCTCTCGACCGTCACCAACGGGCGGCCGTTGCCGTCCACGGCAATTGTCAGGGCGCCCCAGCGTCGGGGGTGCATCACGATCACATCGGGCGGCAGGAGCCGCTGAGTGTTGATCTGCTGAATGGCATTGGCCAGGGCGTTGATGAGGCCGATTCCAGTGGTGGCCGTAATGGTCACCGTGAGAATGCTGGCAGTGTTGATCGCCCCGAGAGCGTTACCGCTAGCCCCCGAACCGTAAAGGGCCTGCTGGTCGATGTAGCGGGCTGCATCGGCGGCCAGGTCCTGGAAAACGATTCGGTCGATGTTGACCGCTCCACGTTCCAGCGACTGGCGAGAGATGACACCTCGACCCTGGAAACTGATCACCGGTACCGAAAGGTCCGTGACTCCGACATCGGTCGTACTCGGTGCCGTGTTCTGCGTGGCCTGGGTGGAGACCGTCGTTCCTGCCGTGGCTCGGGGGATGGTCATGGTCATGCCGACGGGCGGCAGGCTCATACCGTTGCAGAGGTTGGCGAAGGGCCGGCCCGCCCGAAGATTCGGGGTGAACTCGTTCACCAGATAGTTGGGGGGAACCAGGCCGGCATAGCTGGTCGTGGTCGTGTCACGTTCGTGGAGTACTTCCATCTCCTTGGCGTGACGGGCCAACCGCTCAGCAGCGGCCACTGGATCGACACCGCCCAGGCCAGCGATCAGGCCACGGGTGACCACACTGTCGACCACCCAGCTATGCTCGCCGCTCGCATGGTAGACGGTCGGTTCTGAGCCCACCTTGACGTCCGGGCCGCCTGCCCGCTCTTCGACGATCTCGGCGGCACCCTTGATGGTTGTGGCGATGGCGGCGGCTGCCGCCTCTCGATCCTCTCGGGCGGTCATGGACGTGATTCGTTCGTCCAGTTCTGTCGCCTTGGCATCGATGTCGGCCATGTTCTTGGCTTCGGCCTCGGTCAGCTGATCGCTGCCATCCTCCAACTTGGCTCGCTCTTCCACCGTTTTGACCATGTTGGCCAGCTCGGTGCTGAGGTCTTCACGCTGGCTGACCAGGCGCTTGAGTAGTTCACTGGGCATGGGCTATCCCCGTTCCTTCGTTCGTGTTTCGGATTGGACGTTCAACGGGGTGCCTGCCGGATGCAGGGGTGCCGCCTCGGCCCAGGGGTGCCCGCCGCAACGGGGGTGCCAGTGCTCTGCTCTTCTCAGGTTAACACGACCACGACTCGCCACCGAGCGTGACCGTTCGCTTCGCTCACAGTGGCCTTTATGTCAGGCGCTGAGCCAGGGCTTTGAGGTCGGCCAAGGCCGGCCCATCGTTGTCTCTCACGGCCAGGATCTTGGCTTGCTCTCCGAAATTGCCCGAAGGGACCAAGGCTATATGGTCGAGCCGAGCCGCCATCCTGCGAAGGACCCTGACACCATCCCTGTCGGCCCGATCGGTCCTCAGCTCAACGAAACCGATGGACACCTCATCGAGCACGCCATCGTTGACCAGCGCCAGGGCCTCACCGGCCATTCTGCTGGATGCGACCCGAGCACGGACCCAGAGACCGGTATCCCGAGACTCCATCTCACGAAGACCGCCGATGAGTGAATCGGTAATCAGCTGGCCTGGCCTGGGATGACCCAGGGTCAGCTTGAGCCGGTTGGCGGCGCGGAGCTGAGCATCGAAGGCGTGACGGTCGAACACTTCCACGGTGTCAGGCCCTACGACCGCTTCGACGTCCCAAGGGACGGCCTGCATCTCGATGGTTCGGCCATCGTCATCAGCATCAACCTTCGCCCGCTCCAGGGTGTAGTTCCTGATCAGGACATTACTCATCGTTCCGTGACTCCTTCGGGTGTCGGCTCGATCTGTTCTTGTGTCGGTATCGGGTCTCTGCCTTCGGCCTTGCGGACCTCATCGACCGTCAGGAATTTGCTGGCCAGGCCGACGGCATAATCGTCGTAGCGTTGGCTCTGCTGGCCCCGCAATAATTCGTTGGGCTGGAATCGGACGGTGGTAGGTCGGCTCATCTGCTCGCTGAATGCCGCCTCGATCGATGTCATCCAGGGCTGACATGTGAACCGGATCAGATGGTCGGCACGGTCGACGATATTGGCATAGGTCATGCTCTCGGCAGGGACTCCAAGCCAGTCGCCGTCGAGATCCAGTATGTCGGCCACCTCTCGACGGCTAAGTGTCGCCGCCTGGGCGATCTGGGCCTCCTCAGCGTTCGGGGCAACAACGGCCTTCCAGGTCGTGCCAGCGGGCAGAACGTTGGGCTCGTTGCGTCGGGTCTTGCTGATCCACTTGAGCCTGAGATCGTCGGCCTCGGCCTCGGTAATGTCGGGGTCCTCGACCTCCAGCACGCCAGCAGGGTAGATCCCCTTGTCATAGAAATAGGTTGCGGCATCGGAGACGGCCACGCCAGTCGAGATAGCCCGTGCGCTGGTTTCGAGCGTCCCCCAGCCCAGGATCTCACCAGCTGGCGCCCCCGTTCTAATGTGCATTACATCGGAGCTGCCGTAGATCTCGCTGCCTATCCGATAGAACAGGCCCTGCGGGGCGAGAGAGACCCAGACGTCTCTCGGGTGAATTGGGATGATCCCCTGGGCTCGACCCAGGGTGTCGAACTGAGTCAAGATGGCGAAGTAATTACCGTAATCGATCAGCGTTTCGATCATGGTCTCGATGGCCGGCTGCCGGTCCATCCATGGCACGGGGCGATCCAGCAGGGGAGCCGTTGACTCAAGGAGCTTGCCGCCACGTTCCAAGGCCAAGGGCATTTGACCGACGGTCCTGGCGATCAGTCGTTGCCCTCTCCGGTATGCCGACACACCCCGAGCAGAACGCTCATCGATCCTTGGAGCGACTGCCGCCGTCGCCCTCTCAACAGGCCTGGGCAGCGGGGCCGAGACTGGACCCTTGCGGCGCTCCAGAAGATTCGACCCTAGCATCAGCCTTCCACCCTTCGCTCAACGGCCAGAGCCGCCACCAATACCAGCGCCCCGTCGATGACCAACACCAGGCCCAGAGGGGCCAGGAATGCCACACCCGCCAGTATCGCCAGCAGGGCGGCCGTCTGTATGAGGTCGAGCACCATCATCGCCTACAATACACGGGCCTTCTTAGGCTTGGGCGCTGGCGGCTCGACCATCGTCCCGTAGTAGGCCAGACTGGCCGCCACAAGAGGGCAGATGTCCACGGTCGATGCCGTCCTGCTCCACGTCCACGTATCACCCATCCGCCTCTTGCGAGCACCAGCAAGCGCCCTGCTCATCGAACCCTGCCCAAGATGCCGCAACGTCGAATTGCGGATGGCGTCAGCGAACAGGGCAGCGGCACCGCCACCCAATGGGTGGGTCTTGATCTCGACGCCCTTGGCCTCCAAGGGTCCGATCAGGGCGGCAGCTGGCGTGCTGGTCTGGATCCAGAACGGAATACCGTGCCTCTTCCAAAGGTCGACCACCCGAGCCTCTACCCATTCACTCCCAGGCAGATGCTCAACAACCTCGACGTGAGCCAGGCCGTCGATCCTGAGACCACCAACCGTGATGGCCGTATTGTCCCGCTCGGGCGTCATGTCGAGACCGAAGGCCAGCGGGCTGATGATCTCCGAATCACCGTCAATCAAGCCGGCCCAGTGTTCCAGGCTCGACTTGGTGATCCCGTCAGGCTCATCAGGGATGCCCAGCCGCTCCCGCCCAAAATCCTGGGGCGAAAGAGAAGCCAGCTCCACCTCGATGAAACGCTCAGTGATCCGATAACCCAGCCCAGGATTGGCTTGAGCCCAGCCGTTCCGGTCGTCATGAGGCCTGTCGGCCTCCACCGCCCACTCGATCATTGTCAAACTGGCTCGGTCCGAAGGCACGGCGCTGAGAGCCCTCTCCCTGAGCTGATGCAGTTGCTCGGAATCGTTGAGGGGGGCACTGGATGCATACCAAACCTGTGGGTTCGGCCTGGCACTCAAGGTGGGCAGGATGGCGGCCATTGTGAACGCCTGAATGGAGAAGGCTTCGTCCATGACCACCAGGTCAGCCGAGAAACCTCGGCCGCTGGATCGAGACCGGGCAATGAAGTGGATTCGACAGCCACGGGGCAGGACCAGACCATCAGCAAACTCGGTGCCCGCCGCCCACTCGATGCCCGTCTCCGTGCCCGAGCGTCGATACTTGGGTTCCGGGTCACACTGACCCAGTGGCCCATACTTGACCAGCTCCACCGTCAGGTCATAGGTCTCCAGGGCGGTCTTGAATTCGTGGGCCGAGTAGATCACCTTACGAAGGCCGAGCCTCGGGGCCGACGACACGAGGGCCGCCATGATGCCACTCTTGCCGTTCTGGCGGGCCACCAGGAGCAAGACCTCCAGGGCGGCATACAGGCCGGCCGGCCCAAGCCTCATGCCCTCCATGAGGACCAGGCGCTGCCACGGGTCCAGGGTCAGGCCGGCCTCATCGGCGTGCCCGATCACCGTCAAACCGTTGGACGTGGTGCCGTCGAGCGACCCAGATACACCCGACGGCACCACGAGCTTGGACGGCGTCTGGACGCCGAAGAGCTTGGTCACCAGACCCTACTTCTGGGCTCCTGGGTTCGGCGGCCAGCCCGAGCGTTACAACTGCGATGCTCAGCCAGCAACGGGCTTGACGGGTCACCATCCCTGACGTGGCCGGCCTGCCACGGATCACCGTCGATGGCCGGCAGGCCGCAACGCCAGCACGTTGTCTCGGGCTCGGCATTGGCCATGGCCCGAACGGCACTGGCCCGACGGGCGTAGTTGCCTCGGTAGTGGCGACGACTATGAGCGGGCATTACTGGCACTCGTATCAGGAGCATGTAAACCGACCCACTGGTCGGCCAACGGCCGCCAACCAAACCAGACGGCCAGGCCGCTAGCCCTGTCGATCTCATCCAGCTCCGCCGCCGCCTCGACCCAGACCGCCCTAGGAACCGTCGGCCGACGAGAAATTCTAGCGGCCATAAATAGCCGCCCCAGAAACTTGAGAATTAACCCAAATAGGCCGAACGATAATTTCGGCAATTCGGCAAATGGATCGGGCGGCGGCGATTCGGAGAGAGAAAATGAC
>Ga0224510_10001095_pt1 | contig 18465 bp, 14 predicted proteins | sample SF_May12_sed_USG_FD_170161 | JGI IMG/M metagenome (GOLD analysis project Ga0224510, IMG submission 170161) | Sediment microbial communities from San Francisco Bay, California, United States - SF_May12_sed_USGS_4_1 | ecosystem: Environmental > Aquatic > Marine > Sediment | place: USA: California... | reverse complement strand
CCGCGCCCGCACATCGGCCTGCCCGACAACCCCGTAGGTGATCACCCGCTTCTTGATTTCCGGCAGCAGATCGGTGGTGTACGGGTCATCCAGACAGATGGCGGCGACGCCGTAAAAGGGGATCTTGTCGATGAAGGCGAGAAAAGCCGCCTTGATCTCATCGATGTCCCGATAATGATCCAGATGCTCTAGATCGACGTTGGTCACCACCTCTACTACCGGCGACAGCTTGAGAAACGAGCCGTCCGACTCGTCGGCCTCGGCGACCAGAAACTCGCCCGCGCCAAGCTTGGCGTTGGTGCCGAGGCTGTTCACCTTGCCGCCGATGACCACGGTGGGATCTAGCCCGGCCTCGGCAAGCACGCAGCCGACCATGGAGGTGGTGGTGGTCTTGCCGTGGCTGCCGGCGATGGCGATGCCGTATTTTTTAAGCCGCATCAACTCGGCAAGCATCTCCGCGCGCGGAATCACCGGGATCATCGATTCGCGGGCCGCCCGCACCTCCGGGTTATCCTCCTTGACCGCGCTTGACACCACCACCACATCGGCCCCGGCGATCCACTCGCCCTGATGGCCAACCTTGACCGTGCAGCCAAGCGACGCCAAGCGCTGCATGATCTCCGAATCACTGATATCCGAGCCGCTGACCCGATAGCCGAGATTGACCAGCAGCTCGGCGATGCCGCTCATGCCGATGCCGCCGATGCCGACAAAATGGATGTGATGCTTTTTCCGATACATAGCCTATCCGTTTGCCGACGCCAGAGCGACCAGCTCGTCGACAATCGCCTCGGTCGCCCCAGGCAGTGATAATTTGCGCGCCATGCCGCCCATCTCGACGCGTTTCGCCATACTGTTCATCAACTCAATTAAATCCCCGGCAAGTTTGGCGCCGTCAAGCTCGCCTTCCCGCCGCAGCAGTGCCCCGCCGGCATCGGCCAGATATCTGGCGTTGCCGAACTGATGATCGTCGGCGGCGTAAGGATACGGAATCAAGATCGATGGCCGGCCAAACACCGCCATCTCGGCAAGCGAGGTGGCCCCGGCCCTTGACACCACCATCCCGGCCTCACCGTACAGGGAGGCCATGTCGTCAAAAAAGGCCGCAACCCGCGCCTTGACACCCATGGCGGCATACCGCTCCCGCACCCAGCCCTCATCGCTAGCCCCGGTTTGATGGATGACGCTGAAATCGGCCGGCAGTTGCTGCGCCGCCGCCTCTATCGCCTCTACCACCAGGGTATTTACCCGATGCGCGCCCTGGCTGCCGCCCAAAACCAGCAGGGTATTGCTCAGCATTTTTTCGTTGGCCGCGGCTGCTCCCTTCAGCAGCAATTCGCTGCGCACCGGGTTGCCGCTCAACTTGCATTTACCGGCCGGGAAATAGCGCTCGCTGCCTGGAATGGAGAGGAGCACCCGCTTCACCACCCGCCCCAGCATCCGATTGGCCAACCCCGGCACCGAATTCTGCTCGTGGATGGCGGTAGGCACCTCCATCAGCCGCGCTGCCAAAACCACCGGCCCGGTGACATAGCCGCCGACCCCGAAAACGACCTCCGGCTTAAAGCGCATGATCATCCGCATGGCCGCCACCACACTGACCGGCACCAGCAGCAACGCCCCGAGCCTGGCCAGAAATCCCATCCCCTTCAGGCCTCGCGAACGGATCGCGGCCACCTGGAAGGAACGGTTGGCCAGCGCCTTCTGATCGATCAACCGCTCGGTGCCGACAAACAACACCTCGCTACCGGCAAAACGCGCCATCACCGCCTCAGCCACGGCAATACCGGGAAAGAGGTGCCCGCCGGTACCGCCGCCGGTCACGATCATCCGCATGCCGGATCTGGCCTTTTTCGAGGTGGTTGTCACGCTGCCTGCCCCTTAACTGGTTGCCCGTTGCAACTGCACGCCAAAGGCCATTACCTTCTGCATCGCCTTCCGGTAACAGGCCGGGCAATAGCCATGCGAAAAGTGGCTCATCGCCGACACCTTGCCGGCCTTTACCCAGCCGTTGTTCTTCTTGATCCGGTGACACACGCAACACATCTTTTCCATTGCTCCCCCCTTCCGGCCTCAGGCCGGCGTAACGGCTTGCGGTGACAGACGCCTCACCGCCTCCTGGAAAACCTCACCCCGATGCGCATAACCGGTAAACATGTCAAAGCTTGCGCAAGCCGGCGACAGCAGTACGGTATCGCCCGCCTGTGCCAGCTGATGCGCCCTCGCCACCGCTTCTTCAAGGGTGATGAGCTTTTCCACCTGCGTCAAGCCCGCAAAGGCCGCCGCCATCTTCTCGCTCGCCTCGCCGATGAGCAGCAGATGCTTTACCTTGTCGCGCACCACGTCCGCCATCAATCCGTAATCGCCGCCTTTGTCGCGACCGCCGGCGATGAGCACCACCGGGCCATGAATCCCTTCCAGGGCCGACTTGGCAGCGCCGATGTTGGTGGCCTTGGAGTCATCGAGGTAGCGAACCCCTTCCACATCGGCCACCAAGGTCAGTCGGTGGGCCAGCGGCGCAAAGGAGGCAAGCCCCTTCTTTATACAGGACGGCGTGCAACCCATGATGCGGGCGGCAATAATCGCGGCCGCGCTGTTTTCACTGTTCGGCGACTCCGCAAGACAGGTTCCGGCGAGATCGTAGCTTTCAGGGGCGCCGAAACCTCTCACCGTCACCACCCCCTTCTCAACCCGCGCCCCGTTATGTCCGGCAAGATCATGGCCGAACAGGAACAGCCGCTCATGGGACGATTGCTCCGCCCTTTTCAGGATTTTCGGGTCGTCGGCGTTGAGCACCGCCGCGTCGCCGCGTCCTTGACTGCGGAAGAGCGAAAACTTCGAGGCGGCGTACTCGTCATAGGACGCGTACCGGTCGAGATGATCCGGGGTGATGTTAAGCAGCACCCCCACCGTTGGCCTGAAGGCCACCGCGGTGTCGAGCTGGAAGCTGCTGACCTCCAGCACCGCGACCTCCGCCTCCTGATTCCCCTGCAGGTAATCAGTGAGCGGTGTACCGATATTGCCGCCGACGAACACCTTTTTATTGGCGGCCCGGAACAGATCCCCCAACAGGGTCACCACCGTGCTTTTGCCGTTGGTGCCGGTCACCGCCACCATCGGCGTCTTCATGAACTGCGCTGCCAGGGCCATCTCGCCAAAAACCGGGACACCCTTCGCCTTCGCGGCGACCACCGCCGGCAGGCTGAGCGGCACCCCCGGGCTCAACAGGATGTGATCGACGCTGCAAAAAAGCTCAGAGGAATGGCCGCCCTCTTCCACAAACACTCTTTCTCCGTCCAACCACCGGCGGGTCTCCCGTCCCAACCGATCGAGGCGGCCACCCTCTGAAACCGAAACCTTGGCACCAATCTGCAACAAAAAGCGCACCGCCGACAGGCCGGACTTGCCCAAACCGACCACCAACACATGGTCGCCTGGGCTGATCCTTACCCTTGCCATCCCGTCAACAGTCATGGCTCACGTTTCCTTTAACGCAGCTTCAGGGTGGCGAGCGCCAGCAGGGCCAGCATGATGGAAACGATCCAGAAACGGACCACCACCTTGGGCTCCTGCCACCCTTTCTTTTCGAAATGATGATGAAACGGCGCCATCAGAAAGATCCGCTTGCCGCCGCTGACCTTGTAATACCCAACCTGCATGATGACCGAGAGCGCCTCCATGACGAAGATGCCGCCCACCACCGCGAGCAGGAACTCCTGTTTGATCATCACCGCCACGGTGCCCATGGCCCCGCCCAGCGCTAGGGAGCCGACATCGCCCATGAATACCTGCGCCGGAAAGGCATTGAACCACAGGAAACCGAGGCTTGCCCCGACCAGTGCGCCGCAGAACACCGACAACTCGCCCGCCCCCTCCACATACGGAATCTGCAGATAGGAGGCGAGAACGGCGTGGCCGGCCAAATACGAAAAGAGCAGGTAAACGCCGGCGGTGATCGCGGTCGGCCCGGTGGCGAGACCGTCAAGGCCGTCGGTGAGATTGACGGCATTGGAGGCGCCGACGATAACCATGATGGCGAAGAGCACATACCATTCGCCGAGGTTGGGGGTGATGTGCTTGAAGAAGGGCAGACTGACCCGCCCGTCAAAGGCATGGTGCATGGAGAGCAGCCAGCCGAGCAGCGCCGCCCCGCCGATCTGCAGCAGCATCTTGCCGCGGGCGCTCAACCCCTTGCTGTTCTGCCGCTTGATCTTGCGATAATCGTCGTAGGCGCCGATCGCGCCGTACCAGATGGTAATCCCCAGCACCAGCCAGATCAGATGGTTATTCAGGTCGGCCCAGAGCAGGGTGGTGAAGGTCAGTGCCAGGATGATCAACAGACCGCCCATGGTCGGCACCCCCTTCTTGCTGAAATGCGACTCCGGGCCGTCCGTCCGCACCACCTGCCCGATCTGATGCTCCCGCATCAAGGTAACAAAACGGGTGCCGCAGAGTATTACCAGCACAAAGGCGGTCAGGGTCGCGCCGATGGACCTGAAGGTGATATAGCGGAAAACGTTGAAGCCGCTAAACACCCCATGCAGAGGGAATAACAGATGATAGAGCATTAGACCGTTTCTCCCGCGACCAGCTTCTCAATATCGGCAACTATTGTTTCCATCCGCATCCCCCGCGACCCCTTGACAAGTACCCAGTCGCCTTTGCCCAGCTCCCCTTTTGCGAGCAGACCGCCGACAAACTTCAGCAGTGCCGCCTTGCCGTCAAACCGTTTCGCCCGGGCGCCGGCCATCCCAGCCTTTTTTGCCCCGGCCACCATGTCGGCGGCAAACTCACCAACGACAAGCAGGTAATCGTAGCCCAGCCCGGCCACCGATCCGCCGGTTGAGGCATGGGCATCCTTGCTCTGCTGCCCGAGTTCCAGCATGTCGCCAAGCACGGCCACGGTCCTGCTATTGCGACCCACCCCGCGCACCGTCTCCAGCGCCGCCAGCATCGAGGCGGGGTTGGCGTTATAGGTGTCGTTGACCACGTGGAGGCCGTTGGCCAACTTCCGCACCTGCAGCCGCTTGTCGAAGCCCTGATAGGACTCAAGCCCGCTGACGATGGCCGCCATCCGCATCCCTGCGGCATGGGCGATGCCGGCGGCGGCAAGGCTGTTCATGACATTGTGGGCGCCCATCGCCCGCAGATTGACCCGACTCTTGTTGCCCTTGAGATGCAGGGTGAACCCCACCCCCTCGGCGCCATGATCGCGGATGTGGGTGGCCCGTACATCCGCCAGGCGATGCCGGCCGAAGGTGATCTTCTTCTGCTCGCACTTGCGGGCAAGCCTGCGAACCCGCTTGTCGTCGATATTCACCACCAGGGTTGACCAGGATTTCACCCCGGCGAACAACTCCCCTTTGGCCTTGGCAACCCCCTCGATGTCGCCGAAACCGGCGAGATGCGCCGGCTGCACGTTGGTGATGCAGGCAATATCGGGATCGGCGATCTCGGCCAGACGGGCTATCTCGCCGGCCCGGTTCATCCCCATCTCCAGCACCGCCACGTCGTCCTCGCGCCCAACCGGCAACAGGGAGAGCGGCAACCCGATCAGGTTATTGAAATTCCCCTTGGTCTTCAGCACCCGCTTCTTTTGCTCAAGGATGGCGGCGGTCATCTCCTTGACCGTGGTCTTTCCGGAGCTGCCGGTTATCGCCACCACCTGCAGCCGCTCCATCTGTGAGCGGCGGTAAGCGGCGAGATCGCCAAGGGCGACCAGGGCGTCCTCAACGAGGATCACCGGCACCGCCGGCAATGATTCCGGCAGGCGCTCGACAATGATCCCGGCCGCCCCTTTTCGTACCGCCTCATGCACAAAGGCCAGGCCATCATGCAGATCACCCGGCAGAGCGAGGAACAGATCACCGACCGCAATGGTGCGGCTGTCCGTGGAAACGGAACGGAACCTTGCCTGCGGCGTACCGCAGACGAATCGCCCGCCGGTGGCGAGCAACACCTGCGACAACGACCACGACGGGTCCTGCAGGGTCATGAAGCCGGTGCCCATATCCGCGGCAACCCGCCCGACAGATGGCCGATCCGCATCCACCTCCGATCTTCTCCCTAGCTGCATCGTCCCCCCTCCTCGCTCGATTGTTCCCATTTCGCCGCGTATATACATCTCCCCCCAAGACGCGGCAAACAAAAAACTCGATCCGGCCGTGAGTTTCATCGCAGTGTTTCCTTCCGTGGCTCAAAACCCACCACCGCAAGGCTTTGTCGAGCCTCCAACCGGTCATCGAAAAACTTCTTGCCGGCCCGGTCGATCTGATAACACTCGTGCCCCTTGCCGCTGAGCAGAACAACATCGCCGGACTGTGCGCCTTGTACGCCAACCCGGATCGCTTCCCGACGCGAGGCGATGATGTCATAGCCGCACAGCCAGGGCCGCCTGAGCAAGGCCTCGCCCCGCAGACGCGGCAACCCGCGTAACCCGGTTTCGATCTCCGCGAGGATCATTTCCGGCGATTCGCTGCGCGGATTATCCGAGGTCACCAACACCACATCGGCCAGTCGCCCAGCGACCGCGCCCATCAACGGCCGCTTGCCGCGGTCGCGGTCGCCGCCGCAGCCAAAGATCACGATCAAGCGGCCCGAGGTCAACTCCCGCAAGGTGGTCAGCACATTCTCGAGGGCGTCCGGGGTATGGGCGTAGTCGACAAAAACGGCCGGCCGACAAGCATCAACCTCGCCCACCCGCTCAAGCCGCCCCGGCACCCCGGCGAAGCTGCCGAGCGCCTGCCGCATCCTCTCCATATCTAGGCCAAGGGCAGTTCCGACCCCCAGGCACCCGAGAACATTTTTCAGGTTGTAGTCCCCAACCAGCCGTGTCGCCATCGGCATCACGCCGCCCGGCAGGGCAACCTCAGCCTCGATGCCGGCCAGGCTCTTCACCGTCCGCCCGGGGAAGATATCGCTGCCCGCTTCCATCCCGCAGGTGATGATGGTGCGTTTGGCTGCCCGCCACCCGGCATCGGCGGCCAATTCACCGGCCAGTCGCCTACCCCAGCCGAGCTCGGCCGCATTCTCGCCGCCTTCGCCTTCCTGCAAGATCACCGCCGTCGCTCCCTGCTTGAGGTGCTCGGTGAACAACAACTTCTTGGCGTTGAAATAGCTTTCCATGTCGCCATGGAAATCCAGATGGTCCCGGGTGAGATTGGTGAAGAGGGCGACATCGAAAAGCACACCCTGCAACCGTCCCTGCGCCAGGGCATGAGACGAAACCTCCATCACCACATGCGTTACCCGCCGTTCCACCATCTGCCACAACAGTTGCTGCAACTGCACCGCCTCGGGGGTGGTATAGGGGGCGGGCAGTTCCTGGCCGGCGAAGCGGTAGCTCACCGTACCGATCACCCCAGGGCTTGCGCCCGCCGCCGCCAGCACCCCCTCCAGCAGATACGAGGTGGTGGTTTTGCCGTTGGTGCCGGTGATGGCGATCATCCGCAGCCGGTTAGCGGGATGGCCATAGAACGCCGCCGCCAACTCACCGAGCGCGCGGCGGGTATCATCGACCACGATCCGCACCGCCTTCAGCCTCTTGCCAACCGCGTCTTTCAACCGACCCTTCTGCACCACAACCGCCGCGCAACCTGCAGCCGCAGCCTGCTCGACAAAATCATGGCCATCCACCCGAAGGCCGGATACCGCCACAAACAGGACCCCGGGGCCCGCCTCCCTAGAATCAGCGGTGACCTTGGTGATTTTCACCTCGCCGGCAATACCCTCGACCTGCGCCGCAATCCCGCGCAAAAGCTCTGTCAAGTCTTTAACCGGCAAGCCGTTTTCACCCTTGGGCATCAATGCTATTGCTCCAATTTGAGCGTAAGGGAAATTTCATGCGTACCCTTGAGGGCCACGCCTGCCGCCGGCCGTTGGGCAACCACCCGGCCGCTGCCCTTAACCCGCACCGCCAAGCCGAGCGGCTGCAAGGTCTGCAACGCCTTGCGCAGACTTTGTCCGTTCACGTCCGGCATCACCCCTGCCGCCCGCCTGGGAGCATCCGACTGCTGCTCGGCCGGCTCCTGCTGCAGTTTCATCCAGGAATCATACAACCCTTTGTTTTTTACCGGCGACATTGCCTCCGGCGGCGCGGCCTTCACCTCTCCCACCCCGGCGGCAGCCGTCAACACCTCACGCCCAAGTCCTGCAAGCGGCGACGAAGCGGCGGCATCAAAGCGGCTGCCGGCCAGCGCCGCCACCATGACCAGATTGGCCTTTCCGTCGTCCATCATCCCGAGCATGGTGGCGTAGTAACGCTCAACAACCTCCGCGGCTGCGGGTGCGACTTGCTCCGCGTTGGCCGGCTCCGCACCGGCAGGTTCCACCGCGATCGCCTCGGCCACCCCGGCAGCCTCCTGCTCCTGCGCCGGAGAACGACTCTCGATCGCCTGATCGACTAGGCGGGATTCCACAATCAACTCCTGCCGCCGCCCCACTTTGTGCCCCAGCACATCACACAAAGCCGAGGCAAGTCCGGCACGGAATTTTACCGTCCCATCCGTGCTGGCACTGGAGAGCGCCCATTCACCACCCGCCGGCCTGATCCCCGCCAACAGGCGCGGCTTCACCAACACCCCGCCGTTCAAGGTTCTGGCAAACGCGGTCAACAGATCCATGGCCGAAGCGCCAGCCGTCACCTCGCCCAAAAAAGACCTGCGCTCACCACCGGCCCCCTGGTCGCCCGGCAGATCCACCCCCGAGCCGGCCCGCAGCGCCAACCTATCCACAAAGCCTTGCCAGACCGAATTCCCGACGGCAACTGCGGCGACCCGGCCCAGGTTCCCACTGACAAAGGCCCCTTCATCCTCCTGCCACCATTGCCCGGCATCCTCGCCAGCCTCCGTAGCCGTGATCTCGCCCTTCTGCTCATAGGCTGCGGCGGCCTTGAAAAAACTGCTGATACCCCCACCGAAAACCGGATCAATCACCGCCCGGTTCCGCCGTTCGGTGGCGGTAAAGTCCCAATAACTGTTCGGATCGTACGCCGGCAGACTGGCCATCGCCAACACGGCGCCGGTCTTCGCATCCATGACCACCGCCACCCCGGACGCTGCCTGCACGCCCTTCATCACCCCGTCAAGCCGCTTTTCCAGCATGGACTGAAGTGAAAGATCCAGACTGAGAATCAGATCCGCGCCGCTTTCCTCCGCGCCGCCCTTTGTTTTCATGCCGGCATCGGCAAGATCCGCATCCTTGCCAACGATGCCACGCAAGACATTGTCGTATTGAAATTCGATACCGGCCAGCCCCTGGTCATCCTTGACAAAACCAAGTACCGGCGCGGCAATCTGACTGTGCGGGTAGAATCGATGCATTTCGTCAACCCCGTAAATCCCCGCGATACCGAAACCGAGGATCTTTTCAGCCTGATCCGCCGACAAATCCCGACCAAGCCAGACAAAACTGCGCTCCACCTTCAGCAAGGAGTGCAACTCCTCCTTGTCCATCTTCAGCACAGCTGCGATGTCCCGCGCCGTTGCCTCGATATCGACAATCTCCAGAGGCCTTGCGTAAATCGACGTCTGCCGAAAACTGACTGCCAACTCCTGACTGTTGCGGTCATAAATACTTTTACGTCCGACCACCGAGACAACCGGCGACAACCCCTTATCGCCCTCAACCGCCTCGTTCCGATCGTCGAACACGCCAAGGCGCGCCAAGATCAGCAGCGTCACCACCACGGCGCTTGCCACCACCAAGCCGATGATCAGCCAGCCGCGCCTGACGATTTTTTGTTGCTCCTTTCTCATCCATAAGCCCTGCTAAGGCTTCCGCACTTGCTGCGCGGCCGGCGCATACAACCCCAACCGGGCCGCCGACGCCGCGACCTGCTCACGGCTGTGCAGACCATCCCTCCTGGCAAGCAAGGTCTTGTTGCGCAGGGTCGCCTCTTGCCGCAACTCCCGGACGGTGCCCAACTCGCCCAGCCCGCTGTCGATCTGCCAACCGAGCCAAAGACTCGCCGCCACCCCGACCACGGCCGCAAAGGAGGCAAACACGCCAATCGCCTTCCACAGCATGCCGCTGTCGGTGCGCACAACCGCACCACCACGCCGTCGAACCTTTTGCCGTCGCCCCACCGACGAATATCGCCCGGAATAATCCTTAAGCATTGTCCCCCCTCCCCAGCTCGGCGACCCGGAGCTTGGCGCTCCGCGCGCGCGGATTGACCGCCAGTTCCCCAGCCCCGGCGACTATCGGCTTCCGGGTCAACACCCGCAAGGCCGGGTTATCATGAAAGGCCTGTTTGACAAGACGATCTTCCAAAGAATGAAAAGAGATGACACAGAAACGGCCACCAGGTGCCAGAAGCCCGGCCCCGTCCGCGAGGACGCGCGCCAGATTCTCGAGCTCACCGTTCACGGCGATCCGCAGGGCCTGGAATACCTTGGTGGCAACATGAATCTTCTTGGGATGAAAACGCTTCGGCACAGCCCACTCCACGACCTTTACCAGTTGCTCGGTAGCGACAAAGGCCTCGCTCCGCCGCGCCTCGACGATCCGGGCCGCGATGGGCCGGGCCTGCCGCTCTTCACCGTAGTAGTAGAATATATCGGCCAGCTCGTCCTGACTGGCGGTGTTCAGCAGATCGGCTGCCGTTTTCCCGCCACGGTCATCCATGCGCATGTCCAGCGGCTCACTGCCCTTGAAGGTAAAACCGCGGCCACTCTCGTCCAGTTGCAGCGAGGAGAGCCCCAGGTCAAGCAGGATGCCGTCCACCTTGCCGACCCCCAACTCCGCCAGGGTATCGCCTATCGCCGCAAAATTCCGCCTGACGAAATGCACCCGGTCGCCGAAACCCGCCAACCGCTCCCTGGCGATGGCCATCGCCGCCGCGTCCCAATCAAAGGCGACCAGTCGGCCGTGGGGCGCGCTGGCCTCGAGGATTTTTGCCGAGTGACCGCCCAAGCCGAGATTCCCATCCACATAGATGCCGCCATCCCGGGGCGCCAGCCACTCGAGCACCTCGGCCAGCAGAACCGGTTGATGCCGGGCATCCATGCGCTACATCAACCCGGACTGGATCATGATCTGCTCAAAGGCCTGGAAGTCCTCCTCCGCCGGCCGGTTCTCCCTCTCCCAAACCGCCTTGTCCCATATCTCAAAATAGGTGATCATGCCACTGACCACCACATCCTTATCCACCTCACAACCGGCGCGCAAACCGGGCGGCAACAGGACCCGCCCCTGCTTGTCCAGGGGGCAGTCCACCACCCCGCCGACCAGAAACCGCAGCAGCTTGATCATCTGCGGCTGGGTCTTGCCCTCCGCCCGCAGGGTCATCTCGAGTTCCTCCCACTGGGGCAACGGATAGGCCCGGAGGCAGTTGTGCCAGGGCGCAACCATCAGCCGCTCGTCATACTGACGACGCAAGACATCCCGAAACCTGGTCGGAATATTCAACCGCCCCTTGCTGTCAAGAGCGTGTTCCGACCGGCCGCGAAAATGACTGACTCGACCTGCCCCTGCACCGTCACTCACGATTTAGCCCCCAAAAACCTTTTTGGACCACTTTGCACCACCATACGTTCTTTATATGGGGGAGACAGGCCGGTGTCAAGGAAAAATCCATGGAGGCAGGCGACAGCAAAAAGACCCCAAAATTGGGCACAAACACACTATAAAGTGGGATCAACGAAAGCGTAATACATTCTATTGTGTATAGCCACAGGCGAAGGATTACAGTGGTGGAGAGTGGGGGAAAAATAAAAGATATAACCCCGCAAAGCGGATCGACGGCAACATCGTGATGGGGAAATATTGGCATGCAGGGATCGAAAACGGAGGACAACGACTGTCAGGAGGGCGCCGCCCGGCTACCGCATGCACAAGAGAGGAACAACCGCCACGGAGTAGGCGATCAGAGGACCACGGTACGCTTGATATGGTGGACGATCTCATCGGGGTCGTCCATTAGAGAGAACAAAAACATGTCATCCTTGCGCAGATACCCGGCGCCAACCTGCTTCTCCTGCATCCAATCCAGCAACCCGGACCAGAACTCGGTCCCGACCAGCACCACGGGGAAGGACTTGATCCGCCGGGTCTGCATGAGGGTCAGCGCCTCGAAAAGCTCGTCGAGGGTGCCGAACCCGCCGGGCAGACAGATAAAGGCCATGGCGTACTTGATGAACATGACCTTGCGGACAAAGAAATACTTGAAATCGAGCGGCATGTTGGCAAAGGGATTCGGCTCCTGCTCGAACGGCAGGTTGATGTTGAGGCCGATGGATACCCCCTCGGCCACCGCCGCCCCCTTGTTGGCCGCCGCCATGACGCCGGGCCCACCCCCGGTGATGATGGCGTACCCGGCCTCGGCAAGCTCGGTGGCAATCCGATCGGTCAGCTTATAGTAAGGGTCCTCTGGCCGGATGCGGGCCGAACCGAAGAAAGAGACCGCCGGTTTCTGCACGCTGGAGAGGGTATCGAATCCATCCACGAATTCGGACATGATGCGGAAGAGACGCCAGGAATCCCCGACATTGAAATTCTCCAGCGAATACTGGTGCCGCTCGTCAACAACCTTGGATTGCATATCTTATCTCCACGCCACCACCAATGGGGCCAAGAACCGTCACCGCGCCGCGCCCGTGAGCTTCGCAAGCGCCGACGTCGCCTTTACATGATCAGGCCGCAGCCGCAACACCCGTTCAAACAGCCGCCGCGCCTGCCGCCACCGGCCGCCGTCGCGACAGATACAGCCAAGAAGATACAGGGCGGTTACGTTTTCCCGATCAAGCAGCAAACACTGACGCAAGGACTCGCCGGCACCAGCGGTGTCGCCCAGATGATACTGCACCCGACCGAGACGGCACCACGCCTGCCAGGCGGTGTCGTCAAGCTCCACCGCCTGCCGACAAAGCGAGAGCGCGACCTCATCCCCCTCCCTCTCGTCGTGATACAACTCACCCAGCAGACTCAACACGCCAGCGTCACGGGGGTTGAGGCGAGCCGCCCGTTCCAGCAGCACAATCGCCTCCCGGTTGCGCCCCTCGCCCTGATACGCCTCGGCCAGAGCGCCAAGCAGCGGCGCCGTCGCCTCCTGGCCGGCCATCGCCCGCTCCAGCAACCGCACCGCCTCGGCGTAACGTCCCAGCCGGCAATAGAGCCGCCCCAACCAGAACAACAGGTCCGGGTGCGCGGCATCGATGGCCAGCGCCTTTTCAAAGGCGACAACCGCCGCTGCGGGCCGCCCCTGCTCCAGATAGGCAAAACCCAGGTTGAAGGGGGCCATGAAATCGGCGCCATCCAAGGCGGCCGCCTTCTCGAAAAGCGGGATCGCGGCCCGATAACGGTTCATCTGCACCAACACCACGCCAAGGCTGTTGAGCAGGTTAACGCTCTCCGGGGCAAGCCGCAGCCCGCGACGATACTCGCGTACCGAACGGGCCAGATCCCCGTCATTATAATAGACATCGCCGCTGATATTGAGGCTCACCGCATCAAAAACCGCCTTGCCGTTCTCCCCAAGGAAGGTAGCGTGGCAAAGCGCCTTGGCGGCATTGACCGCCGTCGCCGATTTCCGGCAGCCATCAAACGGATACAGGGCGATGCCGGCCAAACAGCGACACCCCTCCTGCACCGAACCCACCCAGGCCAGCGCCTCATCGGCGCCGGCACCAGGCAAGGCAACAAAGATGTCACCGCCCTCGGCCCGCACCGGAGCCGAGGCAGGGCCAAGCAGCGAGGCCAGGCACCCACCCAAAGACTCACCAGCGCCACCCTCACTATTCGGCCGGAGGAGTAACAGGGCAAAGCGATCAAGGCCGCGCCACTGTCGGCGCAACCGTGTCATCACCTCGTCCGGCGGCGACGCAAACGGATGATCCTGGCTACGGCTCAACGCCGCATGGGCACAAAGGGCATGGGGCCCGCGACGGCGAGCGGCGCACAACGCCGCCCATGCCTGATCGAGCAGCAGCGAGGCATTGGCCTCCACGCCCGCACCGGAGCCGGGGGCCGCGAAACGGCAGATACCCAGATGCACCTTCTGAAAATTCTCCCTCTTCAACCGCCGCAGCAACGCCTCGCCCATCCGCAAGGCCTTTTCGGTGTCGATCCCTGTCCAGATCGCGCCGAACACCCCGGCACCGCAGGCATAGAGAGGGGCAACCCCGCCGACCAACCCATCCAGAACGCCGGCGGCGCGGACGATTTGCGCCAGCACCTGCTCGCCGTCCCGCCCCTTGGCATGAATCTCAACCAGCATCAGACTGCCCAACTCGGCGGCGTCGCCGCCGGCCCGAACCAACTCGGCCGCCAGGCCCGCCCGAAGCTGCTGCCCGTTGGGCAAGCCGGTCACCCCGTCCACCGACCACTGCTTGACAAGACGAAACTCCCGCGACAGGATGCGGCTCACCTCCAGGAGCCAGCTCCCGGACATCTCCCGGAAGGGAAGTTCGCCACGATGCAGAACCGCAACACCGATCAACTCATCGTCGTTCCACACCGGCAGGAACAGTATCTCCCCATCGGCGGAAAGCGTTGGACGCCCACGCTCGCCCACCCGGCCCACCGCTTCGTGCCAGGCGGCATCATCGGCCTGCGGTCCGTCGTCCGCATCGAGGGACTGAAAAACCACCGCGCTACCTGGAAAAAAATGACCAACCGCCCCGGCAAAGGGAACCGCCAGCCGGCGCAAATCTTCGCTTGCGAGCGGGGCTTCGACAGCGGCAAAGGGAAAGCGGCTCATCTCTTCCTCCCATCAAAGGCGTCACACAGACAGCGGGCCAACGCCGCCACCTCTCCGTCGGCCACCGTGCGCATGTCGAGCAGGTAGCGCTCGGCCTCGATCCGGCCGATCACTGGCAGCGGCGCCGAGCGCAGCACCCCCTCCAGTTGACCAACCGATACCGCCAACGGCTCAAGCACCACCGCCCGGCTGGGCAGACCTTGCTCCGGCAAGGCGCCGCCGCCGACTCTTGATTCAACATCCGCCACCGTCACCCGGCAATGTCCGGCCAACGGCTGACGAATCAGCCGCAAGAGCCGCTTGGCGCGACGATCGACCACCTCGCGGGCCTGACTCAGCATGGCCAGGGTCGGGATGGTGGCAAAGACATTCTCCTCGTCGAAATAGAGCCGCAGAATCGCCTCCAACCCGGCCAGGGTGAATTTATCGATACGCAGGGCCCGGTTCATCGGATTCTTCTTAATCTTCTCGATATAGCTCCGCTTGCCGAGGATAACCCCGGCCTGTGGTCCGCCCAGCAGCTTATCGCCGCTAAAGGTGACCACATCGACGCCGGCCGCGACCACCTCCTGCACCGTCGGCTCCTTGGCCAGCCCGAACCGGGAAAGATCAACGAAACAGCCGCTGCCCAGATCCTCCATCACCGGCAAACCGAACTCACCCGCCAGAGCGACCAACTCCCCCAGCGGCACCTCGGAGGTGAACCCGATCATCTTGAAGTTACTGGTATGCACCTTGAGCAGCATGGCGGTGTTCTCATTGATCACCGCCCGATAGTCGCGGAGATGGGTGCGGTTGGTGGCGCCGACCTCGACCAGGGTGGCGCCGCTCTTGGCCATGACATCGGGAATCCGGAACGAGCCCCCGATCTCCACCAGCTGCCCCCGCGATACCACCACCTCCCGACCGGCGGCCAGGGTCTCGAGCACCAGCATCACCGCCGCGGCGTTGTTGTTGACCACCAACGCCGCCTCGGCGCCGGTCAACTCACAGAGCAACTCCTCCACCAGACTGTAGCGGCTGCCACGCTTGCCTGTTTCAAGATCAAACTCCAGATTGGAATATCTGGCGCCAACCTGCAGCAACATCGCCATGGCCGCCTCGGGCAGCAGCGAGCGCCCAAGATTGGTATGCACCACCACCCCGGTGCCGTTGATGACGGTGCGAAAGTTGGGTGCAAGCTTGCGCGCCAGCCGCTCTGCAAAAAGCGCCACCATTGCCTCACGGGAAAGCTCTGCTGCCGCCACCGGCTCGCCGCCCAAAATCGCCTGCCGCCGCTCCTCGAGAATGCTCCGCACCACCCCCTTCACCACCAGCCTCGGTGCCTGGGTGGAATCCGCGACCCAATCCAAAAACTCATCAACCTTTGGAATCAGCCGCAACAACTCCTGTCGCGAAGGGGCGACAACGGTCTTATTTTTCTTCTCAGGCATGGACACAAATCCCCTAACTTGTAGAAAACGAAACAGGCCACCCCGTTCCGTCGCAAATATCCATAACGACTTAAACGAGTTACCGCTTTATATATCGACTGTCAAGCCCGAGCCCCTGCCCGCCGCAAAAACTCCATCAATTACATCGGCCGCGCCAGACAGCCGCCTCACCGTCGCCGCCGCTTTGACCGGACAACCACCCCCAATCGCTTCAGCCTAGCCACAAAGGTCGAGCGGTTAACCCCGGCATCCTCGGCCGCCCACGTCATATTCTCGTTATTCTTGACGAGCAGATATCGAGCATACGCCCTTTCAACATCCTCCCAACTCTTTCCGCCAAAGAATTTCAGCGCATCACCCGCCTCAGCCCCCAGCCCCAACACGCTCACGCCACCGGCGCCGCCAACGCCGGCTTCAGCAAGCGGCGCCCTTTCACCGCCAACCACATCCGGCGGCAAATCGTTGGGCGCGATCACCTCCTTGCCCACGACCACGGTGAGGTATTTTGCAAGATTCTCCAGTTGCCGGACGTTCCCAGGCCACGAACAGGCCGTCAGTATCCGCATGGTCTCAGGCGGCACAACCTTGGGTGACAGATCATTATCTGCGGCCTCGCGGCGCAAGAATCGCATTAGCAACAACGGGATATCCTCAACGCGCTGCCGGAGGGGTGGCAAGGTCACCGGCAGCACCGAAAGGCGATAAAAGAGATCCTCTCGGAACTGCTTCGCGGACACCATCTCAGCCAGATCCCGGTTCGTGGCGGAGATAATCCGCACATCAACCCTTCTCACCTTGGTACTTCCCAGCGGCTTCACCTCGCCCTCCTGCACAACCCGCAACAACTTGGCCTGCAGGGCAAAAGGCATCTCGCCGATCTCATCAAGAAACACCGAACCGCCATCGGCCTGCTCAAAGAGACCCAGGCGACTTTTCACCGCTCCGGAAAAAGCACCTTTTTCATACCCAAACAGTTCACTCTCAAGAAGGGTTTCCGGGATGGCACTGCAATTCTGCACCACGAACGGCTTTTCCTTGCGTCCACTCAAGCGATGCAGCATCCGAGCCGCCAGCTCCTTCCCGGTACCACTCTCCCCGGCCACCAGCACCGGATACCCGGTCACCGCATAGCTCCTTATCTGCGCCAACGCGTGCAGAAAGAGCTGACTTTGGCCGACGAACTCGCTCTCCGCCCCCATTGACCGCAGTCTCTGCTGCAATCTGGCATTCGCCTTGCTTTGCCGCTCATATACAATAGCGTTGTTGAGTGCCACGGAACCGATATCGACCAGCTCCTGGATCTGCGCAAGGCGCTCTGCCTCGAGATTGAGATTTTCAGTAGAAAATCCGGTTTCTATTACCTCAACGGCGCCGTAAACCGACTTATCCTTCAAAAGCAAGGGAAATGCGAGAATAACCTTGCTCTTAACCGCCAGCTCCTGCTCAATCGCCTTGTAATGCCGAGAATCCTCTCCCGGCCTCGATACCGCCACCTTTCCGTTCTCGATCACCCAGCCGACGATACTTCGCTCGCCCCGCCCAATCAACCTCCCCTTCACCTTCTCACTTTCCCCACCGGCCGCCTCGACACAGAGATATCCATCCCCCTGCCGTACCCAGAGCGAGCCACGCTCCACGGCGTGAATTCCCATGAGCGCCTGCAGAAACTTTACCTGCAACCGACCCGGATCGAGTTCATCCGAAAACGACTTGAACAACTCACAAACCGAAGCCCGCACAACATCACCAATATTTAAACGTATTGTCGATATTTAACCAATTACACCATATAGGAATAATTTAGAAATTTCAAGCTTCACATCGCGCCGCCGCATAACCAACACACAATGACGACAAAACGGCCACTTGCAAAACGAAAACGCTGTGGCACAAAACTTGATTATCAATAAATCAAGAGCAGCCATAAAACGCGCGAACACGAGCGAGAAAAGGAGGTCAAACATGAGAACACGAAGACAAAAAAACACAACCACCATGATCCGGGCACTGGGAACGGCACTGACCCTTGCCGCACTGCAAGCCCCCATGGCGCAGGCAGAGGATGTTTACCTAAATCCGGGATACATCAGCGGCGGTATCGGCATCGAAGGCGTCTCAGTGCAATGGGCGGAAGTCAAGGCGGACAACGGCGATTTCAGCGCATCCACCTATGGCTCCGCCGCCAACTATACATTGACGGTCAACACACCGGAAAACGGCAGTTATGATTATGAGGTCGGCAGCTATACCTATTCCGACGGTTACAACGATTATCTCCGCTTCCCCTACAAAACCGTCTCGGTCGCCGACAACGCCACCGTCACCCACAACTTC
>Ga0224510_10001094_pt1 | contig 18471 bp, 31 predicted proteins | sample SF_May12_sed_USG_FD_170161 | JGI IMG/M metagenome (GOLD analysis project Ga0224510, IMG submission 170161) | Sediment microbial communities from San Francisco Bay, California, United States - SF_May12_sed_USGS_4_1 | ecosystem: Environmental > Aquatic > Marine > Sediment | place: USA: California... | reverse complement strand
ACCCGAGCAACAAACGTGAAAGGCGTGAAGCGTGAAAAGCGAATCGAAGAAAGCGAAGAAAGATTCGTGAAACGAAATACGCAGAAGAAAGAGAAGGGCTCGGGCCCCACACACTACCACCCCCAACAACAACCATGAACGCAACCACAACTCGAGCCCCCGTAGGCGACAACTGTGCGGCTGGGCGACCTCCGCCACGACCTCGACCCGCCTGGCCGACACCTCGACGCCACCCTGTAGCCATTGGGCTGTCGCCGTTAAAGCCCCCCAGTGGCTCCGCCGCCTCGACCTCGACGTTGACGTGGTCACCGTGTACGCGCCAGCACCGGGTCCCACGAACGATCCGCACCTCGCCCCGCACCTTGCCGGCCCATCACCCCTCAGCGGTAGGCGGCGGTGTGGTGGAGCGTGGGCAGCACGTGCTCAGCGGGCCGCTGGGATGGCCAAGCCCCGTCGAGGTGGTGCAATTCCCAGCGTTGGCGGGGGCCCGTCGGGGAACCGGCCGGCGGGGCCTCGAGGTGGACACCGGCGGGGGTGGCGGCGGTGCGGGGGGGTCGGGTGTGGCGGACCAGCTGGGCGGGGGCCTGCTCGGGCTTCGCTGGCCCGGTTCGGGCTCGACAACAGGCTCCGGTGCGGGACAGGGGGGGGTCTCTGACCCCGCTCCTATGGGCGCTCTGACCTGGGGAACCTCACGAAATCTTCTCCATGGGGGTCAAACACAACAGCGGGGCTCCTGGGGCGCCTGGTGGCAAACCACTCTACATAACTACTGCGACACTGCTTTACTGCATTGATGCACTGCATTGCTGGAATACGGACATACTGCGTTAAGTATTTCAACCGTTACGCTGCGACTGCATGCAGCAACCCACTACGATCCGGCCATGTCAATCCGTGCCGTGGCGAACCCCAAAGGTGGTTGCGCCAAGACCACCACGACGATGCACCTCGCGATGACCATGGCCCAGGTCAACCGGTCAACCGTCGTTGTCGACGCCGACGCCCAAGCCAGCGCCCGACGATGGCACCGCACCGCCGCCCAACTCGGTGAACCTCTCCCGTTCGACCTCCAGTTCCTACCGACGCCGGACCTCACCGAAGACGTGATCGCCCTGGCCGACAAGTACGACGAGGTATTGATCGACGTCGGGCCCGGAGCAGCCGATATCATGCTGGCCGCCATCAGCCTCAGCGACTTCGTGATCATTCCGCTGAACGCTCGCGAGGATGACCGGCAGCAGACCCGCAAGACACACATTGACTGCGCCCGCTTCGAGATCGCCCACGCCGCCCTCATCTCCCGGGTGAAGACATCGGAGCGCACCTCCATTGCTCTCACCCGAGATTGGTGCAAGGCCGAGGGAATCCCCGTGCTCAGCACAGTGATCTACGACCTGGTGGCGATCGGGGATGCATTCGGGAGCCAACCCGATCCCGTCTGGTTCGCCCCTGTACTCGCAGAGCTGGAGGACCGATGACCGAGGACCGAGCCGCCAAAGCTCGACGGATCCAGGAGGCAGCAAAAGCGGGGGAGAGCACCATCGTGACCTCCCTCGCACCAGCCCCGTCCGCTCCCACCGCCCCACCTGCCCCATCAACACCAGCAGCGCTTCCGCAGGAGCAGCAGCAAGCGAAACCGGCCACATCGAAGGAGCCCACGGTGCGTTTCACCATCGACCTTGACCGCAACTCACACCGCCGGCTGAAGCTCCTCGCCCTGGAGAACGACGTCCGAGCGGCCGACGTCATCCGTTCGATGCTCGCCGGCCTCGATGATGACCAGGTGGCCGCCCTCATCAACCAACGCCAGGCGGCCGGGTGACCCCTGTTCGATCCTGTCGACCCCGGGGAACTGCATCGGCAGCCCCGTGCCCTCGATGAGCATCGCAGCCCTACCGATCGGTTGCACGCTGCTCGCCAGCTCGAGGTCCGGTCTCACCGTCGCGCTGTGCCCGAGTTGGTCCACCTGGCTCGGATCGCGGGCGTTTCATGGTCGACGGTGGCCGCCATCTTCAATCTCGACGTGGATGAGATCAAGAGCACGTACCGTCAGGCTGTGGTCGACCAGGCCAAGGCCCACCCGGGCTTCGATGCTGCCCAGGCCTGGGGCCGTGGTCCAGTAGGGGAGTAGGGGCACCACTGGCCCATAGCGCGAGAGGGCCGGCTGCGTAGCTGCCGATCTAACGACCGAATCGCCGCCGGGTTGGGCCAAGCTGGGAGCGCATCGAAGCGAGCAGCCCGGCCACCCGCTGGCGTTCGTCCTGGTCAGAGAGTTGGGGGCCGGTGAGCTCTACCCCGGTAGGGGCCGGCGCCGAAGGCGACGACGACTCAATCATTCCCACCGGCTCTATCGCCTCCGGTGGGGGTGGGGCAGCGGATCCTTCGGCCGCCCCCCCGGAAGTAGAACCCTGTGAAGCGGTTACAGGACACTGGTGCCCGGTAGGTGTGTGCAGGGGTTTCACCAGCCGACGGCGGGGGAGGGGACAGGAGGGGGCCGCCCCTTTGGCCTTGCCATCGGCCAGCAGATACCGGTTGGTTTGGCGTCGGGTCCATTTCCCGTCCGGGCCTCGTTCCGGGGTGCAGCGGTACACGATGAGGAGGCCTAGGGCTTCCAGCTCGGCCAGCCAGCGCCGCACGGTGCGGTCATCTACGCCCAGCTCCCGGGCCAGGGTCTCCTGGCTGGGGTAGGGGAGTGAGGCGCCTATGGCCCCATACTCGGCCAGCACGTCCACCACGGGGCAGATGTGACGTCGACCCCGCCGGATCGCCACACGCCGGCAGTGAGCCGCCCTGGACGCCATCTCCCTCGCCCGAGCCCGTCGAGCCGCCTTACTACCTTCAGCCCGTCGGGCCTGTCTGTTCGGTTGCGCCACTGCGGGCACACCTCCACCGGGCCCCTAGCAGCCGTCGGCGGGCACCATCATCCGAGCGGGCGCGACAGAGCAGGCCGCATGGCGACCATCCACGCACTCGCTCCCCCTTGGCGCTACCGTGCAAGATGTTCCAAGTCTTGGACGGGTCGCTCCCTCGGGGGCGGCTCTTCTGCTTTTGACCCCGGCCTCAGCCGGGCAGGCGAACTACCTCCATGTGATTCGCCTGCCAGCCTCGCGCGACCCTGCGCTATGCACAGGGATGGTCAGCTCCAGCACCCCAGTCACGACCTGATTCACGGCGCGCCAAGACCCCTACGCCCTGAGGCGGGGCGGTCCCCCGGCTTAGGCGGCCTGACCTTCTTGCTCGTCGGTGAGTGCTCGTTCCAGGGCCTCACGCAACAGCACCGAGCGAGAAACGCCGCGTTCGGCTGCGACTGCGTCGACCCGGGCAATCAAGCTGTGTTCCATCCACGCACCGATGTACCGGGTCTCTTCCCAGAACTTCCCCTGCCGACCTGCCATGCCCGCCAGCCTCGCGCGCCCAGGATCACGTGCGGGGGACCACCCTGGTGGTAGCGCTACCGCTACCCGGTCCGCTACATCGACTAGCCCCAATCGAAGTCCAGTTGCACCATCGAAGGGCGGTCGGTCCACTCGACAGCGGCGAGCATCGTTTCGACCGCGGCTCTGAGCTCATCAGCAGTGACCACCCGCCGCCGCCGGGACCAGGGCCGCCGGAGCTCAACCGAAATCTCCTGCACCCGGGCAGCCGGTAACAGTGCCTCCACAACATCGAACCTACGCCACCGGTGTGACACCACCCCCAACGAACACACGTTCGCTATTGTGAGTTCCATGCCGACATCCCCGGTCCTCGCCCGCGTCGCCCGAAAAACGGAGCAGCTCGCCACCGCCCGAGCTTGCGGGGCGCGCCTCGCTCAAACCCAGCCAGACGAGACCGATCCCGTCCAGTTCCTCCACCGGCTCAACCCAGACGCGCTCACCAACCGTGAACGAGCCGCCCGACGCGGCCTGCTTCCTGCTACGTGGCAGGGCGCCTTCGCGCAAGGATGGCGCACGGCCCACCGTCACCGGCCACGGCACGATTCATAGGACGGCGAAGTCCAACGGTCCCCCTGGTACCCGCCGGAACAAAGTTGAAGTCAACGCTGCTGCATAACGAGCTTTACGCAGCGGCCGGGGGAGGGGTGTGATCTTCACCGACCCACCCAGCCGCTACCTCGGCCTCTAACCAGAGGGGGCGGTGCCTCCCTTCGTGGAGCGGGCCGGGTCGGCTAACCTCGGCTCGTGGCCACTCCCCCGGTCGAGATCCGCAACCTGCGACACACCACGATCGACGAGCTCGCCCTGAGTCCCGAAGAGATCGAGGCTCTGCTCAACGACATCGACCGGGCCGCCCTCGAGTCCCGCCGCGACCACGGGCTGCCCGACCCGGAGTGACGCCCTGGGACTGGTCGAGACTCCTCGCCCAATCAGCTGAGGGACGCCAAGCGATCTACGACGAACGCTTCAACGGACGCTGGACCGAGCTCCTGGACACCATCGGCGGCCACGACCGGATCGAGTTCACCCAACACGAAGCCAGCCAGCTCCTGACCGTGTTCGCGGTCAACTGGGACCATCTCCCCCAAAGCCGAGTCGATCCCGACGCCCGATACCACCTCGTGGTCTTCAGCCTCACCGCCACCACCGACCACATCGCCATCTCATTCGTGGCCCGGGCCCTCCGCCCCGACCAGATCGTGATCACCCATCCCCTCATCATCCGACGCCTCTGACAACCCCACTCCCCACCAGCTATCGCAGTGAACGGCCAATTTGGTGCGGCCGGCGGCCTTAGAGCGGACTCCAGTTCTGGCAAGATGCGGGAGTTCGACAACCGGGGCAGCCACTTCTACATGGCGCTCTACTGGTTCGTGTTGTCGTCAGACGGTGGGTGGGTTGAGATCGCCTTCGGCGGCGCCTTGCACAATGTCGCCGAGTCCGTCTGGGAGTGACTCAGCGACACCATCGACGCCGAGTACCTCGGTGGCTTGCCCGAGGTCGATTCCGATGTTCTCAGCGAGAGCGGTTCCTTGGTCGAGAGCCCCTTCAACGTGCTCACTGAGTCCAGTGGACTCCAAGACATCCTGGACTCCACTGCCGCCGAGTAGCCCTCTGATTGCATCGAAAATGCCCATGGCAAGGTTTCCTTTCAAGTGCGTTGGTTGCGGGCCGAGCCGCCAGCGGCGGGTTGCGATCGACTGACGGTGCAGAACCTTGGGATAGACCGCAGAGCCAAAACCCGCTACTGCCGGTGCGCACAGCGGGTCGACGCAAGCCAGCGGTCACCCGTCGTCGTCGCTGTCTTCGCCGGTGTCGGTCTCGGTCTGGGTGTCGTCGGGGGACTCGTCGTCGGTTTCGCTGGCGCAGCCGGCAAGGGCTCCAGTCACGACGAGTGCGCCGATCATGGCTCGTGCGCGGGTGGTCTTCTTCATCAGCCGCCTTCCTGGTTGCTTGTGCAGCCGTAGATCGCCTATCGAGAGATCCAGTTGGTGTGGCTCGTCCCGATGGCAGGAACCGACCACGAGCGCCCTGTGGTCAGCCCGATCGCTTTAGGCCTCCTCATGGTTGCGGTCCTGCGTGGACGGGGGTCGGCGGCGGCGCGAGGTGCTCGAGGGCGGTGGCGATACGGCCAACGGTGTGGTCGTCGAGGTTTGCGTACACGAGCCGAGCACCACGGAACCGCTCGACCTCCGCGATGAGGGCGTCGCGGTCGAGGTGGGTGACGAGCAGTGCGACGGTCGCAGTGCCGGGCTGCGCAGCCTCCTTGAACCAGGCCACCCATTCGTCAGAGATACCAATGTCGACAGCCTTGGCTACCAGGGCACCTGTGCCTGCTCCGACCGCAGCGCCGGCGATCCAACCGGCAGGACCCGCGACGAGCAGTCCCACCAAGCTGACCCACAGAGCACCAGACAACGCAGCCCGTGGGCCCTGAGGGTCGACGGTTTCACGCACCACCACCCGACCCTCGCTGTTCGACACCACAAGCACGGCGTCCTTCAGCACGAGGTGTTGGTTGGCCTGGAGGCGGCGGGCGGCGGTGAGGAACTCCTCGGCACGATAGGCGTCATCGAACGCAACGCCGACGAGTGTCTCAGTGTCAAGGCCACGTGCTTTGCGAGGGATCATCTCGAACCTCCAGTTGATGGGGTCCGAAGGTCTCTCCCACGAGCGGTCCCGCGACCGCCGGTGCCGGCCCCGAGGCGGTGACACACCGCCCGTGATGACGGGACCGGACTCGAGGAATACTCCCCTTCAGCCAAGTTTCCGTGCTCGACCCTCAGCCGAAACACTGAACTCAGAATATTGAATTCAACTTCAGATGTCAATAGGCCGCCACCCAGGACCTGGAATGGCGGGCCCCTCGCTCCGCCCCGGGGCTAACTGGGGATGGGCACGATGCGGATGTTTCGTATCGAGATCAACGTGCCAGCGTCCACCAGGCGGCCCTCGATCACAAACAGGGCGGGGATCGTCTCGAACACACCGGTGACGTACCGGACGTTGTCATCGTCGGGATCTCGAGGCAGATCGTCCCAATGATCAGCGAACCGGGCCTCGACCTCGGGTAGGTGCCTCCCGACGTACTCGACCTCGCTGTCGATCGCGTCAGCGACACCGAGCAGCGCCAGATGCAGCCGCGCGTAGAACAGCGGGTGCGTTCGGACCGGCAGGGCCACCTTGAAGCTCAGCCGGCCAGTCGAGAGCCAGGGTCGTCCTGGTGAGCGATCGCCTCTTCCACCGCGGCCACAGCCCGGGCCTTGGCCTCAGCCAGCTGAGCGTCTTCCTCGGCTCGCTCAGCCTTCATCTCGGCGATCATCCGGCTAACCGCCTCCTGCACCCCAGCAGACTCACTCGAGACGTCATCGATAAACCGGACACCGGAACTGGTCGAGGTCACAAGCACCACTCTACGACCGACCCCGCCACCAGGCACGACTCCCCCACCACTCCCCCACCGCCCAGACCGGGCTATCGCAGCTATCACCAGTTGACGCGGCGGAGCGCACAGGCGCCCGGCCGCCGGACATCGGAGGCGGTCAGGCACCGCTTCAGTACACCCGAGGAGAACGAGCCAGGCCGCCGCCCTGCATAACGCCTCTTCTACAGCTCCCTTGCCGGACCGGGGAGACGAGAGATGCCAGGGGAGCCCTGGAGCTGTTCCAAGGCGCTCGCGCGCCTGTCGTGGGTCGGGCTGGCAGGGTGGGGACCTCTCTCACCGCTCCCTTACTGGGGATTCGGGCCGGGCAGCCCCAGCGCGGTGGGAGGACGACGTGCGCAGCTCGACGCCAGGCCTGGGAGAGCGGCCGACGTGTCGGCACGCCACCCCATCGCCTCTACATCAGGGGGCCTCGCCCGATCGGCCCGGCCGACTAACCCTCCACCAGCATCAAAGCTCACCAGCAGCGCGCGCCCGGCCCCGACGTTCCGGCGGCCGCTGTTGACCTCTTGACAGCAGCCAGGCCGACGGCGGCAGAATCCCCTGCTCAGGGCTCATCGACCCCGTACCAAGGCTGCGCCTCGCTTCGCTCGTTGTCCTGCCGCCCCTTCCGCTTCGCTCCAGGGTTGGCCTCGTAGCGCGGCTGGCACCAGTCCCTGACGACACCCCGTCATCCGCATCCGCCCGGGGGCCGGTCCCCCCTTCTCAGGCAGCCGAGCAGCCTGTCGCCAAACGCCCGATCGACCCACGGGAGGCGCAGTTGGCCCTGTTCCAACACCTCATCCCCGACCTACAGCGGGTTCTGGGCCCCGACCACCCGGACACCCGGGCTATCGTGGCGGCGATCGAGCGCTGAAGGAACCAGGTCCAGTTGTCGCAGTGAACGGCCAATTTGGTGCGGGCTGGCCGGGAGGCGGGGGGCCTGGGCAGCACTTCGTGTCAGGCGTGGTGCAGTGGGGATGTACTCGACTCGGCGAAGCTCGGCGATGCCGTCGTCGGCGAGGCGGGCGTCGTTCGCCGCTGGGAGGATTTGAGCCGCCCTGGGTTGGGTTCCAGGCTGACCGCCCTGGGCCAGCCGGGTCACAGACCTGAAGGCCGGAGAGTCCCGTCCAGGGAGGGGTAGACGCCGGTTTCGTGATTCCCGGGCTGTAGCGGCGGCAAACCAGACGCAGGTTAGGGGTCGTTTGGCCTATGCAGATTTCGGGGTGAACGGGCCGATCTTCGTTCAACCGGGTTCGACCGGGATCAACACGCAGTCACAGGAAACGGGTCAATGAACAATCTTCGTTTGCACACCCGTCGACCCTTACGGGTCCGGAAATGGTAAGGAGCACAACCATGACACACCTCCGCGCGTCGAGCCTCAAGGCCACGGCCACCATCATCACGTTCAGCGGGCTCATCCTGGCCATGGGTGCCCCGCTGAAGTGGGGCCCCATGCCATTCTGACCAATCGAGGGGATCACCCCAATGACGGTGACCCATCCCGATTGAATGACCACTGCCGTCGGCTGATCGGGTCGACGGCAGTGGTCGCTGACAGTCGCCTCACCGAGTGTCGTTCGATACATGGCACAGCGTCCGATCCCTCGTGCAGAAGGTGAACCGATCCGCAACATCGGGTTCGCAGCCCCTCAGTCACTTGAGCGAGCGATGGAATCGCGGGCGGCTGAGCTGGGTGTCACGAAGTCGGAGTTGATCAGGGCGGCTCTGCAACGCTTCCTCGACGAGGGTCATCCGAATTTGGTGCGGCGGCGGAGTGGATACGGGAGCGTCTGGGTCTACGGGTTGAGGTCGACGTGGGCGATGGCTCGGATCTCGATGACTTGGCCATTAGGACTGGTGTTGGCGTCGATGAGAACGACGCCGGGGGTGGCGAAGGGTGGTTCGGCGGTGATGACCAGCCTTCGCCATCGGTCGTCCTTGCCCGGGACGGGTGGTAGGTCGTCCCAGTGGGTTAGGAGGGTGGCGCCGATGTCTTCGGGGAGCCCGGAGCGGTACCACTGGTTCCGCTCCGCCGGGCTAGTGAGCACAAGGGCCAGGCGGGCGTCGAAGATCGGCAGGTACTGGTAGCGGCTCGGGGCCACGGCCGTTCGCAGGGTCTAGTCTTCGGCGGCTGGTGATGGCATCGACAGCGCTGCCTGGGCCACAGCCCGCAGTTCGGACGGCGCGTCGGTGGGGGTGAGGATCGGGGTCAGGACCCGGGGTGCCGGTGGCAGCTGGTCGGCGGGCAGGACGCCGGTGCGGACCAAGCGGCGCAGGGCTTGACGGTCCTTGATGGCTTCGTTGGTGGCGCTGCGCTCACCGGCCACCGCTGGGCCGGCGTGATCGTCAAGTCCGAAGCTGTCATGCAAGGTGGTGGAGGGCTCGGCCACGTCGGTGAGCGTAGTCGAGGGCTGTGACGCCGCCGTGGTCCATGGGTGTGCCTGAGGGTCGGCTCAGAGGGGGCCCACCGTGCATAACGCCTCTTACGCGGCGGGGCCGTACAGCCCGCTTGAAGCGTGGAAGTAGCCAACCGTGTGGTTCAAGACTGCCCGGAAGGAGACCTCCCGCCGGGGGCTCACGGACGTGAGCCAGCTCACCATCGCAGGGGTAATCGTCCTGACCAGGACCCGCGGCTCTGCAGACATCATGAGGCGGTTCGTCTAGGGTCACAGGCATCGTTGATCGGTATGGCCGACGGGGGAATCATGGGAACGTGGGTTGCGATGGTGAAGTACTCCAGCGAGGTGGAAGCCCAACTCGCCGATAGCGCTGTGGCGCACAGGGACGCCAGGGTGGCGGGTCTGGAGGGCGCCGGTTACAAGGTCCTCAACTGGTGGGTCAGCGCTCACCCGCGATGGGACACGATCTTCGTGATCGAAGGCGACGTCGACGTGGCTAGGGACGCCAAGTTCCAGATGTTGATGAAAGGGTCCGGTGCTGTCGCTGCGGCCGAGTTGATCCCAGTGGCGACCCCAGACGACGTTGACGCCGTCGGATAGCCAGGTTGCTGTTATCGCAGTAAATCGCCCTTTCTGTGCGATAGGGCCCGACGGTCCGGGAGCCCCGGCCAGGCGTCTGCCCTGGTCGGGGCTCTTCGCTGTCACAGGGGCCGTGTAGGGTCCTCGTACGCGTTTAGTGCGATTAATGGGAGGATGGGCATGGCTGGGGTGGTGGCGCTGCGGCGCAGTACCGGGGCGGTGAGCGTGGCCGATGCGGTCGAGGGGTTCCTGACCGCCTCCGACCTGGCCGCCACCACCAGGGCGGTCTACGAGGGGACCCTGGTCATGCTGCAGGTCGACCTGGCCGAGGGCCTGGCGGTGGACGAGGTGACCACGGCCATGCTGGAGGACCACCTCCGGGGGCGGTATGGGGAGGCGGCACCGGCCACCTACAACCGCAACCTGGCCACCATCGCTTCGCTGTTCACCTGGTGTGTCGACAACGACCTGCTGCCCCGCTCACCCACCAAGGGACTACGCCGCCGCAAGCCCCGACGGACGATCGAAGCCGAGCGCCAGCGGCGACCGATCCCACTGGCCGAGCTGGAGGCCCTGTGGGGAGATGCCCGGTACCGGTTACGGGACCGGGTGTATTGGGCCATGGCCTACGACACCGCCGCCCGGGCTGATGAGCTCCTCGGGCTGGACGTCGACAACATCGACCTGGCCGACCGATCAGCGATCATCATCGGCAAGGGCGGATCAGCGGAGCAGATCTTCTGGTCCTCGATCACCGCCCGCCGCCTCCCAAGACTGATCAACGGCCGCACCACGGGCCCGTTGTTCGTCGGTGACCGCAAACCCCGCTCCCACCTGACCCCAGCGGCCGCTGACCTAGACCCGATCTCGGGCAAAGCGAGGTTGTCGTATCGGCGGGCTGAGGAGATCTGGAAGGCCGTCTCGGGCGGACACACCTTGCACCAGCTCCGCCATTCCCGTCTCACGCATCTGGCCGAGGCCGGCGAGGACGTCACCATGATCAAGGCCAAGTCCCGACACCGGTCGCTGCGGTCCCTGGAGCGCTACGTCAATCCCGGGCCGGGCGCTATCCAGAACCTGACCAACCGTCACGACCCCAACCGACGCCACAAGCACACCGATCACCCAGGCCACCGCTAAGGCGGCGACGTCCGGCTGCGAAGAGGACGTGGGAGAGGGGGCGGAGGCTCGGGGAGGATCTGACCATCCCAGCTCACGAAGTGAAGATCTGCCGTATTTCCAGTCAGATCCCGCGCTCGGAAAAGACGAGTCGCCGGCCCCCTGTGGCAACGACCACCTCCGAATCCTCGAACAAGGAACAACCCGACATGAGAAGCGGCATTATTATCCGGCGCTCGATCGCAGCGATCGCCATGATCGCCATAGCCTCGGCAGCTGCACCCTGGCCAGCCTCAGCAAGCCATATCCTTGACACCGACACCGTGAAACTCACCGACTCCAAGGTCGACTTCGGTGGAAGCGCTTTCGCCTTCAGCGACCCAGTCGGCTCCGGCACTGTCGAGTGGACCATCAACAGCGGCTACTACACCCCCCGACTGACCGGCACCCTCCATCTCAACAACGCCTCGGGCGTGTACGCCCGCATGCACATCAGCTACTGGGACGGTGGCGGCGGTCACATCGACACCCGCCATGGCGGAACCGTCCAAGCCCCCGACAACAGTCACCACTCATGGTCCGTTGATCTATCACCCATCACCCTCTCGCAGATCGTCGAAGTACACGTCTGCACCGAAACCAGCACCAACGGCGTGACCTTCACCATCGTGGACTGCAAGACCCGCCTCCTCAACTAGCCAACACCTGGTGACTCCCTACTGGCCAAGCCAGGGGCACCACGCGCATACCGAGTGGCCGCGCTGCGTCCTAGACCTCCTGCTGGGTAGGCAGGAGGTCGGCTGCGGGGGGTGATGGTCGTCGGCTGGCTCGGTTGGCGGGTTCTCCTACCTAGCTGACAGCGATCAAACGGCCAGACCGGATTCACCATCAGCGACACCGCCGGCGGCGTGGTGCAAGCGAGGAGTCGGTCCGTGCCCACGAGCTGCGCCGTCTGAGCGTCCGCGCCGTAGCCGGGGCCGCGATCGGCGGAGGCATCACCGTCGTTGGCCTCTGCGCTCACAGAGCGTCGGGTTGTGACCTACGGCCCTCGTTCCTGGCGGAGATTCGGATGCACGATTTGGCCGTGTGAGGTGACGCCATGAGCGACGTGTACGTCGAGGATCGGTTGTTGAACGACGGCGGCCACGCCTTGACGTCGTAGGAGAGATCCATGCCCGGAGTTCGTGTTGGCAACAAGGCACCAGCGTCGGCGGGTGTGCTGGACCCGGCGAGAGTGAACGTGCGACACAAGCTCGCAGCCCTGTGGGCGTCGATGCTGTTCGTCTTCGTCTATGTCGATCTCTTCACCGTCTACCGAGCCGACTTCCGGGCCGATCTCGATGCCGGGAAGGTCAACGGGTTCACGGTCGACCAGATGTTCCTGTTGGCCGTCACCGCGTTCGTCGTGGTCCCCAGCGCCATGGTGTTCCTGACACTCGTGCTCCCAGCGCACGTCGCCCGTGTGGCCAACGTCGTGCTAAGCGGTGTCTACGCGTTGGTGATCATCGGTGGCGCTGTCGGCGAGTGGAACTACTACGTCGTCGGCAGCATCGTGGAGGTTGCGCAGCTCGCTGCGGTGGGGTTCTACGCCTGGACCTGGCCTCGACAGCATGACGATGGCCTCGAACAGGTCACTAACGGGACGCGTGACCCTGCCGAGACGACGGCGGGTTGAGCGATGGTGGGCCGTGCACATCGATCCTCGAGCGGCGAAGCGGGCGCGCTTCGCGTGATGCGAGCTGCGATCGTCGACCGGTACGGACCACCGGATGTCGTCCACATCGGCGAGGTCCCACGGCCACGCCCGACCGAGCGCGAGGTACTCGTGCGGGTTCACGCCGCCGCGGTCACCTCTGGTGATGCCCGCATCCGAGGCGCCCGGTTCCCTGCCGGGTTCGGGCCGTTCGTTCGCCTCGTGTTCGGTTTCACCCGGCCCCGTCGCCGGATCCTGGGGAACACCTTCGCCGGCGTCGTGGAAGCGACTGGCGCCAAGGTTGAAGGCTTCGCCCCGGGTGCGGCATGACCGGCACGAAGCTCGGAACCCACGCCCAGTTCGTCGTAGCGCGGGCCGACCGCGTGGCTCGTGTGCCGGAGGGCGTGACGCTCGATGACGCTGTCGGCGTACTCTTCGGTGGCACGACGGCGCTGCACTTCCTGCGTGACAAGGCGTCGGTCACCGCTGGCGACACCGTGCTCGTCAACGGCGCGTCCGGCGCCGTCGGGTCCAACGCGGTGCAACTCGCGAAACACTTCGGAGCGACCGTCACCGCCGTGACGAGCGGCGCCAACACGGACCTGGTCACCGCCCTCGGCGCCGACCACGTCATCGCCCACGACCGCGACGACCTCGCCGCGATCGGCGCCCGCCACGACATCGTGCTCGACTGCGTCGGCAACCTCACCGTCGACCTGGGCCGGCGCCTCCTCGCCGAAGACGGCGTGCTGGTGCTGCTGGTGGCGAGCCTCTGGGACAACATCCGCCCCCGCAAGAACGTCGTGGCGGGCTCGGCTCCCGAACGCGTGCAGGACATCGACTTCCTCCTCGATCTCCTCGCCAACGGGGAACTCACCGTCGTTCACGACAGCAGCTACGACCTCGACCGCACAGCCGACGCCTACCGACGCGTCGACAGCCGCCACAAGCGTGGCAACGTCATCGTGCACCCGTGGCCCGATGACGAACGTCTCCAACGTGCCCCGAAATTCGGGAGCTGCGCCGCCGCCAGCGACCAGCGTCCGGGAAAGGAACCGTCATGACCGCCCCCGATACGCCCCTCGGCACCCGCATCGACCAGCAGAAGGCGGGCGGCGTCGCGGCGCTGTATCTCGCCGCCGCGCTCTTTGGTGCGATCCCGTACTTCCTACCCCGGAGCAGACACCGCCGCCGACAAGGTCAACCTGATCGTCGATCACTACGCCAGCATGTACGCGATCTACCTCCTCACCTACACAGCGTTCGGGCTTGCGGTCGGCGTGCTCGCACTCGCGCTAGGGGACCGGCTCCGATCCGCCGCGCCGGCCACCATACGGATCGCCACCGCTATCGGTCTGCTGTGGGCTGTCGCCCTCGTGGCGAGTGGGATGGTCTTCACCTACGGCATGACCACCATCCACGACCTCGCCGCCACCGACCCAGCGAACGCGGTGACCACCTGGCGGTCCGTTGAACCGGTCGCCATGGCACTCGGCGGCGCCGGGGGCGAGCTGCTCGGCGGCCTCTGGGTCCTCCTCGTGAGCACCGTCGTCCTGCGAAGCGGCCGCCTGTCGAAGCACCTCGGTTGGCTCGGTCTCCCCATCGGTGTCACCGGCATCGCGTCCGTCCTGCCCCCGCTCAACAACGCCACGGTCGCGTTCGGCCTGCTCCAGATCATCTGGTTCGCGTGGCTCGGCGGCATCCTCCTCACAGCCAAACCGATGCCACCAGCCACTGGGTAGACAGGAGGTCGGCAGCGGTGGCTAGGTCTGCTCCACTCGAAGGTTCAACACGATCAGCGCCTGGTCGACGAGCAGGTCCAGGTCACCGGCGTCGCCGACTCGGAGATGCACGGTGAGGCCGGGAGCGATCTCGTCGTCCGCCAGGCTCATCCGCCGCCAGGGCGAGCCGGGCCGTTCCGGTGGGGTGATCGTGTAGAAGGCAGCGACGTGGCGCAGGGCGTCGACCAGGAGATCGGTCACCGGGGCCAGCATCGATCCCACCGGCAGCCAAGGCGTTGCGGAGGTCGATCACCGCTGAGTCGGCGAGCAGGACAGTGGTCACCGCTGGAGGTTACGCTGGCGCCATGGCCATCAGGATGCTCGACGAGTCGGAGATCACCGACGAGGGCCGCCGGCTCCGGGCCGACCTTGAGGCCGAGGGCGAGCGACTGATCCAGCAGCGCCGCACCGCCAAGACGCACCGTCAAGAACCTCACCACCGCCCCCAGCAGTAGCCACCGCCGCCGGTTGTACTGCGCATCGAGCCGGGACCAGTCGCCGTCCTCGATCACTACAACGCAGTCGACAACCGGCCCCGGCTCCAGGCCAGGCTAACCGCAGCCGGCGATACGTCCGGGATCTCGTGACGTTTGTTGTTGACATCCTTGTGACGAGTGTGGTGACATGACTTTGATGGCCATGTCGGACGCGGAGCGGGCCCGCCGGTACCGGGCCCGTAAGGGCGCTACCACCCGGGCCGGGTTGCAGCCGTGCGGGACGTTGGCTGCTGCCCGGCGTCATCAGCGTCGAGGCGAGCCGCTTGACGAGGCCTGCCGGGATGCGTTGGCCGCCCATCAGCGGCTCATGCGGGCCCAACGGCTCAACCGGACGACCACGCCGGGCACAACCACACCGAGTGGGCCACCACCGGCACCGCCGCTCCCAGTACCGTCGCCGCCTTCAACGTCGGCGAGGCCGAGCGCTTCCCCCCGTCCAGCTCGACCGACCGGGCGTCCTGTCGGGCCGGTGAAACTGGCTCGTCGTACCGATCCCCGTACTGCTCTGCCGTTCTATGAGTGGCAGGCCGGGCCGGTACACATCGAGATCCGACGGCGCCGGTTCCCCGACGGGCGTCAACGCTGGGAGATCCACCACCTCCCCGGCTCGGCCGTGCCACCGGCCGCCGAGTGGGCGGATCCGACCGGGGATGCCTGGACCCGCCTCGGTGATCTCCGCCAGGACCTCGACCGCCTGGCCCAAGCCCTCAACCCCTGAGTAACCACAACCGTCACAAGGAACCACAAACGTCACAGGTCACGGTGGACCGGACATCTACCGGACAAGTTCGAGACATCTTGATCGGCCGCCCAATATGCGCGATCCGCATATGCGGCATCGGCATTGACCAATCCCACCTAGTCCGCGGGGCCGGATCCTGGCCGGCTGGTCCAGCACCGACACCAGCGGCTTCTGGGAGGCGGCGGCGGCAAACCGGGCCGTGGTCAACCGCGGTGGGACGCTACGTGTGGATCAGCGGCACCTCCATGGCGTCGCCCCACGCCGCCGGCGTCGCCGCCCTCATCCGCCAATGTCAGCCCGGGCAAACCCCAGGGGGCGGTGGCGGCCCTACTCAAGTCGTCGGCCACGCCGCTGACCTGCCCGACCGACTGGCCGGCCAGCGATCCCCGCCATTACACCGGCGGCGCCGGGAACACCAGCTTCTACGGCTCTGGCATGGTGAACGCCAAGGCGGCCGTGGGCCTCTGAGCGGCGGGCACTAAGAGCTTCAGCGGGTAGGTGGGTTGGTGGTGAGCTGCCCGTGAAGCTCGGCGCCGAATCACACCGTTGAGCATCAGGACTTCACGTGCTGACGCATTGCAGTTGTCAGCCCCGACGACACCGTCCACAGTGATCTTCTGGGCGGGGCCGATCAAGAATCACGCTGATCTCAATCGCCCCCGCCCACCACTCGGGCCCTCCCCAAGAAGAGCCCAGCCGATCAGGATCGGGCGACATCCTGATCGCGTCGAGCCGGCCGGGCCGCTCACCTCACAGGCCACCTCGACGGGACCTGGTGACCAGCGGGGAATCCGTCGGCGGTAGGAATGATCCGGGTCGGCGTTACCGGCGAACCAGCGACTGAACCTTCCCACTGGCGAGCATCCAGCAGGACAGGCACCCGCCCATCTTGACTCATGCCCTGTGGATCAGATCGGGTGACACCCGAATATCAACCACCAAAGGTAGCACTTGTGCTACTCTAGGGGTATGGGTACACCAGTTGGTCTTCGGGAACTACGACAAGACGCCTCTGATCTTGTCCGGCGGGTCGAAGCCGGCGAAGAGATCGACATCACAGTCGCCGGTCGGCTCGCCGCTCGGTTGGTACCGGTCAAACCCCGCCGCTGGCAACACTGGCGTGATATCGAGACCTTGTTCGCCGGGCCCGCCGACCCGGACTGGGACCGCGACCGCCAGACCATCGATACCAGCATCCAGGATCCCTGGTCTGAGCGGTGAAAGCCGTCCTCGACACCAGTGTCGTGCTCGCCACCGGGCTAGGACCCCTAAACGGGGAACTAGCCATCAGCGCTGCCACCCTGGCCGAACTCCACTTCGGTGTCCTCGTCACCACCGACCCCGCCACCAGAGCGGAACGACTGCGGCGCCTGTCGGTCATCCAACGAACCTTCGACGCCCTACCCCTCGATGATGACGTGGCAGCCAGCTACGGCCTACTCGCCGCCGCTGTCGTCGCCGCCGGTCGCCAACCCCGAGCCCGGGTCATGGACCTCCTCATCGCCGCCACCGCCCACGCCCACAACGCCAGCCTCTACACTCGCAACCCCGACGACCTCGTCGGCGTCGACCACCTCATCCCCATTATCACCGTCTAACCAGAACCAACGGGCAGGGATCGGAGTCCTTCGCGGCCGGCGCCGAGCACCGTCAGGCCGTCACGGGTTGAGGTACAGGTCTGGTCCGCTGGTGAACACGATCAGTGGGGGCAGGCCGTCATCGCATCGGCAGCGCAGCACCAACGGTTCCGGGGGCCCCAGGATGTTTCAGGGTCGCCACCAGGGCTGGGGTCGACCCCTTAGCGCTAGCCACCAGGTGGGCCAGGTCGATCCTGGCTGCCATCAGCCAGTTGACAATCGAGGAGTCGAACGTGAACTCATCGGTGGCGCATACGTGGCCTTGTGGCATCGGCACCCCCATCGCGGTTTCCAGCTTCAAGCCCAGGCCCTGACTGAGCCCTGGCCGTTCGTGGCGGGTGTGGCGCCGTCGCTGGCTGTTCTTGCCCATCTGAGGTGTTCCTTTCGTAGACGCCCGATCAACTGGTCCTGCCAACAGCCACCACTCATCCGGCCACCGCCCGCTCGGCCGGGTTCATCATCGGGGACCGCCCACCGCAGGATCGGTAACCCCCGTCCCCCGCTCGGGGCCGCCACCAGCACCTCACGATCCAGGCGGCGGGTGAGCACAATGGCCAGGACCTCGGGAGATGCCTGGGAGGCCAGCAGGCCCTTGATCTCCGGCATCACCCCGGCTTTGGCGGCGGTGTTGTGGACCGGGGCCTCAACTTCGACATAGAGGGTGGCATCGCCCTCGACCCGTTCGGCCTCGGCCTGTTCGTCAATCTCGGCCAGCCCGGCCTGGCGGAACAGGCCCCTCGAGGAATCGAACATTCGGCGGTGCTTGTCACCGGCCACGGTGTTCACGTAGTCCCGCCACAAGGCCCGGCACCGGGCCCTGACCTCGGCCGGCAGGTCTGGGTTCATGGCCCCGGTGGCCAGTTCCCAGGTGGACCACGAATCGTGACGGCCGGTTTTCAACGCCCCCATGGTTAGTTCGAGGCCGACCTTGGCCAGGTAGCGGCCCATGGCCGGGTCGTCCGCCCTCACCAGGTCCAGCCCGTAGTCCTCCGACACGTGGCGACCGGAGCGGGCCATCTGATGGGACCACTCGACCCACAGGGCATGTTCCATGCGGTCGACCTCGGAGGGCCCCCACTCGATGTCGGACGACAGGTACTGCTTGGACCAGACCAGCACGTGGATATGAGGGTGCCAGCCGTTCGCGAGGGACCAGGTGA
>Ga0224510_10001092_pt1 | contig 18482 bp, 15 predicted proteins | sample SF_May12_sed_USG_FD_170161 | JGI IMG/M metagenome (GOLD analysis project Ga0224510, IMG submission 170161) | Sediment microbial communities from San Francisco Bay, California, United States - SF_May12_sed_USGS_4_1 | ecosystem: Environmental > Aquatic > Marine > Sediment | place: USA: California... | reverse complement strand
GCTGAGATGATAGGCGCCTCCTTCCACTACCAATTTACTGCCTGCCGGCAGCTTCTGTATGCCTTTGAACAGCGTATATGGTGAGGGGGTATAGCGATACCGAAGAAACAAGTTGAGTGAAACCGGATCGATGTGCACCTTCTCCTGACTGCCTTGGAGGATGGCCCTGACTTCCGAACCAAAGCACAGTCGGTTTCCGTCGATCTTGTAGTACACCAGCTTGATACCGAACGGATCGCGTGCCAGAAGCAGCCGCTGCTTCTTGACGTCCCAAATTGCAAGTCCGAACATGCCGTTCATGCGATGGAGGACTTCATCTCCCCATTGCTTATACCCATACACAATGACTTCAGTGTCGGAGTTTGTCCGGAAGACGTGGCCGAAAGACTCCAGTTCGTCCCTCAACTCTTTAAAGTTATAAATCTCGCCGTTAAACACGACCCAGACGGACTCTGCCTGGTCCGACATCGGCTGATGACCGCCATGAAGATCAATGATCGACAGTCGACGAAACCCCAACCCCACTGGGCCGGCCAGAAAGAAGCCATCATCATCCGGTCCACGATGGGCTAATGCTCCGGTCATTCTCTTGATGACATCAGCCTCAACCGGAACGTCGTCGGCAAAGTTGTATTGACCGCAAATTCCGCACATACTATTTGGCCTGTGTGCAAGAGCGCAAACTTGACTGTCTATCGTTAGAGTCAGGAGGAGTTGATACTGTATGCTAGCCAAGGAGAGCTTTGTACGCCCGAACGAGGTTTTGGCCGACGATTTCCCACTTCAATTCACGCTCGACTCGTTGCCGTCCAAACTCGCCCATTTTTGCGCGAAGCTCCGGATCATCCATCAGTTTGACAATCGCTTGCGCAAACTCCTCCTCATTGTTGGGCTTCACATAGAGAGCGGCATCCTGGGCAGACCAGTGCGTCTCTTTCAAGTCGTATGTGACAATAGGCTTACCCATGGCCATGTATTCCATAATCTTGATCCAGGTCGAGACATCGTTCAGCGGGCTGGACGGGTCGGGGTCCACACAGATATCGGCAGCGGACAAGTTGCTCATCAAATCCTCTTCCGAAACATATCCGGGCAACTCCACATACCCGTCGAGATCCAACTCTCTCGCCAATTTTCTGAGATCCTCCAAAGAATCTCCACTGCCCATGATGACGCAATAAAAATCTGTTCGGTTCAGCTTGCACACCAGATCGCGCAGCGAGCGGAGCAAATAATCGACTCCGTCCTGAGGATTGAGGGCCCCGACATAGCAAAGAATCGTTTTGTTCATGCGGCGCAACCGCTCGCTTGGCGTGCGATAGTTGACCCGTTTCAGATTGGGACCGTTCCTGACCACAAACACGTTCTCAGGCTTCACCTTGCCTCGCTCAATCTGAATGGCACGATAGGAGTCGTTGGTGGCGATCGTTATATCCGCTAATTTCAAGCTCGCCTTCTCCAGTAAGCCGAGCACGATCGTGACAATCCCCTTGTCGGCTTGATAACGAGATTGATAGAGCTCGGGGGAGAGATCATGATGATCAAAAACAAACTTTTTCCCGGCGAGTTTATAGACCGCTGCGACGAGGAATAAGGTATCCGGAGGGTTGTGCGCATGGATCACGTCAAATCCATGCTTCACCGCCACATACAGACTCATGACAAAACAGGCAGTCGTGAAATACAGATACTCCCACGCATAGCCGATGAAGGCGACGGCTCTCATCCACACATGCTGAAGGCCCGATGCATTCTCCTTCCGCGTTTTCGTAAACAGCGTGACTTTAGGAACGGCGTACACGTGAATGTTATCGACTACTTTACTGATCGATGTCTCACTCTTGCCTCGCAGCGCAATAACCGTCACGAAATATCCGGCAGCCGTCAGGATGTCGGCTTCACTCTTGACGCGCACATCACCGGGAAAATGGTTTTCCACAAGCATGAGGACTTTCCCAGGTGACTCGCTCATTGGCCCACTCCTTCCTCTATCCGGTTCTCATTCACCAAGAAATGCCTTCATAGCGCGAGACTGCCTGATGTGCGCCAAAAATACGCACCAGGTCTACTATACAAATGTCTTTCGTCGCGCCCTCAAGCTCATTCCTGAAATGATCGGTTTTCTTGCTGACGATGACCACATCCGACTTCTCAATCACTTTAGACACGGACGACTCCATCAACGATGTGACGTGAGGAATCGTTTCATCGAGATAGCGTTTATTCGCACCGTACAGCTTGGCCAACGATACTTCCTCATCGTAAATCGAGACTTGATACCCCTTCCCGATCAACATTTCGATCAAGATGACGATCGGGCTTTCCCGCACATCGTCCGTACCAGCTTTAAAACTCAATCCCAATACACCGATTTTCGAACGCCCCGAACTTTTGACCAGTCGGAATGCCTGTTGGATTTGTCTTTCATTGCTCGGCATCAAGGACGCCAGCAACGGCACGTCCACATCGTTGCGTTTCGCCTGATAGGTAATGGCACGCAAATCTTTCGGAAGACAAGATCCGCCAAAGGCAAATCCAGGCTTTAAATAGTAGGGAGACAGATTCAGCCTTGTGTCCTTGCAAAAGATTTCCATGACGCGATGGCTGTCGATGCTCATGCTTTTACACAGATTGCCGATCTCGTTCCCGAAACAGACCTTGGTGGCATGGAATGCATTACAGGCATATTTCACCATTTCCGCCACAGGAATGGTCGACCGCTCCATCGGCGCTTTGATCGTCTCATAGAGCTTCGCCACCACATCTCCACTTCGGTCATCCCGCTGCCCGATAATCGTAAAGGGAGGATTATGGAAATCCTCGATCGCGGTCGTCTCGCGCATGAACTCCGGATTCATGCAGAGACCAAAATCGCGACCGGCCTTTTGGGACGACTTCTCCTCTAACAGAGGCATCACGATATCCTCCACCGTACCAGGCAAGACCGTGCTGCGAATGGTCACGACATGGAATCCGTCCGTATGTTTGAGCAATTCACCGATCCGCTCAACGACACGGAGTAAATGCTTTAACCCCAGACTACCGTTATCGTTGCTGGGGGTTCCGACACAGACCAACGAGATATCCCCCAACTCAACCGCATCGGTCGTCGCACGAAGTCTTCCGTCGCCGGCGCCTATTTTGATGAGATCTGACAGGCCCGGCTCGATAATCGGGCTCTGTGCCCGATTGATCATATCGACCTTGTTCGGATCGACATCCACTCCGATCACAGTATGGTCCAGCCTCGCCAGGCATGCCGCCGTCACACACCCCACATAGCCCATTCCGAAAATCGTGATTTTCATAGCCACACCCTCATTTCATATCACCCATTGTGCCTTTTATTAACTTTCCTGCAGGAAGATCAAAACAGAGAGGAACAACTCAACCTATTGCGAGCGTGCCAACACCGCTCCGCTGGCTTAGGTAATCGACAAACAGCCAAGACATCAGCACAAGGCTTTCGGGGGAGATAAGCTGGGTTTCGACCCTCGACCTACGGACCAAAGAAGTATTTTGCTTACAAACTGCGCCTTCCCGTCCCAACTCAATTGGTCACGCGCGTACTGCATCGCTTGATTTTGCATTTGAACGAGACAGTTGCCCTCCTCAACTAAGCCCATCACAACTTTTTCTATATGTGCCACTACATCCTGCTCGTTTGTAAGCGGGACCTTATAGCCTACTTGGGAATTGACGATATCACCGGGGCCTCCGAAATCCGCAACGATGGGCACAACACCTAAAGCCAGTGCCTCAAATACCACACCACCACCAAATTCACGCACTGATGGGAAAATAAGCACATCAGCCTTGTGCAACCGGTCCATGGCCTCGCTATGTGGCACCCGGCCGCAAAACTCAACAGCACTCTCAACTCCAAGAACCCTGACAAGGTTGTCCAAATTACCTCGCTCAGGACCATATCCGACAATGGTCATTCTAGCCCGTCCTTGCCTCAACAGAGGCGCAGCAGCCCGCACAGCCAAATCACAGGCTTTGTATGGAATGAGCCGGCCCAGATAAATCAACTCTAGCGGTTCAGTATGCTTGTGCTTTGGTGTGGCTTTTCCTAGAAGGGTTTGGCTAATTCCATTCTCCGGAACAAAAAACAGTTTTTCCTGATACCTTTGAAATTCCGAACAGGTTTGGGACGATCCAGCAATGATGGCTTTCGCGTAACGAAATGTCGACCGGGCGAATGGCATATATCGGTAGAGATTCCGCAGACCGGAAACCCATTCTTTCTGCTTGTCTGCTTGGCTAAAACCAGCCGGCCAAGGGAGACCTCCGTTGATGGGACCGATAACAAACGGTATCGGTCCTCGACGAAGGAAGAATGCAAAAGGACTGGGTAATGTCGGTACAACCGGCAGGAGGCGCAGCACCACATCGAACTCTCCCGACATGATTCGTGAACGAAAGAGCCTCCAGGCCTTCCATTCAAAGAGCACTTGGAACGGGTAGCCTAATGCCGTCAAAGCCTGACTGCCATAGTCCCCCTTGAATATGCATCGGATAATCCAATCAGAAATGGAAGTCATCCAGGGTGAATGAACGGTCTCAACGGCATGAAACCGGTCTCGCTTGCGACGCAGGTTCTCTCCGTGTTTTTCAATTCCAACCAGTGTGACCGTGTGAAGACGAGCCAGTGCTTCGCTATGAGCATAGCCCACAAGAGCCGTACTGGTGGAATCAGGATTGCATCCGGGAGCAAGCACCAGGATCCGTAAAGACTTCATAGGTTCACGTGAGTCATCTATCACTGAACAAGAAGATTTCATTAGCTCACTTATTTCATCTGGATGGACTATAGAAGGAGACCTATGGCCTCACGCTACACGTTCGCTGGCAGTTTGCTGAAAATACTCGGTTTCTCCCTCGCGCACCGTTGCACGATGATAGCAAGGACTGTTGAGCCTCTGAGTCATGCGAGAACGCCGCTGGAGGAACTTTTCAGCATTCTGCCGGTATTCTGCCTGTGAGGGGTGGAGGCACTAAACCGTGGGGAGAGGGTCAACAACGGTCGCACTAATATTTCTAGCCCTGCCTGGCAGAGCAGCAGAAACGGATTTTACCAAGCCACCTCTAGAAACATCCACCATGGTGAAAAGAAGAAAGAACAGGAACAGGAGATGCAGCGACTTGAATCCCGCCTCAGTATAATTGTAGAGGAGATAGACTAGAAGATACGTCACACCCAATCTTCCAAAAAGGAGCCGATCGTCCATCCAACGTCCCATTGTAAGCAATTTGGTCATCTTCCAATAGCAAGACAGAATCACGGCTCCAAAAAACAACCATCCTATCCATCCTAGATTCAAGTAAAGCTCGATATACCCACTGTGAGCCTGGGTTGGCTTCCAATACCAAAGGCTCTGTAGTTTTGTCAGCCTGTCACCTAACCAGAAGCTTTCAAAGCCATAGCCAAATACAGGCTGCTGCTGCATGGGTAATAAGACAGCCCACAAGGCGGTCCTTCCCGTCAATGTTCCATCCCGGCCCGTACCGGATAGCAGCAGGTCTGTGACATTCACGGTGGCCTGTAACACCAGAAACACTAACACGCCTACTATCAGGTATACCGATAGATGTTTTCTGATGGTGGAGAAACCGAGCACCACGAACAGCGTCACTCCAATCAAAAAGCACACAAAAGAAGTCATGCTATCCGCTATCTGGAAGAGCCAACCCACCATGAGGAGTAGCACTAACGGCATCCCTACATTATCTATTTTATTCCAAGACTTCGCGTTTCCCGTTCTATAGAGTCTCCATACTAATGCCAATCCACACAGCATAAGTACAAATCCGAGTGCGTTTTTATTTGTTGTCACCCCCCCGTACGAGGCAGCACCTGTCCATTCAGAATATGTTCGCCCCAAGTGGGGATAGTACTTGACGAACAATACTGAGAAAGGGACCAGAAAATACACCATTGTTCTTAACACAATGTCCAGAGCTTTCAACGGATCGCGGTCCGTAAGGACAATCAGAACCATGATTGGATCCGCCAGCGCCTTGAACCACCGCTTTAATGCCAACAGCGGGAAATCCGACCATGCGATGCTTAAAGCGCAATAGAGAAAGAACAGTATTAACCATGGATTGCTTCGAAACACGTTTGACCATGAGATACCTCGCTTCAACAGGACCGCCAACCCAGCGGCCATGAGAACAAATGTTACATTCCTGTCGAGGGGACTCCCTTCAGCGACATCACCGCCAGCCACGTTTACACCGAGTAATACATTGGCCCATTCGGAAACCGAGCGTGATCCATGGATGAGTATCCACACCGACGGGATAAGAAGCGCGAGCGAGGGCGTACAGCGCTCCTTATAATCTCTTGCATAAAGAACCGCTATGAACAGAATCGTCAGGAGCAATGCAATCGTAGGAGGCACGAGTACAACTTCTTATGAATTGCTAAAACGGCTACTGACCCGGAGGCATTCGGAACCACCCTTTATCTGTCCACTAACAGCCGTTGGGTCAATTCGAAACTCAGGGCTTTGGTAATTTCCGTCGTATAATTCCGGGTTCCCCTCGTATGGCTCCGCACCATCATTTCCAAATACTGTGCATCGTAATACGGCCGCTTCAGTGTTTGAGGGTCCAAGAGCATTTCTTTGACATAATCAGCCAACTGCCGATGGTACCATATTCGATAAAATTCGAATTTCTGTGATATCCCGAACAATGGTTTGCCGCCGTTTACCGCCAAGCACAAGGAATCAAGCCGTGTAAGCCAATGAGGCAGCGCGGAAACGTATGTATAGTCCACTTTAAACAACGCATAGTAATACAACTCGACGAGTCGTCTCATGAAAGAGTTGGTCTGCTCTCCGTATCCTCTGTCTGAGAGGATGGCGCTCAAGTTCGGATTGCACTCTCTAATAATGCGCCGCTGCGGATGATTTGAAGCACGGATTCCGGCAGGCGCCCGATACATCAACCGGACAAGGTCATTGTCCATGTACGGGGAACGAAATGTGGATTGAGAATCCTCTATGGCGATCTTGCTGTATTCCCGCCACGGAAAATCTTTACACGTCGCAACCGAGATCGGATGACCTTTCTTCACTTCCCCAAGCGTCTCAACCGCTCTATGGATGAAGGGCTTCAGATCTCCATGAAACAGGCCTCCTTCATATCGCCCGGCGTTGAACATGCTATGATCACGAATCACCTCGCTTCCAAACTTGCCGGTGGTTCTGATCGGAGCGATTCCTCTGGCCAGTTTATTGAGATACATGTCATGGGTATTGGCCACATCGGAGCTCCCATCGGTCACATAGATGGTTTTCTCCGCGAAACGCGGGAACTCGGTTAAGAACGCCTCGTCTAGTCTGATGGTGACGTGAGTCTGACCGTAGACCTTGGCCACCTCCCGCGCGATCGTTATGTCGAGCATGTCTTTCTGCCCGCCGAAGGTGTAGCACGGCACTTCGCCGGGAGCGGGGTTGAGGCAGGCCATCATGAGACGAGAATCCAATCCACCGGTCAGCGACATCCCGACACGGCCCTCCTCCCTGAAGTATCTCGGGATGACTCTGCCGACTGTCTCTTTGAGCGCAGCGTAAAATGTCGCTTCATCCAGCGGGGACGCGCTCTCCCAATCGCTTAATTTGCAATAGACATCTCTTGCCTGGCCGACTCCATCTACCCAGCTCCAGGCTGATCCACCGGGCATTAACGAAATGCCGTGAAAAAGAGTTCGCCCTTCTAGGATACAGTTACAACTGATCAGTTCACCGAGGCTTTGTAGCTCCAGTTGACGTAGATGTGCCCTCACCTTCAGTAATGACTTCGCTTCCGACCCGAACAGAAACAGGTCGCCGTCCTCATGATAGTACACTCGTCGCATACCATACCGATCGTTGAACAGGATGACCTGGGATTTGCGAAGATCCACAAGCACGCCAGAAAACCAACCGTTCAACTCATTGAGAAAGGCCGCTCCCTCCCGATCGTATTGCTCCAGCAGAGCAGTTGCCTTGCCATTCTCCGTACCGATTCCACCGGGAAAATTCTCTCCTGCAAACAGCAGGATGACGTCTCGCTTTGTATTTGTTGCCGGCATACAGTCGGCATATGAATCCTCATGGCACGTCCAACCGATATAAACACCTAACGGTTCATTGATGTAAGAACCCGATGTATAGAACGGCTCATATTTCATGCAGTCGATCATGAGCTTCAAGTCATGTTCGTGTTTGCCACGAGGCCCCTTTCCGATGATTCCGACTATTCCAGGCATGCTCCAGCTCCCTTTATTCAATCACTCGTCTCAACAGCCATGCGCTACTGACAGTGGACGGCACTGCAGCATTGTTTCGGTAAGGCGGATAAGGGAATAGCAGTAATGCTCACAAATGTCTGGCCGGCACTCATTTGTTACTTCATTCCGCCGTGAGCAGCCACACCGTATTGAGCCGTCGGTGACAACAGCAGGCGTAGTTTGGTATCCCACAAATATGTCCAGGCTACGTGCATTCCCGCCTCGTTCCAGTGCCCGTCAGCGGCAAATAACGCATCGCGATTTTGAGCATCTTCAAATGCAGCATCTAAATCAAGAATCATAACCCCTTTGCCCGCACACAACCCGACCAACTTTGACGCGATGGAGTCTAGAAGCGGTTTATGGTCAGTCGTACGAGGGACAATAACCACCAACAACTCTGCCTGTTGTGCTTCGGCTAGCGTTTTAGCCTGGTGTATGTATTCAAATACCGTCTCTGCGTCGTCTCTTTTTACAAGCCCGCGCAATGCCGCATATGATTCGGCATTCACGCGGCTGATGATCCTAGTTGCAAAACTCTTTGCCCGCCCTAGAAACAAATGCCATCCCCAGACAAGCCCCTGGCGTTGTATGGGAAATACATACCCCCCATTGTGCTCATACCACCCTTTGCCAGTCGCGCGCCAATTTTCATATCGCCGTATATCTCCCGGATCATTCCCCAAATATACCGAGTAGATATAGACCTTGGGGCTCAAGGTACGACCATACTCGTTCATAAGAACATTATAGTTTGCAGGGCCGTATCCAAAGACAGCTAAAGAATGGTACTTGAGGTTGTACGCTTTAAACCGATCAAAAAACACCTTGTGCGCTAAATCCACATAACTATCACCGATTCCCACCACGTCCACCGTTTGCCATGCGAGAGCCTCGCGCACGTTCAACATGCCGAATGTATCGACTTGCGTCATCTCATCGACGATGCGGTTGGGCACACGCCGATACCCCAACAGTGCATGCTCCTCCAGCTCTTTTGAGATATTCTTGATCCACACATCGCTGTTGAGATTGTCGTGAGGGGTTGTAAGCCAATCATATGCACGAAAACTCACCTCACACAACGCGAGCGTACTGACCAGCAGAATAAGAACGAATGCACATTGAATTGAGTACCGCCTACGCAAAACATTCATCTTTTAAAGAAGGCCTTTAGACAGTTTAAGAATCATGCACAAGCTTCTGAACAATTGAGCCTGTGCCCAACGATGCATAGGGACATTGTCCCACCCAAACAGCAACTTGCGGGATCGAAAGGAACCATCAGGCCGTTGCCAGACAGTTAGAATATGATCCAACACGGTTTCCAGGCGTTTATCCAGCTCCGGAAACCGTCCGTTCAACAACACGGCAAGGTTGAGGCATTCCGCATAGTCATAGAGCTCCCGACGGTAGATCGTGAGGCGTGGGGCCTTGGAAAATGGTTTCGGCAGTCCGCTTTCATCAAACAGGTTCCGGACGTAGTACTGAACGCCCCGCTCAATCGCCTGGCTGCACTGAGCGTCTCCCGTCAATCGCTCGATTTTCACCAATGCTTTCAAGACAAAGCAGGTATGGTAGTGGTCGATGAAGTGACGTTTCCCATCCATCGCGTAATACCAAGCGCCGTCTGCTTGCTGAGCTTCCAGGACGAAGTGCATGTTTCGCTCAGCCTGTCCTCTATACTTCTCATCCGAGAACTCAAGCGCCGCCTTGGTCAAGAGATAGGCCCGATAGGCGCTCGCATTGACAATCCCGTCAGCGGCAGGTTGGGTCGCCGGTGTATACGATGCACTGGCTCCTCGGGAGGAAGTCGGCGTGTCATAGTAGTCTTCCGATACGTGCTGTGCCAGCGAGTGTAGGACTCCTCGCCACTTCTCATCCTTGTCGATGTCATAGACTTGTGAAAACGCCTCATACACGTAGGGCTCCGTCGTAATGAGCGGCGTCTCTTTTCCCAGCGTCGCCCCGATACAGACCCAGTCGAACGGATAGCCCCAGGCATGGCGTTTCCACCCAGAACACCGAGTGGCCTCCAGCACTTCGAGAAAATGAACGGCCCGTTTGTAGTAGGCCTCATCACCCAAGACTTGTGAAAGCGTGGCGAACCCCATGGCATAGTGGGCATCGGCGATTGGAAACCGTTGGCGTTTCCAGAACAGTCGCCGAGCGGACGGCACACATGCTTCGCAGAAAATGATCGGCGCGACAGCCATCGTCCCCAACCAGGGCCGCTTGTAATAGAGTGCTTTCGCCTTCTGGCCGACCGGACTCGCATAGAACGTCTGGAAGTCGTAGGAGTCTTCCCCGTACCACTCCAGCCAACTGATGAACCGTTCAATCGTCGTTTTGAGCTTCTCGGCCGCTGCTGTCTTCATCATGCTTTTTTTGTGCTCCCTCGACCATTTGCCTCTTGGCCCTGCATGACGAGAAAGCTGTCCACACGTTTGAACCGGACCAGAGCCTTCAGGATCGTCATCAACTTCACCATCTGTTCGCCACGATGAAACCTCATCAGTTCGTCGGATACCTTTCGAGGCGTACGTTTCAGAAAGGCCGACAGAAAGCCCATTCCCAACGCCGCCCCGCCGATGACATAGGGTTTCTTCGTCATCTTGTAACAGGTTCTCAGCAACTCCCAGATCGGGTGCCCTCCCAAATAATAGTCCTTTTCTCCATACTGAAAACTTGACGCCAATGAACTGCGCTCCGCCGTTCCCAACGGCCGATGATGGAAGAAACACTTCTCCCGAAAGGACTTGGTTTTCCATCCCTTCATTCGTGCGGTGGTGACGGCGATCCAGTCGATCCCACCGGCGTCGATCGGAACATACCCTCCCACATCCTCAAAACATTTTCGTCTGAACAGCTGACATCCTCCAGGGACGTGTGTATGGCCTTCAAAACTATCCGTGTCGGAGCTGTACCCACTTTCTTCTTTAAAAATCGTACCGGCGACACCGAGTGACGCATCCTCGGAGAACTTGCTCATCAAAAACTCGAGATAGTCAGCATCGAATGAGAGATCGGCGTCGAGATTCCCGATGACTTCATAATCCAAGTGTTGTATCCGTTCATACCCCGCGTTGAACCCATTCACTTTCGCCGAAAAACTTCGACCTTCTCGGACCGGTAACTCGACCAACTCCATCCATGCATATGCGGACACAAACGGTTTCACAATGGCCGCCGTTGAATCGGTAGATCCGTTGTCGACGATCACCCACCGGAGAGGCAACTGTGTCTGGGCAATCACGGATCGGATTGTCCTGGCAATGTTCTTTTCTTCATTTCGCGCAGGCGAAATCAAGACATATGGAACTCGCAGGGCTGATTGCCTCATGACTTGTACTGCTGATGACAGCGGTAAACTATCCGCTTATCGCTCGGAGATGACCAACCACCAGTGACACGTTGTCCTCAGGTCGCCGAATCGCCCTTGCCATAGAAACCTCAAGGCCGTTCTTGTCGAGAGATACACACGCTTCCTATAATGCCCCTGTTCCCAACTTGCCTGTGACACCTCCGCATCTTCAGGGCTCCCTGCTTCAAATGCCTCTGGAAATCCTTCGATGAATAGTTTTGCCGTATAGAGATGATCGAATCTGTACTGCTCCGGAATGGTAAATACACCGTAGACGTGGTGCCGACCCAACCAGGGCTCTATAGCTGTCTGCGTCGCTTGAAACCAATGCTGCGTAGCAATGACCGGTGGTTCTGGACGGCACTCCGTCAGCGGAGGGAGGTTGAGCATGACGGACACCGTTACGATCAGCATCCCTGCCGATACCACGCCAATCCGTATCGCCCATTGTTTCCTCAAGTTTCAGGCGTGTGCCGACTTTGGATATGCGCTTCGTTCGCCGAGTTGTGTCATTTTGACGGCACTCAGAAGCTCCGACACGATACGCTCCTGTTGATTCAGGTTGAGCCCTGGGAACATCGGAAGCGACAGTACTCGCAACGCCGCTTTCTCTGAGACCGGAAAATCTCCGACACGAAACGCCAACTTCTCATAGGCCTTGTTCAAGTGAAGAGGGATCGGGTAATGAATACCGGTTCCAATCCCCGCCTCACTCAATTGCTGCTGAACTCGTTGACGATCAGCCACCTGCACAACATACAAGTGGTAGACTGATCGAGACCAACTTGGCTGCCTTGGAATCGCCATCATTCCTTCTGACCCGGCAAACAATTTGTGATATTGCTCGGCCGCAGTTCGACGCTGCTCGTTCCACCGAGTTAAATGCCGAAGCTTGACCGACAGGAAACCGGCCTGAACGGCATCCAGCCGGCCATTGTATCCTTCAATATCGTGATAATATTTCTTGGCTTGGCCATGATCACGCAGAAGACGACTGGTCTGAGCGATCTGCTCCTCGTTGGTTGTGATCGCTCCTGCCTCACCACATGCCCCAAGATTCTTACCGGGATAGAAACTGAACGCTGCTGCATGCCCCATGGACCCCGCCTTCCGCCAACGGTTCTCTTTCCGCGAGAAATACTCCGCTCCTTGTGACTGGCAGGCATCTTCAATGACTTTCAAATTGTACTGAGCGGCCAAATCAAGAATGGCGTCCATATCCGCCATTTGGCCGTACAGATGGACTGGAATCACCGCCGTGATCGGCGAGCCTGTTTTCAGATGGAACAGGCGGTGCTTCCGCGCATCCCAACGACATTGTGTCTCCAGATACGCGCGCAATTTGACCGGATCCATCGTGTACGTCTGCTCATCGATATCGACAAAGTCCGGGCGTGCGCCGGCCTGAGAAACCGCTTCGGTCGTGGCAATGAACGTATTGGGAACCGTGATCACGGTGTCACCGGATTGTACCTCGGCGGCGATCAAGGCAATCCGTAGAGCGTCCGTACCGCTGCCGGCTCCGATGCAGAACTGCGCCTCGCAGAACTGCGCAAACTCCTGTTCAAACCCGTTGACCATCGGGCCACCGATGAATCCGGCCGTCCGCAGCGCCGTTCGAAACACCTCGATCAGCTCCTCCTCCAATTCACGATGAATCGTGACAAGATCGAGAAAGGGAATTGGTTCATTGCTCATGATCGCCTCGCAATTCTAGATATCTCAGCACTCTTCCTGGATTACCAACGACAACGGCATAAGGAGGAACATTGCTTGTGACCACGCACCCGGCCCCGATCAAGGCATTCTCGCCGATCACCACATTGGCGAGAATGGTTGCCCCTGATCCGATGGACACGCCCCGTTTCACGAGCGTCGTCTCGACTTTCCAATCCGCCTCAGTCTGTAAATCACCTGTCACGGTTGTGGCACGTGGAAACGTGTCATTCACGAAGGTGACGTTGTGGCCGACAAAGACCTCGTCCTCGATCGTCACACCCTCGCAGATAAAGGTATGGCTTGAGATTTTGCACCGTTTACCGATCTTGGCATTCTTCTGAATCTCTACAAACGCCCCGATCTTGGTATCATCGCCCACTTCACATCCGTACAGGTTGACAAACTTGGAAAACTTTACATTACGCCCGACCTTCACATCGGGCGCCATGCAGAGATACCCATTGCTCGGCGCCGCAACTCTGTGTGGTTCGGTCGCTCCGTGCGATCCCTGATGCGGGATACGATCTTCCGTCTTCGTATCTAGGGCGCCATTGGCCAAGACATGTTCCGATATTCGTTCCATATACACCCTCATGAGAATGTGTTACGGGTTAGTCGCCGTGCAGCCGCACAGGAGACGAACGGACGCAGATACGACCGTCCGACGGAATGTGCACTCGTTGAGGAGATTATCGATACGCGTACAAGCCGAGGTGTACGTCTCTATGGAAGAGTCTGCGGTATCGAACGTTCCTGCCGATAGGAGGAGGAATGCCCATAGAGTTGATGCGTCATGCGTCGTGCATCAACGGCGTTGAGAATCACCTGACGCTGGCCCGTCACCCCAAGCATCGCAAATGTTTTTTGCACCAGATGTCTGGGGGAATGCCCTGCCCGAATCACGAGGACCAGTTCATCGGCCAGACTTGCCAGAATCCCCATCGTGGCACTCGATAAGACGGGAGGCGTGTTGATGACGAGGTACTGAAACTTCTTCCGTAATTCCGGCAGAAGCACTTTCAGCTGTTGAATTCTCGACAACTCGTTGCCTTCAACTCCCGATCCACCCGTGGCCATGATCGCACATGGAAACTCATCGATCGCCGATACACAGTCCTCCAGCGAAGCTTGACCGTCCAAAAACTCGACCAACCCCCACCGAGCCGGAACGCTCGCGTAATCAAGGAGGGCCGGCCGTTGAAAGTCACAATCAATCAGCAACGTCTTTTTCCCAAGGTCTCGTGCAATCGTGTACCCTAGATTCACGACCGTCGTCGTCTTTCCCTCACCCATCAGTGCGCTGGTAATTTCGATGACCGTGGAATGGCGTTGCTCCGTGGAGAGCACCAGTTTGGCTGCGGCCATCCGATATTGCTCAGCGGCAAGCGAACGTGGCTGCCACTTGGCAACCAGATTCAGCTGCATGGGATTGAGCTCCTTCCCGTTGCCCAATACCGCCCGAGAGATGCCTCTCTCTCCGACTTGTCCCGTAGACTTCCCATCGCTTCTGCCGCGATCGATCGCTCGTGCCTGACGCTGAGATTTCTTGCCGCTCTGCGAATGCACGGTGAAGAACTGCGGGACGGTCGCCAGCACATGGATACCCGGCAGTAGCTCCACTTCCTCTCGGCGCCGAAACGTCGGGTTCACCCATTCGAGTGCCAATGCCAGCCCGACCCCCAGTCCACAGCCTCCCACGAGGCCCACCGCCATAATCAACCATAGCTTTGGACTGTCGGGCTTCTCAGGGAGGTTGGCAGGATCCAACACTCGAAACTGTTCCCCTTTCTGTCGCTTCTCAAGATTCACTGCCACATTGGCATTCAGCCGTTTTTCCAACAACGTATGATAGTTCTTCTGCATATTCTCGTAATCGCGCACGAGAATCATCAATTCTTGTTCACGTGCCGGCGTTTGTTCCACTCGCCGCTCCGTGTCTCTGATGTTCCCCAAGAGTCTCTCTCGACGGTTGTTGAGCGACGACAGATCATTGCGCAGATCGTTGCGCTGCGTATAGAGCTCCTTGATGTACAGGTCCATCCGCGGATCGGCTCGAGTCAGATCTTCACGCGGCGCCTCACCGTCCTGATCCTGAAACGATGGGCCATACTTTTCAACCAGCTGTTCCTGCAGGCCCGCAAGCTCCTGCTTGATGTCCACAATATCGGGGTAGGTCTCCTTCCACTCAGCCCGGAGAGCGGCCAGACGCCGTTCCAGTTCTCGCCACCGGACCACGAGAGGGTCTATGTCCTTTTTTCGCAAAGGCTTCGGATACTCGGACTCTACACGCGTGACTTCACTCCCTTCATACTCCTTGATCAACCTCTCCACCGAACTTAATTTGTCTCCGCGGCTGTGGAGCAAGTCATTGGTCTGGTTCAATTCCATTTGAAGGCGATCCAAAGCCCTGAGATTTGACTCCATCTGCTCCGGCAAGCGCCCTACATATTTGGTCTTGTACTGACTGATCAGCTCCTCTTTTGCTTCCAAGGCTTTTTTCACATCCTGCAATTCTTGTCCGATGAAGTCCGTGACACCCGTCACCAGCTGCTCACGAACCTTGAGATTCTCCTCGATAAACAACGAGGCCAGCTTCGCCGTCACTTTCATGGCCGTGACCGGCTCTTCGTGGGCGAATGAAATCGTGACTGCCTCGACACTCTTGCCTTTCACCGTGGATGTCCCGGCCGTCTCGACCTTGATCGTCTTGCGAAATGCCTCAATAGCCGACTCCAGTCCTTCGCGCTTAACCTTTCCCTCATATAGCTTGTACTCGTCGAGAATCTGTCCGAGTAGCGTCCGGCTCATGACCTGCTGTTGGATCATGGTGAGACGCTCCTCGATGTTGGCGCCTCCGATACCCCTGACATACTCATCAGGAATTTTTTGATTTTCGATCAGGATGAGCGTGCTGGAGCGATAACTCTTCGGCAGATATACGCAAAGGGCTGCGGCCAAGCTGATCGCAGCCGCCAGAGTGCCTAGGATGACCCATTTGCGGCGGACCATGACGGCCCAATACTCACGAACCGTGACGGCTATGGGTTCCTGCCCTGTGTCGGATATGTCAGTTTCGTTCATGTTTATTCCCATACCGCCGAGAGTGCAAGCATGACCATGTTACGGTTGAAATCAGTGGACACCCCTGAAAAATTACGTTGAAATTCACTATGCGTGTACGAAAGCGTTGCCGTGAGAACCGGACCGATCTTGTATTCAAGGCTCGGGGTCACCAGATATGACGTAAAGCGTATGAGCGAGCTGTCGGGCACGGATCGGTTCACCGCATAACTCCCGCTCAGCGAGAGAGAGAGGGACTCCGTCATTCGGCGCGTCACCGTGCCGGTCACGGCTTGGCTCAACAATGGCGTGGCCACAGAGAGTATGCTTGGGGAAACTGCCCGTGAATACGATATGGAAACGGTGGTGTACTGCCCGTTCCATTGAAGGGACGCAGCACCGATGGGGTTCACATCGTTGCTGGAACTGATCACGTTGAACCCGCCTTCGACGGTGGCCTGCAGGGTTGAGGTGATCAATCTGGACCAGCTCGCTATGGCTCCTTGGGTCGAAAACCCCCTCGCTCCCCTGCCAAGATCAGGGAAAGTCGCTTTCTGATACTGATAAAGGAGCGAGATCGTATCCGCTGGTGAGGGTGTCCCGACGAGTCCGGATGTCAGCGTTTGAAAGTTTGTATTGATAAATTCGCCCTCTGTCACTCCTCCGGACGGTGTCGCAATCGGTCTCCCGAACCGGATTCTACGGTCGGTGTAGGTCGAGATCAAGCCCATGTACTCAGAAAAATAGTAGGAGGCTTCCACTTTTCCAGTATTGGTAAAGGAATTGGCTCGCCGTGCCTGAAGACCCTGCACGAAGGCTTCTGAAATTTGATTCCCCCCGGTTGGAGCGGCAAACGCCGGCGGTTGAGGTGTATAACTTATACTATCCGAGACACGCAGTCCCAGCCCAGGGACCAACGCACTCATTGCACGATCTAGGTTCAGGTCTACTCTTCCCGTCCCACCCACGTAATTGAGCCCTGGGTTATTGACAAAGATCTCGGTTGTGGCACCACCACTCACGACTCCTTCTACCCACTGATTCTTATGCTCCACTTTAAGATTCGGTGAAACCGTCGTGACATAGTCTTCCAGATTCGCTCCTCGCACAAAAAATACGTTGCTATCGTAACGTTCCGCTATCCGAATCGAGGGAGTGAGTCTGGTGCCCGGCTCGCTTCCGGCTTGCGACTCCGAGGACGGCATAGAAAGGGATTGTGCCTGAACCACGAGGGGATCTTGCAACATCGTCCCGCATAGGGCCAGAAGGGAGAGGGTGACTGTCGTACGCAATTTCAAGTTTCGAGTTTCAGGTTTAAAGTTAACTTGAAACGTTGAACATGAAACATGAAACTACCCCTGAACCACAAACTTGAAACCCGAAAGTCGAAACGTGTCACCATTCAGCGAAATGCACTACCATGCTCTCGACGGTACCACGACCATGTCGCCGGACTTCAACACAAAGTCTTTGATGTCTCCGTCTCCGGACATCAACTCGTCATAGGGAACAGGAATCTTGAACTCTTTGGAGTGGCCGGGCGGCCCGACCACCGTCCGGCGTACCTGCGCCTTGTTCTTCGCGGCATAGAGAGTAAAACCTCCTGCCATGGAGATGGCCTGCAGGACCGTCACTTGCGACTTCACTTGGTATTTGCCTGGCTTTGCGACGTCTCCCAAGACATACACATGGTAGCTGTTGGCCTCTTTGACCTTGACGTACACCGTCGGATTTCCCTTGTACTCTTTCAACCGCTCGGCAATGTCTGCAGCGAGCTCCTTGGCCGTGCGCCGACTTGCCTCGATCTCTCCGACCAACGGCATCGCGATTTTCCCGTCCGGTCTCACGACGACGTCTTTCTGTGTCAGATCATCGCTGCGCCACACGATAATGTCGATCACATCCTCAGGCCCCAAAAGAAACTCGTTCGTGGCACTCTTGGCTTCGGCAATGACTTCTTCCGACAGTCCGGCACACCCAACTGAGTTCATCACCATCGCCAATACCAACAACCCGATAGCCGCGTGCCCCATGCTCATATCCTTCCTCGTA
>Ga0224510_10001091_pt1 | contig 18489 bp, 17 predicted proteins | sample SF_May12_sed_USG_FD_170161 | JGI IMG/M metagenome (GOLD analysis project Ga0224510, IMG submission 170161) | Sediment microbial communities from San Francisco Bay, California, United States - SF_May12_sed_USGS_4_1 | ecosystem: Environmental > Aquatic > Marine > Sediment | place: USA: California... | reverse complement strand
CCTCGTCGAGCACCTCAGCGACGACGAGATCTGGGACCTGCGCCGGGGGGGGCTCGACTACCGCAAGGTGTACGCGGCGTACAACGCCGCAGTCCAGGAACAGGACACTCCGACGGTGATTCTCGCCAAGACCATCAAGGGGTGGACGCTGGGACCAGACGTCGAAGGGCGCAACGCCACGCACCAGATCAAAGAGCTCACGAACAAACAGCTCCAGGTGCTGAGGGTCAGGCTTCACCTCGAGGACGACATCCCCCTCGAGGCGCTCGAAGGCGACCAGGACCCACCGTACTTCCGACCCCCGGTCGACTCACCCGAATACCGGTATCTCGCCGAGACTCGCAAACGACTTTCCGGGTGGGTCCCCACCCGATCCGTGACGGTGAGGAGCCCACTGCAGCTGCCGTCGCCCGACGTCTACTCCGAGATAGACGCCGGGTCGGGCAAGGTGGAGGCATCGACGACCACGGCCTTCACCCGACTCCTGCGCAACCTCGCCCGCACCGAGGGCTTCGGGGATCGGGTGGTGCCCATCGTTCCCGATGAAGCCCGCACCTTCGGAATGGACTCGCTGTTCCGGGAGTTCAAGATCTACGCATCGAAAGGCCAGCTGTACGAGCCGGTAGACGCTTCGATGATCCTCGCGTACGTCGAGGGCCAGGACGGCCAGATCCTGGAAGAGGGCATCACCGAGGCCGGATCGACGGCATCGTGGATCGCCGCCGGCACCTCGTATGCCACCCGGGGCGTGCCGATGGTGCCGTTCTACATCTTCTACTCGATGTTCGGATGGCAACGTGTTGGCGATCTCCTGTGGGCGGCCGCGGACGCCCGGACCCGTGGATTCCTCTTGGGAGCCACCGCCGGCCGCACGACCCTCCAGGGCGAGGGACTCCAGCACCAGGATGGTCACAGCCTCGTGCTGTCCTCGGTGGTCCCCGTGGCCAGGGCCTATGACCCTGCATTCGCCTACGAACTCGGCGTCCTCATCCGCGACGGATTGTCACGTATGTATGAGCAGGGCGAGGACTGCTTCTACTACCTGACCGTGTACAACGAGAACTACATACAACCGCCAAAGCCCGCCGGCGTCGACCAGGGGATCGTCGACGGGCTCTACCGTTGGGCGGAGACGCCGGACGGAGTCCGCCCCGGTGGAGCCGTGCTCTTCTCCGGTTCGGCGAATCTGGCGGCTCGTGAAGCCCAACAGATACTCGCGGACCGCTACGGCGTGGGCGTCGAACTCTGGTCGGCGACGTCGTACAAGGCGTTGCGGGAGGAGGCGATGGCGGTCGAACGCTGGAATCGTCTCCATCCCGACAGCCCTCCCCAGGTTCCGTTCGTGACACGGACCCTCGCCGGTGTCGACGGCCCCGTCGTCGCGGTGTCGGACTTCATGCGGATGGTCCCCGACCAGATCACGCCCTGGGTGTCCCAGCGGTACTCGATCCTCGGCACGGACGGCTTCGGACGCTCGGACACACGGTCGGCACTTCGCCGCTTCTTCGAGACCGATGCGGCGCACGTCACGGTGGCGGTCCTGTCGGCGCTGGCCGCCGAGGGCCGGCTCGACCCCGGTGTCGCACGATCGGCTATCTCGGACCTGGGCATCGATCCGGACGTAGCCCCGCCCTGGCAACGCTGAGCGCCCGGGGAACCGAAAACCGCTCGATATCCGGGCGATTCCGGCCGATCAATCTGGGGTGAGTGAGCCCAGAGGGCCGACGACGGGGAACGCCCAGGCCGAAGATCGCTGGCGCGAGCGCCGCCTCCTGGCGGCGTTGCTGCGCGGTGGCATCTTCATGGTGCCCCTGGTCGTCGGGTTCCTGACGGGGAAGGTCGTAGCCGCGGCCCTCCCAGAAACGACCACCGCAGCAGACGTCGCGACCTGGTGGGTGGCCGTCATCGGCTCGAGCATGGTGGCGGCAACCGTCACCGATCGGCTGGCTCGAAAGCTCCTTCCCCTCACGCTGCTCCTCAAGATGACGATGCTGTTTCCCGACCGCGCGCCCTCTCGGATGAGGGTGGCGTTGCGATCCGGCAACTTCACCGAGCTGAGGAAACGGATCTCGGCGGCACAGACGGGCGCGAACTCCGATGTCGGCGAGATGTCGGAGCTGATCCTGTCGCTCTCCACCGCCCTCTCGCAGCACGACAGGAAGACGCGGGGACACTCCGAACGCACCCGGGCCTACACGGACATCCTCGCCGAAGAAATGGGACTCGGCGAGGAGGATCGAGACCGCCTCCGCTGGGCAGCCCTCCTCCACGACGTCGGGAAGCTCGAAGTGCCCGCCGAGATCCTCAACAAGGACGGCAAGCTCACCGACCACGAATGGTCGGTGGTCAAGCAACATCCGGTGTTCGGAATGAAACTCGTGGCGCCGCTGATCCCTTGGCTGGGACCATGGGCCAAGACGATCGAGCATCATCACGAGCGGTATGACGGCACCGGATATCCCCACGGGCTTGCGGGTGAGGACATCTCGCTCGGGGCTCGCATTGTGTCGGTGGCCGACGCGTACGACGTGATGACATCGGGCCGGGCGTACCAGCGAGCAAAGACACCGGCGGCGGCGCGATCGGAAATCGCCAAGCTCGCCGGCCAGCAGTTCGATCCCATCGCCGTCCGGGCACTCATGAACGTCTCACTGGGGCGCCTGCGATGGGCCACAGGTCCGATCGCTGTCCTCGCCGAGCTCCCATTCATTCGTGGCCTCCCTCAACTCGGCCGAGATGCGGCCACTCTCCTGACCAGCTCGGCCGTGATGGCGACCTCGATGGCGGTCGGCGTTCTGCCGCCGCCCGCGGACCTCATCGAGTCGGACTTCCTCGGGTCGGGGTCGATCCTCGCCCTCCCCCATGAAGGGTCCGATGAGCCGGCCCCGGCGCCCAAGTCCACCGCATCCGCCCCAGGACAGAATCCCCCGACGACGCGCTCCACCGAGACCGACCCAGATGGAGAGCCCGGGACCGCCGACACCACCATCCCCCCCGGTGACGGTTCCCCGACGACCTCCACCACCGCTCCCCCGCCGACCACCTTGCCGGCGCCGGGCGCACCGCTCCCGTACAACGACGCCGCCACCACCCGGGAGGACACGGCGGTGACGCTGGACGTCCTCGCCAACGACACCGACCCCGACGGCGACCTGGTCGCTTCGACACTGGCCGTCGTCGGTCAACCCGAGCACGGAAGAGCTTCGGTCAGTGGGTCGAGGGTTTCGTACACGCCTGATCCCGACTTCAACGGTTCAGACCGGTTCGACTACCGGATCTGCGACTCCGAGCAAACCTGCTCATCGGCCAGGGCCACAGTCGACGTCTCCCCCGTGAACGATCTCCCAACATTGCAGGCACCGACGCTCACCGTGAACGAGGAAGGCCTGCTCACGGTGTCGTTGAAGGTCGTGGACATCGACGGGGACGACACGACGTGCGAACTGGAGAAGAGCCCGAAGGTCGGCGTGGCAACCGTACCGGCAGACTGCACCAAGCTCGTGTACCAGACCGCCGAGAACTTCAACGGAGAGGTGGCGATCACGATTCGGGTCAGTGACGGCCACGGGGCGTCGTCGTTCCCGCTCGTCATCCAGGTGACCCCCGTGAACGACATGCCGGTGGCAGCGGACATCTCGGATGCGACCGACTGGGTGACCACGATCGATGTCCCGGTCGTCTTCCCGGACTCGGACGTGGACGGGGACCCGCTGACCGTGATAGTCCTCCAAGGGCCAGCGTTCGGCAACGTCACCGTGGTCGGTGGTTCCCTCCGGTACACGCCCGCGTTCGGCATGAGCGGTACCACCACCGTGATCTATCGACTTTGCGATCCCGGCGGACTCTGCGATGACGGGACCGTGACCCTCACGGTGGCAGCCATCACGATCGCCCGAGACGACTCGGGATCGACCAATCCCGGAGGCAACACGACGGTTCGTGTGATCGCCAACGACGTCCCTGCCAGCGGCGATTGGCACCCGCCGTCGTTCCGCATCACGACACAGCCGACCGGTGGCGATGCCCGGACGATGAGCGGCGGGCGGATTCGTTACTCGGCGCGCCGGGACTTCACGGGTACCGACACGATCGGGTACGAGGTCTGCGATACGGCGGGGTCATGCGATACGGCAGAACTCACGATCGTGGTCGGTTGAGATTCATCGCCTACCGAACAAGCGCTTCAGCCAAGTGAGCAGGCTTTGGAAGAACAGTGTGATGCCCTTGACCTCGGCTGCCTTGATCTCCTGAGCCTCCTCGACGGTGGTCGCCGCCAGCTTCCCCTCGACGCATTGGACGAACTCGCCGATGAGCCGGTTCGACATCTCATTGATGAGACCAGTGCGGCCGAACTGCGCAGCGGCACCCGAGAGAGTGACGTCGGCATCCATGCTCACCGTGGTACCGGCGTCCGAGCCGACCAGTTGATACGTCACCTTCACCTGACCGCGGCTGCCTCCGCGCCGATCCACTCCCTTGCCATCGATGAGCCCTGACTTTGCGACCGCGTCCGGGGTGACCTTCGCCTCGCCTTCGAAAGTCGCAGAGAGCGGACCGAGCTTGACCGACACCTTGCCTGCGTAGACGTTGTCTCCTTTGTCCTCTGTGAGCTCGGCTCCCGGTAGACATTGGGCGACGGACGGAACGTCTTGGAAGAAGTCCCAGACCGTTTGAACGGGGCGTGCGACATCGAACTGGTGTGATACCTGCATGAGAGATCCAAGGGGTCGGCAACGGCGAGTACGGTAATAGTCCGCCCCGCCAGGTTGAAACCCTCCCCCGGGCCTGGATCAATCTCGGACCATCAGGTTCGGGGTTTTGAGCTCGGCGGGTCCTTTCCGTGACCTCAAGTGGCCCCCCACCGTTCCTCGTCTCACAGCCAGGATCTCCGCCATGATCGCCCAGGCGATCTCCACGGGCCCTTCTGCGCCGATGTCGAGGCCGGCCGGCCCGAACAACCGATCGAGAACTCGAATCTCCGGGTCCATGGACCGGACGTCATGGAGGAGGCGACGCAAGCGTTCACCGGGACCGAGAACTCCGACATATGCCGGATCGCCGTGAAGGGCCGATCGAAGGTATTCGACATCTCGCAGGTAGTTGTGCGACATCAGCACCACATGCGCCCTGTGATCGAGATCCACCGCCGACCCCAACTCTCGAGGCTCGCAATGCACGAGGGCCGATGCCTGCGGGAACCGTTCTCGGGTGAGGAACTGTCGCCGGTCGTCCACCACGATCACCTCGAAGCCGAGTTCCGCCCCGTACCGGACAACAGGCACGGCATCATGACCCGCCCCGCACACGATGAGTCTGGACCTCGTGCCGGTGACCTCCACGAGGGCTCGTACCCCTCCCACTTCGACGATTCCGTGCCTCCCATCGCCAAGAAGCGCCCGCGCCTCTGCAGCCATCTCGGACGAGAGCGAACCTGTGACCCCACCGTGGGTGACAATCGCACGTGATCCCGGGATTCCGCCCGTGAGCGTGTGTACGAGGGCGGCCGGACGATGTGATGCAAACAAGTCGGCCATCGCCCGGGCCAGCTCGACCGCCGGGGCGGAAGGCTCGACCAACACCTCGGTTGCCCCGTTGCAGCCGATCCCCCAACCCCAGACTGCTTCGTCGTCTGCAGTGAGATCGAATTCGACCAGCTGCGCCCGGGACGTTGCGATCACCTCGGCGGCGACTGCGTGCAGGTCGGAGTCGAGGCATCCGCCCGACACGGTCCCAACCGATGTGCCATCGCTGCTGATGAGCTGGCGAGCGGTGAGCCCGCGGTACGTCGAACCTCGAACCCCGACGACGGTCGCCAGTGCGAATCGGACGTCTCGCTGCGACCATTCCGAAATCGTGTCCAAGATCCGATCGAGTTCCGCCACAAGGGAAGAATAGGTCAGGGATGCTCTGTATCGCCTGCCAGCAGGTCGAGAACATGCGGTACGAGGGCCAGGATCGCCGTAAGGTTCTCCGAAGCCCCCTTGGGGCTTCCGGGAAGGTTCACGATCAATGACCGGCCAAGCGACCCGGCAACCCCACGGGTGAGGGCGGCCATCGGTGTCGACTCCAACCCGCGCGCCAGCATGAGGTGCACCAGCCCCGGCGCCTCGCGATCGATCACGGCGCGCGTCGCTTCCGGGGTCACGTCGCGAGGCCCGAACCCGGTCCCACCCGTGGAGACCACGAACCTCGCCGATTCGGCGAGCAGCCGGAGGGCATTTCCGATGGCGTCGGCGTCGTCGGCAACGACTCTGCGATCCAGCACGGTGAATCCAGCGGAGGTGAGCAACTCCGCGAGGACGTCGCCCGACCGGTCCTCGCGTGTGCCATGACTGACCCCGTCGCTCACGGTGAGCACGGCGGCCGACAAATCGCTCATGGACGCAAGGTCAGCTGCAGGTTCTCGTCCCACGGAGGAATCGGAAGTCCGGGTTCCAATCCCAACCGGAGCACCAGGAACGCCAGGGCATACGCGATGATCAGTCCGACCACCAATCCTCGCTCCTCGATGATCTGAGGAGGTGAGAACGACTTCGTTGCCGCCGCCGCCAGCACCGTCACGATGATGAAAGCGCCGGCGAGTGGAAGGGTGGAAACGAACCCGGTGCCGGCGTCGGGCAGAAACAGCGGCACGGCGAGCAGCGGACCGGCGAGCCCGGGGATGAGGGCGATCGATCCGGCGAACCTGAGCCGCTCGGACGCCGTAGAAACCTCGCTGCGGTGGCGGCTGAACGAGAGGAAAGCCGGGGCGGCACCGATGGCGATCAAGACCAGTCCGAGAATCCCGAACACAGCAAGCACCAGATCCACCCCGGAGGGCACGTTCCAGCGCTCTAGGGCAAGAGCGATCGGCGACGACTCGTCGACGGGCGTCGTAGCAAGCGCCACGCAGGCGTTCCGGAAGGCAAACAGCATCGTCCACAACATGACGAGGCGCCCTGCGCTCCGGTCTTTCGACCCGGGATACATCATCAGGAGGATCAGCCCCAGGGCCAGGGAAGCCGCGGGTGCGGCCAGCAGCACGAGGTCGGACCCGGACTCCGTCAGCAGTGTGGCGGAGTGCATGAGAACCGGAGCACGCCCGTTGATCGCAGCTGCGATGGCCACCACGAATTGCTCGAACACGCGAGCACATGTGACGCCGAGAGCTGCCGCCAGCAGGGAGTTGGCGAAGAACGTCGGCGCCGTCCGGATCACATTGGTGGAAGGTTCAACACTTGTTGCCATGGATCAATCACGTATCGGGGACGAATGACGTATCGGCACCAACGGCATCGCCCAGAAGTGGTTTCTAGCGGGTGTGGATCAACGTAGCATTCGAGATTGTGGAGTTCGTGGAACGCATGCTCGACGAAGCCGCCCAGGCCGGCGAGTTCGACAGCCTCGCCGCCGCCGGCCGCAAGCTCGAGATCGATCCGGGCCCCGGCTGGTGGATCCGCCGCGAGCTCGCCAGGGACGAGACGAGCCGCGACTCAGCCCTCGCCCGCTCCGAACGAGCTTTGGCGTCACTCCCGACGCTCGCCACCGAGGAAGCAGTTCGAGAGCGGATCGGAGAGATCAATCGTCTGATTGCCCACTCATCGACTCCCGAGGCTGCCCTCGATGCCGACGCCGCCGTTGCCACTTGGCGCAGGATCCGGCGAGCCATGCTGCCTTGAAGAGGGCACCGACCAGCATTCACAACGGTCGAGTGCCTTCGGATGCCTCGACGATCGTGTAGATCTCATCCCGACTCAGCTCTAGCGCCAGCGCATCGGGATAGCGACGGAGCCTACTGACGTTCTGGCTTCCCACGATCACCACGGGCCGTGGGGCCTGGGCGAGGCAGAAGGCGAGCGCCACCGTGGTTCGGTCGACGTCGTGGGCCGCTGCAAGACGGTCGAGAGCGACGGTGAGCTCGGTACGAACACCCTCTCCGGTGACGAGCCGCCCTCCGGCGAGCGGACTCCACAGCAAAGGGACGAGTCCGGATCGCATGGCGAGATCGAAGGTCCCGTCTCTCAGTGACCCGAGATGGGCGGCGGAGAACCTGGGTTGGGTGCTCACGAGAGGGTTCCTCATGAACGACGCCAGCGCTTCGGTCTGAGCGACGGTGTGGTTCGAAACACCGACGGCTCGAACCTTGCCCGACTCGACGAGGCGGTCGAGCACGCCTGCCACCTCCTCCGGATGGGTGAGGAGATCGGGCCGGTGAACCTGATAGAGATCGATTCGCTCGACTCCCAGCCGGCCGAGCGACGCATCGCACGCCTGCTGGAGGTAGGCGGCCGAGGAGTCGAGGGGGACGCCCGGCCGGACCCCGCCTTTCGTGGCCAGAACCACTCGTTCTCGGAGATCGGGCCGCGCTGTGAGGACCTGACCCAGTAGCCTTTCGACAGACCCGAACCCCGCGCCGCCCCACTCCAAGCCGTAGACGTCGGCCGTGTCGATGAGGTCGAATCCGAGTCCCACCGCAGTCGAAACCACCTCGATCGCCGTGTCGAGATCCTCGTGAACGAACCTCCAACACCCGAAGGCGATGGCGCCCACCTCTCCCAGCGGGCCTAGTTCACGCCGTCGTCCAATCGAGATCGAAGTCATGGAAGCCGACCCTAGCCGGGTCTCGGTTCCCCAAACAGATCATCCATGGCGGACACCTCCCGGCACAGCGTCGTCACGGCGTCCGCAGCTGGAGCATCGCAATCTCATGGACGCCTGCCGCTCGGGGACAACCCCTCCGTGGGTCGCGGGGCCGGGCTCGCATCGGTGGCCATGGCGATCGGAGTCCGGCGCAGCATGCATGGCATCGTTCGTCTCGACGACGGGCTGTGAACTCACCCCTGACCGGGGCGGTCGGCGAGTCCAAGTTCGGGCGCGTGCTAGGTTCGAGAGCCAATGCTCAAGTGGCATCGAGACGGCGATGGATACTCGGCCACCCGTTACAGGGTCATCAGGGCCGCTCCCCGCCGGTGGCTGCTGATCGAAGCGGGCCGAGTCCACAGCTTTCACGGTTCGGCATCGGGGGCGCGAGCCACCGCCGAGGCACGCGAGGGAAGTCGCGTCCGCAACGCCCGGCTGGCGCGACTCGCCATCTGGCTCGTCGCGGTGGTGGCGACCATGGTGCTCGTCCCCTCGATTCGATACAGGGCGAACCCGGACCGTCCACTGGCGGAGGCCGTTGTCCAGCCTCTCGAGCGGGCCCGGCTCGCCATTGACGCCGGGCGGGCCGAACCGGCGGACTACCCCGTTTTGTACGCGGGGATCACCGGCGCCGCCATCGAGTTGTTCGACGGCGAACTCGTCAACGTCCTGGTGACCGAGGCGGCCGGTGAGTGCTACGGCCTGTCGTGGGGGCCTCAGCGCACGCCCCGGGTTCGAGTGATGGTCGACTCCATCGAATGCCGGCCGACTTCGTCGATCGTGGCCGGGAACGAATACTCGTTTACACGTCAGACGCCGGGTTGGTCGCGCCACCTCCCATGGGTGGAGGGAGTCTTCGACTGGGAAGACGTCCTGCCACCGCGCGAAGTCCAGCGTCAGTGGTTTCTCCCGGCGGTCATCGGCGGCGGCGCCCTCATCGTGTCGATCTCGACTCGGGCGATCGTCACGGTGATCTCCACTCCACCGCGCGGCAGGTCCGGGTTCATTGTCGCCGGCCCCGCATTGCGAGGTCGGCGAGCCCGATGAACGTGAACGGCAGCGCTGGTGCGAGTGCGAGACCAACGATGGTCACCGTCCACAGCAGCGCCCATGCCAGGAGCACCGCGCCGAATGCTGCCACCGCGCGGGCCCGTATGGTCGAGTGCGCTGGCCGCCGCAACGCCGCCACGCCCCCGGCCGAATAGGCGGCAATCACAGCCGTGGCCGGGTCGAACGGCAAGAGGACGAAACCGAAAGCTGCCGCCAGGAGCATGGCGATCGTGACGGCTCCTCCGGGTCGGAGATGAGCCGAGACGATCGCCAGGATGACGAACGCCATCGGAATGAGGGAGGCCGCCAGGGCGAAAGCCCACGCCGGGCTCTGTTCCCCGGTCGCCGAGGTGGTGAACGCGTACACCGTCGACCAGAAACTTGTCGTCACCACCAGCGTTCCGAGCGCGATCGCCAGCCACGACCGGAGGAACTCCTTGTCGGCGCGGCCGACCGCCGTCACATCATCCCTTCACGGATCCAGCGGTGAGTCCACGGACGAAATACCGCTGGAGCGAGAAGAACACGGCCACCGGGAGCGCCATCGTCACGAACGCAGCCGATGTCAGCAGATGCCAGGCCTCGCCACGGGAACCGTTCAGGTCGTTGAGGGCAAGTGTCAACACCCGGACGTCCCGGGTCCCGCCGAGGAACACCAGCGACACGAGGAAGTCGTTGAAGACCCACAGGAACTGGAAGATCGCAAACGAAGCGAGCGCCGGGACCGACAGCGGAATCACCAGCCGCCAGAAGATGGTGAAGTGATCGGCACCATCGATCTTGGCCGACTCTATGAGCGATGACGGAAGCGTTCCGATGTAGTTCCTGAGCAGGTAGGTCGCCAGCGGCAGCCCGAAGCCGGTGTGGGCCAGCCACACTGCCAGGAACTCACCGACGAGGCCGACGCTCGAGTAGATCTTGAGAATCGGAATGAGCGCCATCTGCAGTGGCACCACGAGCAGGGCGATGACAGCGATGAACAACCACTGCCGTCCGGGGAAGTCCATCCACGAGAATGCGTAGGCCGCAAATGCCGCGATCGTGATCGGGATCACCGTCGATGGAACCGCCACCGCCAGCGTGTTGAGGAACGCATTCCCGAATCCCTCGGAGCTGAGGACATCCTGATAGTTCTGGAACGTCCACTGGGCGCCGTCGAACAGGTTGGCGAACACCGTCCACCATCCCGACGTGTTGATCGCCTCCGGGGTACGGAACGAGCTGATCAGGAGACCCACCGTCGGAATCATCCACAGGATGACCACGACGAAGATGACCAGCCGGATGAGCCAGAGACTCTGCTCCGCTCCCACATTTCCCTGGCTTCCCCTCGCCCTTCTCGTCGGTTGGACTGCGGTGGTCATCGGATGGCCTCCTCCCGCCGGAAGCGGCGAATGTTCAGAATCATCACCGGCAAGATCGCCACGAACAGGAACACCGCGATTGCAGCACCCCGGCCGTCGTGCTCGTTTCGGAAGAACCACCGCATCATGCGTTCGGCGATCACCTCGGTGCCGTTCGTCTCCGGGTTCGAGAGCCACACGATGTCGAAGATCTTGAGCACGTTGATGGTCATCGTCGTGAGTACCACCACGATCGTCGATGCGATCGAGGGGATGATCACCCGCCAGAACACCTGGGGCTCGGTGGCGCCGTCGATTCGGGCCGCCTCCATAATGTCCTCGGGTACACCCTTGATGGCGGCGGACAGGATCACCATCCCGAACCCGGTCTGCATCCAGATCATGATCACCATCAACAGCAGGTTGTTCCACGGCTGTTGCTGAAGCCACCCAACCGGATCCTGGCCGAGGGCGACCATGATCCCGTTCAGCAGGCCGATCTGCTCGCCGAACCCCTCGGGCCGGAAGCTGTAGATGAACTTCCACACGATGCTGGCTCCGACGAACGAGATCGCCATCGGCAAGAAGATGAGAGCCTTGGCGGCCGACTCCATCCGCTTCAATCGGTCCGCCAGCAGTGCGAAGCCGAGGCCTACGACCACCGAAACGAGCGGCACGACGATGATCCATCCGATGGAGTTCCGGATGGATCGCAGCATGCGTTCGTCGGTGAACACGAAGGCGTAGTTCTCCAACCCCACGAAACCCGAACCTTTGGCGTCCTGGAAGCTGAGGACGAACGTGTAGAAGGCGGGATAGACGAGGTAGAGGATGAGGAGAACCAGGGCAGGGCCGACGAACACGTACGGCCGCACGCTCTCGCGGAATCGGAGCGGCAGCTGATCGACGGCGCTGTCCATCGCCCAGTACAACAGCCAGACCCCACCGACTCCGACCACGATCGCCACGATCACGGTGACGAACCGGTTCTCGAGGTTCTGGACCCAATTCATGGCCACCCACATCCCGAGCAACGTGGCTATCGGGATCACGAGCGCTGCGACCACGCGAAGTATGTGGACGCTGAACGGATTGGTCGGCGGAGTGCCGTCCATGAGGTCTCGATCGTCGAGGCCGAGACCAGTGTCCTCCTGCACCATCTCCGGGTCCTTCCTCCCTCTCGTCTGCACCCTATACAGGCAGAGGGCAGTCCCGTCGGGGACTGCCCTCTGCGCTTCGGTCTACATCAGACTCGATCAGCTCGTCGGCCAGGCGGCGTCGATGTCCGCGAGGATCCCGTCCAGAGCGTCCGGTCCATTCTGCGCGTAATCGACCATCCCGGTCCAGAATGCTCCGGACCCGACGGCAGACGGCATGAGGTCCGATGCGTCGAACCGTGCCTCGCCGGCACCGAGTCCAGCCGTGATGACATCGGCTGCCTGCCCGATCAGAGCATCCCGGTAACAGTCCGAACCCACGTTGATGTTCGGGGAGATACGCGAGATGCCTTCGATCGAGCCCTGGGCGCACTGGACGTCGGCCGAGATGAACCGGTCGAGGAAGTCCTTCACATCGGTGTCGGCATTGAAGACCGCAGCCAGCTCGCCGGCGATGAGAACGCCGTTCTGATCGATCGCCGGGAAGGGGAAGAAGTTGAAGTCTTCACCTGCCACGAGGCCTGCCGGATCGAAGAAGTTGGTGATGAAGGTGGCCTGCCGATGCAGGTAGCACCCCGGTGGATCCGAGAACATCGGGTCCGGTGCATCGCGGAAATCGATCGACGGGGTCTGGTTCCCCCCACCGAGCACATACCCATCGGTGAACAGGATCTCCCCGAACACCTCGGCAGCCCGCTTGACCTCATCGCTCGCGAACGGCAGCTCGTGGGTGACCCAGCGGTCGTAGGCATCGGTGCCTGCGGTGGCGAGCATGATGTCTTCCATCCAGTCGGTCGCCGGCCATCCGGTGGCAGCGTCGGAACCGAGGCCGATGCACCAAGGGGTGCCGCCATCGGCGACGATCTGGTCGCTCAGCGCGATCAGCTCATCCCAGGTTGCGGGTGGCGTATAGCCGGCCGCATCGAACGCCTTGACGTTGTACCAGACGGTGCTCTTGAGGTTGACGTTCGTGGGGATGCCGTAGTGCTTGCCTTCGTATTCGCCCAGCGACAGGAGGTAGTCACCGAAAATGCCTTCGAGTTCGGCGATGTCATAGCCGAGGTCCTCGAGTGCGATGGCGTTCCCATCGGCAGCCTGCTCGACCACCGAGCCGGGCTGGGGGTAGATGGCGATGTCGGGCGCGTTGCCACCCTCGACACGGATCTTGATCTGCTCCTCGAACGAGTCAGATCCCTCGTACTCGGCGGTGTACTCCACACCGTCGGCTCCGTTGATCTGATCGGTGATCACCTGGTTCACGGCCTCGGCCTCGATGCCCGAGAAGGCACCAAACACGTCGACCGATCCGTCACCAGCTGCGAGTCCGCCCGAATCGGTGCCGCCTTCACCCGTCGTGTCGGCGGTTTCGTCGCCGCCGCAGGCTGCGATCACCATCGCGAGCGCCAGAAGGAGGGCGAAGAGCCCACGCTTCCTGTGCATCATGGTATTCCTCCCGTTGGATTTATCTGCGCGGCCTCGGAAGAGGCCTTCCATCGTCGGGAACATCGGTGGTGGGCCCGTCGATGTAAGCGCTTACAACCCTAGGTCGGTGAGGGCGACAGGTGCAAACGGAAGCCGGTCAAATCCTCGCTGTGGAAGAACGCTCGATCAGTCGGACCTCACCGTGCGCTTCGCGAGGCGCGCCGCTGTGTCCCTCGAGCCGGTCGAGCAGCATCTGAGCCCCGGCGGCACCGAGCCCGGCCGGATCCTGAGCCACCGTCGTCAACCCGAGCACGAACGACAACTCGTGATCATCGAACCCAACGATGGAGACGTCGTGCGGGATCGACATTCCTGCCTCGGTGGCAGCTCGAATCGCCCCCAACGCCATGTCGTCCGAAAGCGCGAACACCGCAGTGGGGGGATTGGGCCTGGCCAGGAGTTCGTTCATCGCCTCATACCCACCGAGTCCCGAGTAGTGGCCGAACACGACGGCGTTCTCCTCCAGTGACACCCCGACACCGGCGAGCGCCTCCTCCAGACCCCGGGTTCGCAGCATCGTCACCGCCGTGAACTTGTCCTCCTCGGCACCGGCGATCAGCCCGACTCTGCTGTGGCCCAGACCGACGAGGTGCTCACCGGCAATCCGGCCACCATGAACGTTGTCGATCGATACCGAATCGAACGCGTCCGAGTGGTCGCCGACGACGACGACCGGGAACCGGGAGTCGGGCTCGAATGTCGTCGGGACGAGGTCCAAGAGGACGAGTGCATCCGCCCTGGAAGCCAGGAGACCCGGTTCGCTGACCACCCGATCACGACTCGACGAATCGGACAACAACGTCACCGACAGTTCGATACCGGCCCCCTGCAACACGGCCTCGACACCGGCCATCGCCTGGGCGGTGTACCAGGAACTGATCGTGGGGACCGCCATGATGACCACACCCGACTTCCCGGCCGCAAGTCGGGAGGCGTTCGGGTCTGGCCGGTACTTGAGTTCGCCGGCCGCCTGCAATACCCGTTTCCGGGTCGCCGGAGAGACGTTGGGTAGTCCTCGCACGGCCCGACTCACAGTCGCAACCGAGACGCCGGCACGTTCGGCGACCTCATCGATCGTTACGCGTCGCATCCACACCGATTGAAAACGCTTTCAGCCGTACCGTCAACCTCGAGGCCGACGCGTTCCCGGCGACACCCGCACTGTCGGCGATCCGACGGTGCGGGGTTGTTGTGGGAACTCCTGGTGCGTAACCATGGTTGTTCCCTCTATGAGCAAACTCGCTGCCACAGTCGCCCTGGTCATGGGTGTCACCGCCTGCTCCGCGGCCTCGGTCGCCGACACGACCGCGCCATCGACCACCGGCGAGCCGGGCATCATTACGGAGACCTCGAGCTCGAACACAGCGGTCGAAGGAGTGCCGGATGAGCTCGCCTCCGTGTCTGCAGCATGGAACACGGACTTCACGCAAGCCACGATCGACCTCGCCGAACTCCACGTCGGGATCCCGGCCGCAGACCCTCGAGATCTCATCCGGCCCATCGACTCGCCGGCGTTCGAGTCGGTTGAAGCGGGGAGCGCCTGGCTCCAGGCAACCGACCCGGGTGCGGTGGTGGAACTCGATGGCAATGCCCGCTTCTATCCCCTGTCCATCATGACCCGGCACGAGATAGTCAACGACTCGTTCGGCGACCGCCCGGTGATCGTCACCTATTGCCCGCTCTGCAATACCGCGATCGCATTCGATCCCGAGGTCAACGGGGAAACCCTCCGATTCGGGGTCTCGGGTCTCCTTCGCCAGTCGGACCTGGTGATGTGGGACGACACGACCGAGTCGTTGTGGCAGCAGATCACAGGCGAGGCCATCGTCGGCGAACTCGCCGGCACTCGGCTCGATCCGATTCCGTCCGCCATTCTCAGCTGGGCGGATTTCGCGGAGCGCCACCCGACCGGCCAGGCGTTGGCATTCGATCAAGGGTTCGGCGTTCAATACGGGGCCAATCCCTACGTCGGGTACTCGTCGCGAGCTGCGCCGATCCCTTCGTTCTTCGACGGTGAGATCGACACCCGGTACCCGGCGCTGTCCCGGGTCGTGGGCGTCACCATGGAGGAGGCCAGCAAGGCCTATCCATTCGAGCCGTTGTCGGCCGCTCGCGTAGTCAACGACGAAGTGGGCGGCGAACCCATTGTCGTCTTGTGGGGCGCACCCGACACCGCCGACGCCCTCGATACTTCCGTGATCGCCAACGGCCAGCAGGTGGGAACCGGCGTCGCGTACTTCGCAACCGTGGACGGCCGGGAGTTGACCTTCGAGCACTCCGCCGACGATCTCTTCACCGACACGGAAACCGGCTCCACCTGGACGCTGCTGGGTGATGCCATCGAAGGGCCCCTGGCCGGCGAACGGCTCGAGATCGCTCCCCACCGCAACGAGTTCTGGTTCGCGTTCCAAGCGTTCTTCGGCGATGCGCCGGTCTGGGAGGGTTGACCGCTCAATACCAGATGCGGTCTGGCCCCTCGCCCGGAACCGAGTGGGCGGTGCCCGCTGCGATGTCCGATGCCACCACCGCACAAACGACCGCGTCGATCACGTCGTCGGGAGGGACACCGTCGGGACCGTCTCCGATAGACACCCCCAGATCGGCAAGGACTCTGAGGCGACCGTAGACCCCGTTCCACGTCTTCTTCGGAGCCACGGGACCGCCCGCCCGGACCCGAAACGCCAGTTCGGGGTGAGTCTCGAACCAGTGTCCGCCGGAAACGGCCATCGCCTCCAGAATCGCCGGCCCCAGGCTCCACGCCTGCTTCGAGAAGGCCGATCCGAGTCTTGCCCGAGCCTTGTCGAGGGTTGCTGACGTGTACGGAGCTTCGTAGCACCACCGTGGAAGGCTGGAGAACACCGTCGAGGCGCGCCCGCCGAGCATCCTCCGGGCCTCTGTCTCGCATGCCCGACCAATGACAGTTTCCGGGAGCGACAGGGGAATGTCGATCGCCACAACCTCCGCGTCGACGGGTGCGAGAGATTCCGTGACGGCCAACTCGACTCTCCCGACCTCGAGCGTGGCCACGACCCAGCCTCCCGGGGTTCGATCGATACCTACCCAGGTCATATGACGACGAGGGTCCCGATGGTCCAGGCGACGAACAGCCCGATCGACATGACGAGGAGCAGGCCCGTCTGACGCCACCGAAGGGCAGAGACGGCGGCAATCGCCGCCCAGATCGAGCCCGAGGCAGCGGTCCACCACGACGGGACCAAGCCCGCCAGCCCGGCGCCGACGATGAGCACGCCCACCACCGCCAAGAACCCGGCCGAAACCAGCGCGTAGAGAACCTGACGCTCGGAAGGCTCAGCCGGCATCCACGATCCCCGCAGCCACACCGACTTCTCGGTACCCGACGGCGAGGGTGGCCACCGTTTCATGGGCGTTCAATCCGCTCGGATTCGGCACCACCCACAGCTCGGCACCTCCGAGCGGGTGCTCCTGACGGCCTGGCGAAGAACCCGGTACGCCAAACGCAGTCCGGTAGGCGGTGATGCCGGCGATGGCGACCACACGGGGCCCGACCTTCGTCACGAGCCGCTCCAAGCGAGCACCTCCTGCCCGAAGCTCGACCCGCGACAACTCGGACGCCCGGGACGTCGCCCGCTCGACGAGGTTGGTGATCCCGATCCCGCGTTCCACGAGATGAACACGGTCGAAATCCGACATTCCTGCCGCCCGGTCGATGTCCCGATCGATGAGACCGGCCTGCTTCAGGGCCGGATAGAACCGATTCTGTGGGTGGGCGAAGTGGGTCTGGACCGCCGCGGTCCATAGACCTGGATTGATGCCGACGAACAGGAGTCTGCATCCCTCCCCGATCACGTCCGGTACCGTCGAGTCACGGAACGCGTCGAGTTGTGCGCGTGTGAAGCCCATGCCCGCCAGGCTAGATCGCCGGCTCGGATCTATAGACTGACCTTCGTGAATGGTTTCAGATTCGTTCCCCGCAAGACGTCTGTCCGACTCCTCCGCCCGCCGCTCGTGGTGGTCGTGGCGACGCTCGCGGTCCTCACGGTGCCGACCGCAGCGGTGGCACGCACTCCCCATGGCGATGACGCCATCATCGAAGTAGAGCGGCTGGAACCAGGGCTCCGGCCAGCCGCGGCCATCGAGGTGCCCTTCGACGAGGCCTACGACGCCGACCCGCTGGGAATCGTCGCCTTCCGTCAGTTCACCAGTCTCTTCACCAACGGAACCGAACCCTGGGATGTGTGGATCTGTCGGGCCACCGAGCCGGGCGACGTCGCACTCAACCTGAACATCAACGAAGTCGCCGCCGAACTGAACTCGAATGTCGCCCCCTACTTCACCGAGATCTCCGGCGGGAAGTACACACCCGATTTCCAGGCTGTCGGTTCGTCGTCGGACCCCAGCTGCGGGATCGGCTCGACCCACCCCGGCCTGACGCCGCGACTGTATGTGAACGACTTCTCGGTGCTCACCGACAACCGGTCCAGCGTGGTGGGACAGGGCGGTCCAGGGACCATCTCGTGGAACACGACAGCCCTGCTCTACGAAGGTATCCAACGACGAGCCGAGATCGACGGCGCCTCCGTGGCCGCCATCCCCCAATACCAGTACTCACCTGCCGGTTCGATCGCCGCCCACGAGATGGGCCACACGATCCACTGGTCGCATTCAGGTGCTGCGGATCCATACGACAACGAGACAGACCTGATGTCGATCGGTTGGGGCGGCACCCACGCCTTCAACCTGTACGCCGCCGGATGGATTGCTCCGGAACAGGTCGCGCTCCATCACGGCGGGACACGCGGCTACACGGTCGGGACGACCGGCTTCTCCGGTACAAGGCTCATCATCGTGACCACGGG
>Ga0224510_10001090_pt1 | contig 18493 bp, 16 predicted proteins | sample SF_May12_sed_USG_FD_170161 | JGI IMG/M metagenome (GOLD analysis project Ga0224510, IMG submission 170161) | Sediment microbial communities from San Francisco Bay, California, United States - SF_May12_sed_USGS_4_1 | ecosystem: Environmental > Aquatic > Marine > Sediment | place: USA: California... | reverse complement strand
GGTTGTCGGTCTGTGCCCACTGCAGGAGGTTTTCCAACAGCGCCGAGACATTGGCCGAGGTCTCCTCCAAGGTGCGCAGGCATCGATCTTGTTTCTCGCGGGGCCAGTCTTCTTTTCTGGTGGTCAGGAGTTTGGCAAAGCCGTGGAGGGCTGAAACCGGGCCCCGCAGATCGTGGGCGATGATCCGGAAGAATTTTTCCTTGGCGGCCAGCGAACTTCGTAGCTTCTTTTCCGATTCGCGCAGCCCGTCGTTGGCCGCCTTCAGCTGCAGGTGCAGTTTCACCCGCGCCGAGAGCTCGCCGACGCTGAACGGCTTGGTGATATAGTCCACCGCGCCGCCGCTGAGGCCCTGGATAACGGTCTGGGGGTTGGCCAGGGCGGAGAGGAGGATCACCGGCGTGTTGACCGCCGGGGCGACGGTGTTGAGAAAGGCCAGCACCTCGAAGCCGTTTTGCTCGGGCAGCATGATGTCGAGGATAATCAGGTCGAAGGTTTCCCGGCGCAGCAAGGCAACGGCCTCCTCCCCGGACTTGGCCCCGACCACTTGGTGCTTGTCGCGCCGCATGGTGATGAGCAGCAGCTCGTGGATGTCCTCTTCGTCTTCGACCACCAGGATTCGGTAAGATGCCATGCGTATTGTCCTCCCTTGCTGTACATCTGGGCGCGCAATGTCCACGCATGACAAAAGCTTAGCGGTGTTTTGTTAGGAAAGGATTAGGGTTAGGTTATGTTTTGATTGCCGGCAAATAAAAAAGGAGCCAGCCGCTTTGCGGCTAACCCCTTGATATCTCTGGTGCGCCCGGAGGGATTCGAACCCCCGACCCTCGGATTCGAAGTCCGATTTTGCAGGGTTTCAGATGGCTTCATTAAACGCCATTGTTTTGCATATAACTTATTAATATATAATAGTTTTTCACTTCAGAATCCTTCAGGTCTTTTCCTCTTGCTCCCCAACTTTTCATGCGATAAGTATGGACTATGTATGGACAGGATATGGATAAAATTTGTGCTCCAGGGAAAGCATGAATTTAAATAACACGGTGGGTGAACATGGCAGTTAAATGGCAAAAGACAAAATTTCCTGGGGTTCGTTATCGAGAGCATGCCTCGCGCAAACATGGCTTAAAAAAGGATAGGTATTTCAGTATCTATTTCCGGCTCGATAGGAAAACAAAAGAAGAAGGGTTGGGCTGGGGTTCGCAAGGATGGACAGAGCAGAAGGCCGTCGAGGCGCTGGCGGAACTCAAGCATAATCAGCGCACAGGAGAAGGGCCGCAAACCCTCGAAGAGAAAAGACGGATCGAGCATGAGCGTCGTTTGGCCGAGGAAATAACTCGGCAGAAAGAAGTGCGTGAGAATTTTACATTCGGCCAGCTTGCTGAAAAATACCTAGAGTGGGCAAAGGGAAACAAGAAGAGCTGGAGAGATGATGTTCATCGTTACGAGCTTCACTTGAGGCCTCTGCTCGGCAAGAAACCCCTTAAAGAAATTACGCCATTCCTGTTGGAGCAGTTGAAGCGTAATCTTCAGCGTCAAAAGAGAACTTTCCGCAATAGTTCAAGAAGGAACGAGGAAAATGGCCTGGCCCCGGCCACGGTCAAGCACTGCTTGGTGCTTGTTCGCCAGATGTTTAACAAGGCGAATATCTGGGAAATATATGATGGCCTCAATCCTGTCCGAAAAATAAAATTGCCATCCACGGCCAATAATCAACGGCATCGATTTCTTGCTTTTGAGGAGGCTGATAGTTTGTTAAATGAGCTTGCCGGTGTTTCCCCTCAGCTTCATGACCAGTGCCTTCTTGCCTTACATTGTGGTTTACGGTTTGGCGAGATTGTTAAACTGACGTTGGCTGATATGGACTTCAATCACGATATTATTCAGATCAGAGATCCCAAGGGTCACAGTCGGCAAGCTTTTATGACCGATGAAGTTAAAGAGATGTTGCTGGATCGAAAGCCGGAAAGGCCGGTGGATTTGGTGTTCCCAAGCAGGAGAGGAGGGCTACAAGTATCGGTTTCAAATTCGTTTGATAGGGCTGTCCAGAGGCTGGGATTTAATGACGGACTTGTTGATCGGCGGGACAAGGTAGTTTTTCATACCTTGCGTCACACCTTTGCGTCATGGCTGGCAATTCAAGGTACTCCTATTTTAACCATCAAGGAGTTAATGGGGCATAAAAGCATTGAAATGACCATGCGGTATGCCCACTTGGTGCCGGATCAGAAGCAAAAAGCCATTCAGGAAATGGTAGAAGGGTTCAGGTGCGCAAGGGAGAATTCGTCGAAAGTAGTTATTGCCGATCAACTTCGTTGATTTATCAGCTTGTCGCGGATATGGCGCCGAGCCGAATGACCGAAACAGACCTTTTTGAGTTACACCTAAAACTGCTCTTGAAGCTGAAAGAAGGTGTCTCGGAAGTTATTTAAGGAATAATCAAGATCAGGCAGCAACAGCACTCTTTAGAGTTCTTCGCGGTGACGATGTTCGCGGTGGACGGACCGACTTGTTAGGGGAGCACGCCGGACATGCTACAGATGTACTTGGTGAAGCAATTGTTTCTGGCACAGGGTTGCAAGGCCGACCATTAAGCAAAGCATCTATTTGATCGTCAAATAGATGCCGATCAACAGAATACATACCTCCACGCGCACCTTCGAAGCCACAGTTCCATGCCGCGAGCGCTTGCCCGTAGTGCAGAGCGGTATGAATTTTATCCACTCCACCATTTTGAAATGCGTATTGACCACCACATGCAACCTTTGAAACAAAACCAGCTGTACACCAATCGCCAGCGCCACAGGTATCTGCAAGACGCGGAGCGGGTATGGCGTCGATATGAAACCAGTTGGACACTTCTGAGCCTAAACGGTGTCGATATCTCAAGCCTTGCGCCCCGAGTGTCTGGATTTCGAGCAGTGTGTTGCTGCCGGCCTGCATTGAGCCCGCAACAGCCAAAAGTCTTTGATCCGAATATTTCACAATATGCGCGAGTTGCAGCGCTTCGGTAAAAAGCTTTTCATTCGATTTACCAACCGATGATGGCTCAAAAAAAACAATGGCACCTTCTGACGCAGCACGAGCTGCCAACGTCAGTGCCGATCGTGACAATCGGTCCATAAAAAAAACAGCCGCACCGCTCATGCTCTGAGTAACTGTCTCGATAGCGTTAAGCGTCACCGCTTTGAAGCCCGGTAGCCATCCTCCACACCGAGGACAAGACCATGAAAAACGATGAGTCGGGATTCCATTACGATCTCGACGTATTTTTTGAATCACTATCGGTGTATTACTGACTGGCCCACAGTCCGCGAAGTCTAGATGAACGCCCCAATGCGCCATGTCTGCCTTTACCCGCTGAGATGCTTGGTCGTCATTCATGCGAGCAATAGGGAAAGAATCCCAGCCAAGGTAGGCCAAAATAGATAGAACATTGCCACACGTTCCGCCCGCCCAAGATCGCACAGGGGAGTCGGGATCCATACCCATAACTAAATCAAGTGCTATCAATCCTGTCCCGAAGATTTTTGGCTTTCCGGTGATCCTCTCCATTACACACCAGTCCTTTCATTATAATAGTGGCGGTCGGGGTTGGGGATAAACGTCCCCTTCCAGCCAAATATGTATAAGTTTTAATTCTGGACTGTTTGTAGAAACAGTCTCATCTAATGAGTACCCCACGGACTCTAGATATGCAACTGGCAAATCACGTTCGAGGGCAGCCATTAATGCTCCAAGCGCCATCAACTTGCTCCCTAGTGGAGAAAGAACAACTAGTGAGCCGCCGACCTCCCGGAATACAAGTTTGCGAAAATCGTCAAGCCGTAAAATTGTGCGGTAAAGATCCAGAGGGTCCTCTTCAGCGGCATACACGATGTTGCGAGTATCAACAGACCAGCTACTCTCGATCTCCGTAATGAACTCTTCAGCGAGACGGTCCCCCAGCCTCGGATCACTAGAAGGGAACGGCAGAATAGGGCAGGTGTCATGCGGGTCGAGAAAGGCAAAAAGGCGGTTGAGGGCTCCCCTGCGGCCTGAAGACAACTGTGGTAGCCATAGCTTAGCGGCGGTGGATGAACTGTCGAGCGTTGCCTGCCCTCTAAAGCCATGGACGTAGCTAGGTGCGTCACTAGGGATTGGTCGTATCGCTGTGTCTATTTGTGGGTTATGTGCTACAAATATATGAAGGTTGGGCAAGCCGCCCCCCTTTTCTATTTGTGTAACTAAATATCGAATTATTGGAAAACTTGTTCCAACAGAAAGGGCACTCAGGTCAACGACGAAGTCACTCACATCTCTGAAATTAAGCTTGGCAACGGCCTCGACAGCTTTTCGTCCACCAACGACAGCGCCATCAGACCCAAATATCTCTATTTGTTGTAGGCTACTTTGGGCGAACATTTCGTCGAGCTCAGCTGTATTCGATTCGGCTCGGCTCACAAGTTCTTGGGCAGGATCGGGGCGGTTCTCCTTCAGAAACACCGCATGGATAGAGGCCGGAGTGCTTGCAAGGAGTTTCGCTACTTCTGTGGATCTCGGGTCGAATCCTGCTCCAGCAATTAACAGAACTCTTCGGTCGGAAGTGCTAAAATATGTCGAGATGAAGGATCTCACTTCAGGTGAGCCATGGTGCGCAACACATGGATCCCAGCGACGAACTCTTTTCATCTCAGTCCTCATCCAATAATTGCATCAAGTCATCCACACGTCGTTCGAGAAATCCGCCCCGTTTCAAAGTAAGCCCGTGGTGTAACAGTAGTACACCGCCTAACTCAACCAGGCACCACAAGCGCTTTTTCGTTCCGTAGTTTGGTACCAATACGAAAGCGTTGTATGCAACGCCAAACAGTAACACCTGAGCTAAACGCGAGTATGTTTTTGGGATTGCGTCAAAGTCCTCTTGCGGGATGCCAAATGCTGTTGCGCCGCCACCCAATGGAGCGTTCCCCTCAAGACTTTTAGAGACACACTCTGCTGCAATCGCATCTGCCAAACGACGAACAAGATGGTGTTGTGGGAAGTCCCATTCACGCACCATCTCGCTGGCACGTGCTCGCAAAAGTTTATGCTGAAGACGGCTGACTATCGTCGGCGATTTTGATCGAATAAGTTGTGTTTCTGCCTGCGCCACAAGTTGTGCGGTCAGGCGCAAAAACTGCTCAGCATTTTCCGTACTAGCGTCGCATAAAGTGTCAATCCCGTAATAATATGAGCGATCATATTGGTGCATGAGGTGAATGCGGGCTCCGTCAAGAATTGATGCATCAACCTTTAAAGGTCGGTTAGGCTCAACATCATGGAGGGCACCGTCGAACAATCCCCTCTGCGGAGGGATACGCTTATCGTAACGCTCCATGAGGATTGCTAGCATGGCAAGTTTAACGTCTTCGCCATCATCTTCAGAGCCGATCAAGAATTTGTCGATCTCGTGCTCCAATCCATTCCGCCGACTAGGTGTCATCCTGCAGCGGCGCTGGAGTGCCTCCACATGCTGACAAAGTTTATTTTGCTTGCTCGACGCGATTTTGTCAGGGGTCGTGGAAAGCAAATCACCTAAATCTTTGAAGCCTCGACGATTGAAAACCTCCATTTGACTCAAGTAACGACTGGCCATACCTTTGGCCATTTTGCGGAATGAGTTACGTTGATTGCGTCGTGCCTTCGTATCCTGCATCCAAATGTCGGTAATTTCACGTGTTCGGGTCAATCCAGGCTCTGCAGCTCCTTCCATGGCGGAAGGAACAAGAAAGACGTCAGAGGGCTTTAACGCCTCAAGACGTGTGAGTATCCAGCGAGCGACCTTGAGTTCACGGCGAACTAGCCAGCGACGTAGTGCCGCCAGTTGATTTGGATGCAAACTATGCGCGTCGTCGAAAATTACTAACGGACGAAGCACAAGTTCCATTTCATCATCGATAAGCCAAAACGACTCAATGACATCAAGAGGCCGATAGGCGGCAGCAGCCTCACTGTCAATGGTCTCTACGTCTGGGGGTATCAGTGCAGCAGAGATCCGATAGATTGCGAGTTCCACTTCGCGAGCACGATTAAGCAAATTCGTTCCATCAGTCCCTCCTATGGCGACTAGTGACGCATCGGCATCCGCTTTCGGTATAATCTTGACTTTGTCTAATGGAACACCGGTAGCCTGCACACTACGCAGCCACGCCAAAACGGTTCGAGCTTGGAGGAGTGCAATCATGAGCCCCGCTTTAAGGTCATCAGGATAAGGAAATTCCCAAAACTCTCGATATTCGGCCTCAAGTGGTAACCGGGCTCCAATCAACGTCGGGCGTCCTTGGGCAATTGCACCACATTTGTTAAGTGTATCAATTAGGGGTTTATATGTATTATGCCCACGGTTACGCAGAAGGGTTTGCATCGTAGAATATTGAAACAATCGTGCAAGCGTTGTTTTTCCACTGCCTGGCGTTCCAACGACCATTGTTAGTCTGTCATAAAGTCGCCCTTCTTTGGCAGGTTTCTGGAAAAAGGTTTCCAGAGGCTCAGGGGTCACGACAGCGAGAAAAGCTTCATCGTCCCTAAGGTATTCGGTTGCGCGTTTTTCAAAGGGGTTAATCATGACAGCCTCTCAGACATGCCTTTGGCGGCGGCGAAACAAAGGTTGCATCGCAGGTGCCGCTTCCCCTTCGCAATTGCTCCCATCAGTCTCAGCCCACAGCAGTGCGACAGAGTTGTTGGGAGTGTTGTGGTCAAGTACAAGAGGTAAGGCGCATCCCCCGTACCCCAAACCCATATGCGTTACGCCTCCAACATCTGTATGCTTTGTTCGTATTATCGGGTCATAGTAAATCTGTGTCAGCTTCAGGAAATCGTCGCAGCATCCGACTGGCGCAGCATCAATCGGTAAACTTTCTGGCAATGTTGTTCCAAAGGTGAAGTGGACATATTTCGCCCAACCGTTTTTGCCAAACACTACGCTTGCTTCTTTCTGGAGTTTGGTAATCCGGCATGCAGCGTCATGCGAGCTAATGTAATGGTGGATACACAGTTCCCAGTCCGTTGAGAGAATTTGATCGCCATTGAGAGAATTCACGGCACTGTCGATTGACTCCTTAAATTTCAATAGTTTGCCTGACCATTTCTTTTTTTGGTCGTTATATCTCAAAAAAGATGTTCCTGTGCCCATGAAGTCATCAATGAGGTAAATAAGACGGAAACAAGCTTTGGGGTCATTTAAATCATTGCGAAGATTTTGTAGTAAATCTTGCCATTTGTCCTTGTCGACCTGAGTGGCGACGACCAATTGCTCATTCGTCAGAATTCCAACGTTACTATGCCGGAGAATATCTATCCGAGCACCGTCGCTAAGCCCCATAAAAAGTGTCTGACGAAGCAATTGCTGAGTTGTTTTTTGTGCCTCGGGATCGGCCAACACGCGGTAAGATGGAAGGCTCCGCTCATTTGCGATAATACTGGTCAGGCGGTCAATTACAAAGCGCGGGTAAAATTGTTCTACTAGACGCTGCAACTCGCTGGGGCCGATATAAACTAGTTTTTGACGAACGAAGGCGTAAGCTATTTCACGTTCTGTCCGCTCGAATTGCTGAAGCCAGGTGGCGAGACTCTCGATAAAACGCATACCGGCCTGGAAGTCGCGGTATCCGTCATATTTCAGTCGTGCCATCAGGCGGAGCCATTGAAATTCATCACGGGCACGTTCATCGCTCCATTCCATGATTTGCCCAAGCACTTTGAAGCCGAGGTCTTGATTCATCGAAATGCCTTTTGTCCGAATTGGAGAATACCGTCATGCACCTCCAGTCCTTGGAGATAGGCCAACGTCGCCCCAACACCACGTTGGCCGCTCGGAGCCAAATTCCAGCACGTCTCGGGATCAACGTTGGTCTCGTCCACGCTCAATGAAAATTGCTCTCGCAACAATTCATAGTCATTACCTGGCCAGCAGCCACGATCCCCAATGGTTAAAATATCTGCGGAAGGACCTATTTTCTCGCGCAAGGCGAGCAATACGTTCAGCTTCGAGACTCCTGGCGCAAGGATGTCGACAGAATGACTAGACCGTGTAACTATCACATCCGGTGTTCCCTTCATCAAAATGACCTGATGGGTAAGGTCCCAGAGGCGATTCTCCGGTATCATTCGTTTTGCCTGCAGCGTAATTTGGTAGAGACGGTCAGTCTGTTCTGCAGATTTTTCTAGTTCGACTTGAGAACGTAAAGCTGTGGCTAAAGGAGCGAGAGCATCGCAAGTCATATTTGTTCCATCCGGAGCGGTATCGTCCTCAAGCCCACCTACTTCGGCACCATTGTAATAGCCTATGAGGACAAGTGGCCACAAATTCTTCGGCAATCTTTTCCGCAAATCTCGGCGAACAGACACACCTCGACCCGTTGCAATGGCAATGTGTATCCCTGACTCTAGGATGCGGACAAGTTCAGCCGCCATGTCTTCATGCATCAGATCAAAACGATTGCGTGTATCCACAAGCGTTCCGTCGTAATCCAATGCAAGTCCAGCAAAAGAGGCCCCTCTGAGACGATTGCGAAAATCCTTTAACGCTCTCTGCCAATATTCTAGTTCACCATTGCTTGCGAGATGAACTAGGGGCAAGCCAGTTTTTCTCGTAATTGCAGTGGCGTCAGGTTCAGATATCCCCCCAGGCAACACCACACGACGGGGCTGGCGGGGGAGGCGCAAATTATAGAGTTTACGCCCGAACTCCGGAACACCCGGTCTGCCGGGATCTATACCCCGCGCAGACCCTGCCCATCCCGTGACTCTAAAAGCAGCAACTAATGAAGCCAATGACACTGCTGCAGGAGATCCGGAAAATTCCATTCGTGCTTGTGGAATTCCCGAAGGAATTAGGGCGAGAGTTCGTTCAGCCAATTCACGATCGTGGTCAGAAATAAAGGCAAGCACACCACTGACATCGCCACGCTTCGCCAACCAATGATGACGACCATGGGCAAAATTTCTATAATCAGCTAGTTGGATATTACCAAGTGCCGCCTCGGTGAACTTTGATTCAAGATCTATGGCACCGATTCGTGTTGTCGTTCCATGAAGAACAAGAGTGGTCGGATGCGCCCATAGCGCATCTGTCATCGCTTTCCATGTCCCGACCGTCTCTGATTTATCTCTTAACAACGATTGAATTGTTTCCACCACATGATTCCATTCGATTGCATTCGAAAATTCGGCAGCGTAAGCGCGAGTTAGAAGTGCAGAAAAGCCGAGCAGCGAATTGGTCGCGAGAAAGCCGTCCTTTCCGGTCGGCATGGGATACAGCAGGAGGTCGACAAAGGAATGCTGCTTGCAAAGTTTAGCAAGGGGACTGTCCTCTCGGCCGCAGAGGACGGCAATTTGGCGGTATTCACGGGAAATAAGGGCTTTGGCGGCCGCAAGGATGTCGACGTTGCCCCCACCAGCACTGAACAGCCATGCGGAGACTGCATTATCGAGTTGTTCTGCAACGGCCTCTAAGGGAGTTGCGATTGCTGCAAGTCTGTGCGTTGCCCGCTGGTGAAGACCACTGAGCGCATACGCCGCAGTCAATGATCCGCCGGAACCAATAGCGAGAAGCGATGAAAGACTTGCAGTCCGGACAGCCTGTTGTAGTGGCGCGATGTCGGTTTTCGTCGCCCACTCGAAGGTGCCGAGGAGTTGCTCCATCTCCAAAGTGTAAGGTTTTGCCATGATTCTTTTTTACCTTTTTCCAGTTTGGAACCATATAGAATTTGAAGTGCTAGCAGTGTGTCGCGACGATTAGCAGGGTCGGGCAAGTTGTATTTTGGTATTGGTATGGTCAGGGTGAAAACGAAGAATCCGAGTAATTTACTCAATCTGTGTGACATGAGACTTTTTCTTGAATGCAGTATAATGTCAAGTAAAATATTCCCCATTCGTGGGGACGTAATACATGATATGTATTTAGTTTGATGCTGTTGTGTAGCTATGATTGCGGTCAAAGTTTGGTGGTCGCGCCCTGCTGCAGCAAAATTTATGATTCAGTCCTTCTCCTCCTTCCTGGTAATATCCCGGAAAGAGTTTGCTTCTGCCTCATTGAGAATTAGCGAGATATCATTTCAGATCTCTTGGTAATCAAGTTTCATTTTGTTGGCAGCCAAAACACTGCTGTCGTTCAACGGTTTGGTTTGATGAATGTGCTTCACCAAGTCAGTCATGCCCGGAGTATGTTCCTAAGAGTTTGTGGATCAGGAGATTTAATCCTTTCCGTTGGATTTTTCTATGATCGTCCATTGTCTCTCTTGGAAAACTGATAATCGAATTGCCTAGAAGGCGATATTCCATTCGCGTTAGACCTTCCACCTCGCCGAAGCAAGGTGCGGCGGAATAGCAACAACCACCGATTCGCCCCCGTATTGTGATGCCTATGGCATCGTGAGCCGGGACTGCTCGCGCTCACCCCTCTATTTTGCCGATGCAACAGCTAGAGGTCGGCTAACGCCGTGTTTGTTACACGCTGGCGAGGCGTGGCTCTTTATCCCGAGCAGGGTTATTGTCATTCTTTGCGCAAATTTTTTATTTCTTTTCGAAGTTTTTCGTTTTCGGTTTCAACTCTTTTGTTTTTCTCGCGGCATGCCATGAGTTGATTCGTTATATTTTGACTATTTGTTGATTCTTGCATTTGTTCAATTTTGCGAAAAATTTTTGCTTCTTCTAGTTTTGCGTTATTTATGATATTATTTCTTTCTTTTTTTGCTTCTTCTATGATTATTTGTGCATTTGTATCTGCAGTTTCTATTGCTTCTTTAATTTTCATCTGAGCTTGATATATTTCCCAATAGGTTTTGTTTTCACCGGATTTTTGCGCTTCACTTATGGTGTGTTTCTGGTGGATCGTTATAAATGCAAACGTACATGCTAATGAAAATAGTGTGGGGATGGCACTGTAGAATTGGTCAGCGATAATTTCTATCCATTGCGATCCTGCGACAATGTAGTATGCGTACCCGTACAGTGCTGCTAATCCGATTAAAAAGCCTTTGATGAAGTTTGTCATCGCAAATATGCCTCGGTTGTTGTCATGGAAAAGTGTCCCAACTCTTGGGCGGTTATCCCTTTCGCTTCTGTGATGGAATGGCCATTCGCTTGTAATTCTGAGACTCGCTTTTGCGCGTAGGTATGTCGTAAGCCATGTGCACCAAGTGAAAAGCCCAGGACCTGTTTTGATGTAGCAGAGAATTGCTCAGAAAATTTTTTCCCGCCAGGGATGTCGTACGCTTTCGATCTGAAAATTCCGCGATCTGAAACTTTTTGTGATTCTGAGAGGCGTCGCACTTCGAGTTGGGATGCGAGGTCACGAGGGATAGTGACTTCTCGTATTAGGCCACCTTTTCCCGTTACCGTATAACGAACATGGTTTTCCTGGCCAGAGAATCGGTTGTCGCTCCATTCTCTATGGCCAGAAGCCATCTTTTCCTCTGTAGGGCGAAGAGTGAGGAGTTCGCACGCGCGGAGGCCTGCGGCTAAAGCAATGTTCGTCGCCAATGCAAAGTTTGCTGGCATTTGGCTTGTGATTTCCATAACTTGCGTGGGAGTGTAGGCCCTTGATTCAGTGGCAAGGGCGCTAGGTAATTTTGTGCTCGCGATTCGATCCAGCGTGTGCCCGAGATGCATTTGCATGGCTTGCCTGTCTAGATCGAGGGTTTTTTGACCCACTCGGCTAGCCCGTTCGTAGAGGTATTGATGGGCCTGCTCAGGTGTTAAGTTTTTAAGGTTACCTTGGTGATTTGCGTGTAGCCATGTGGTAACGCCAGCTAATGCTTGGCTATAGTTGCGCTCGGTACCAATGGAGTGTATTGCGCCGCTGTTTTGGTGTCCATGTCTCGGTTGACCGTGCGTGGTTTTTGATTGTACTGCGTGCGCGGCTTGTGCGCGGGGAGATCTGAAACTAGGCATCGTTCTGTCTCCTTATCATTACTTCTGGCCATTTTGACATGATTCGGTGCACAGTTGAACGGCTAACGGTGACCTTTTTCCGACGGCGTAACCAAACGACCATGTCGCCAAAAGACCCACCGGCATTATAAAGTGTGGACAGTTCTCCTCGATAATCATCTATTTTTGTCCGACGATATCGTTTTCTGATTTGCAGCTTGCGCACCCGTTTAATTTCTGTGAGTTCCATTTGCGGATTAAGCTGCTTGTTCCATTGATACTCTTTCATTATGTCTCCGAAACGGTGTCTTGGATAAGGCGGTGAGCCTCGCGCTGTGTGCCCTCTCGGAAGAGGGACACAGCGCGGGGCGGTAAATATTTTTTGAGACAAATTTGGGTAGCAAATAAAGTAAGTGTGAAGTAGCCGTTATGCTGGGTCATAATGGCTGCGTTTCTTTAGCCAAGAGATAAGGTCCTCCCTTAGGTATCCAATTTTCGATCCAATGCGGATTTTGCGAGGCCCTAGGCCAAGGCTGTCCAAGTTGGCTAAATATCCTCTTGAAATGAAGCCAGGTAAGTAATGCTCAATTTGGTGTCTCGGCACAATGGGTGGGAGGCTGGAAAGCAGATCCGCCATGTCGGGTGAGTTAGGTGTTTTCATTGTTTTTTCCTCTGCGTTCATATGACCTATGGAATGTGCGTGTTTATGTGTTTATAGTCAGACTCTCCATGGCAAGTCGGTATGAGGGAAAGTGAATTTTAGTTTTATTGTAGCATCAAATATGATACTGTCAATGTCAAATATGATGCGATTGGGAATTTCTTGACCAGCGGCTATATCGTTGTATTTTGTTATATGTTTGTGTTTGGTAGGGAGTGACAAATTTCGAAGGAGTCTCGAAAATGGAACTTTTGGGTGTGGGGGAACGAATCAAAAGAGTGAGGGGAGATATGTCTCTTCCTGATTTTGCGCAATCTCTCAGCGTTCACAAAAGTACAATTGTTCGGTGGGAGAGGGAGGAGAATTTTCCTGACGCCAAGGCCATACGTAGAATGTGCGAATTGTATGACGTGAAGCCTACATGGCTAGTTTTGGGAGAAGAATCGCTGGTAATGAACTGGGACTTGCTGGAGAGTGTATTGGAAGAAGTGCTTACTGTCTTTGATGATTTCGGTTTGCGTCTTCCCGCTACCAAAAAAGCAAAATTGATTACTATACTGTGTAAGCAGATGGCTGGAAAAGAAGTAGGGGAAGTAGATTTGAAAGGAGCTATCGCTGATTTGATTAAAATTGCCAGCTGATAGGGGGGGGTGTGGCCAAAGTATTGAATTTCCCAAAACAAAACACAAAAAAAACAAGCGGTTTGGCAGAATTGCTTAGTGAATCAATAAAATACCCGGTTCCTATGTATGTTGCTAAGTTGTTGTTGTTTTGTACTTTTGTGGTAACTGTGTTTTGTATGCTAATTTTGAATATCTCTGCCGACCCTGTGATAAAGAAGATTTCAGTTGTAATGTTTCTCGCTGGCACAGTGTTGTTTTTTGTTCTTGTTGCAGCATATTATTGTGAAAAGAAGTGGCGCTTTATGTCGCGAAATGGGTAACTAATTTGCCGCTACTGCCATACCTATGAGCTTGCCCTTGAAATGTGACGATCTTTGGAATCTCATCTACTGATCTTCGCACTGCATAGTCAAAGGTATGGACCATGTATGGACAAAATGTTGTTGTCATGAAAAAAAGGGTTAGCGTAAAATCGCTAACCCCTTGATTTTTCTGGTGCGCCCGGAGGGATTCGAACCCCCGACCCTCGGATTCGAAGTCCGGTACTCTATCCAGCTGAGCTACAGGCGCGCAAATCTCTGTGACACGAGTTGTGTTTACTTATCATTTCGGGGGCGTTCGGTCAATAGCCCTGTTGGGGCGGACTGCGCGCCGCTCAGGCCGGTTTCGGGTCGCGAAGATGGTAAATCTCCGGGTAGTGGCGGTGCTGTTCGGCGTAATCGAGCCCGTAGCCGACCAAGAAGCCGTGGTCGATGTCAAAGCCGTGGTAGTCGATTTCCACATCGGCCTCGCGGCGTTCCGTCTTGTTGATCAGGGTGCATATCTTCAGCGAGCGCGGCTTGCGGTCTGCAAAGATCTCCTTCAGGCGGAGGAGGGTGCGGCCGGTATCCACGATATCCTCAACCAGCAGCACATCCTTGCCGGTAATGTCCAGTTCGATGTCCTTGGTGAAGGCGATGGAGCCGGAGGAGAAGGTGTGCGTGCCGTAGCTTGAGACCCGGATAAAATCGATCTCCACCGGCAGGCTGACCTCCCGCGCCAGGTCGGCGATGAAGATGAAGGCGCCGTTGAGGATGCCGACCATCACCAGTTGTTTGCCGGCGTAGTCCCTGCTGATGGCCGCGCCCAGGTCCTTGACCCGTTGCCGGATGTCGGCTTCGCTGATGATGAGTTGCTTGTCGTCCATGGGCTATGGCTTCCTTGTGGGTTGCGGCTTCACGATGGCGTCGCGGAAGCCTGGCTGACGGAAAGGGGTTGTCTGGTAATCTTACAACGGTTGCGAGTAGCCGCAAAGGGGTTGCCCAGAAAATTCTTGACGCGGCCGGCGCCGGTTGGCTAGGGTTTGTCAGGTGGCGCGTGATGGCCGAAACAGCGAAGATTGGGGAGGGAAGGGCGATGGCAAGACATGAGTGTGATGTTTGCGGCTATGTGTACGATCCGGCGGTGGGCGATCCGGGCGCCGGGGTTGCGGCGGGGACCGCGTTTGAGGATCTCCCCGGTGGTTGGGCGTGCCCGGTCTGCGGCGCGGACAAGGATCAGTTCAGCCCGCTAGGTTGAGGCGGCGGTGGTTTCAAGGCCCTGGTTAGGATGAATTTGGGTTGCGCCGCCTTCTTCGCGGCGTGACGGATGAAAACAGTTAAAGACGCGGCGTTGCGGCCGCGTCTTTTTTTTGTGCCCGGCTCAGTGGAGATCGGCGACGATATCGGTCCAGGTATTGGTCAGTTCCTCTTCGAAGGTGGTAACGAACTCATAGACGTTGACCTCGGCGAAGGGGCGGTGATGCTCCTGGATGAGGGCCCATACAGGTGATTCGAGCGGCGACTGGCATTCGCTGTCCGGGCCGCTCAGGCAGATGCCGCGCCGGGTGGCAAAGATATCGGCCAGGTGGACCAGGGCGGTGGGCAGCACGCTGTCGCCGGTGGCCTTTTCCGGCGTGTGGTGGTGGAGCATCACATCCAGATAGATCGGCGGCACCCCCAGGGTCTCGCCGATCCACACCCCGGGCCAGCTGTGGTCGATCCCGGCGAACTCCATCTCCTTTTTCAAGCGGTTGGTCTTGAACGGCGAGTCCGGTTTCAGCATCTGCGGGTAGAGGGCCGGTTCCAGGGCATCCACGCCCAGCTTGCCCATATCGTGCAACAGCCCGGCCAGATAGATGTCGGTGGCGGTGTTGATGCGGATGATCTCCTTCAGGAGCTGGGCGATGCGGGCAACCACCACCGCATGCCGCCAGTGGCGCTGCCGCAGCTCCTCGATGCCGCTGAAAACGCGGATGTCGGCGCTTGTCTCCAGGGTTTCCTTGACCATTTTCTGGAGATGCTTGATCCCGACGATGATCATCGCGTGCGGGACCGAGGTGACCAGGCAGGAGCGTCGGAAAAACGGGGAGTTGGCGGTTTGCAGGACCTTGCAGCTCAAGATCGGGTCCAGGGCGATCAGCTCCGCCAGGGCGCGGCTGTTGTCGTCGCTGCTGGTGATCAACCGTTCCAGGCGTTCCGCCGGCTCACGGTTGATCACCAGCAGCTGTTTCATGTTCAACCGCCGTTGCAGCTTGGTGGGGGAGATTCTCCCCACGCTCGCCGGTGGCTCCGGCAGCTGGGCGGGATCGATTTTCTTGACCAGGGGCGGAGGCGGTGCCGCGGGCGGGGTCGGTGTGATGGCCTCGACAACCTGCTCCTGTTCCGGCAGATGCTCCTCATCGGCGGTTACGGGGTGGCCGACGGGCGCTGACAGCCGCTGGTTGGCCAGGACCAGGCGGGTGACGAGGATTTCGCAGAATCGCTTGTAGAACTTCAGCTGCAGAAAGACGTTGGAGGTGCTGATGATGTTCGGCTCCACCCGCAGGATAAAGGAATCCTTGCTGGTTTTGACCCCGGCGGTGCGTTTGGTTTCGCCGACCAGGGCCATTTCGCCGAAGCAGTCGCCGGTGCGGAGGGTGGTGAGCTCCAGGGTCTCCTCGCAATCATCAAGCTTTTTGAAAACCGAAACCTTGCCCTTGACCAGGATGTAGAAGACCCGCTCCACCGCACCTTCCTTGATGATGGTGGTACCGGCCGGCACCTTCAGCCATTTGCTCACCGCCAGGAATTGACGGATTTCGTGGTCGTCAAAGGTGGAGAAAAAGGAGATTTTGTTCAGAAACTTGATCTGCTGTTCGAGATCCAGTTCCTTGCTTGCGGAGTGTGTCATGGCGTATCCGGTTTGCGGTGATGGCGGTCGCGGTGGTGCCGGGAGGTGCGCCGCGCGGGAAACCTGAGGGGGAGCGACCTTTTGTAGAGACTATAAAGGATCAGGGAAAAGAACGTCAACGCAAAAAGGGGTGGGCGCGGTTACTTGCCGATGCAGAACCGTTCGAAGATCATGTCGAGGACGTCGTCGGTGGTGGTGGCGCCGACGATATCGCCGAGGTGGTCGAGGGCTACTTGCAACTCCACCGCGATCAGGTCGGCGGGGAGGTTGTCGCCGAGGCCGCCGGCAACCTGCCGGCAGGCGGTCAGCGCCTTGACGAGGCTGTTCTTGTGGCGCAGGTTCGGCACGCAGGCATGGCCGGGGTCGGGCGGGTTCTGCTGCCGGGCGACGGCGGTGAAGATCGCCTCCTCAAGACGGTCGATGCCGGTGGCGGTTTTGGCCGAGATCGCAACCGGCGCAACCCCGGGAAAGGCGGTGGCGATCCCGGCCAAGGCCTGGTCGCGGTCGGCGATATCCATCTTGTTGGCCACCAGCACCACCGTTTTGTCGGTAAGATCGGCAAAGAGGCGGCGGTCATCGTCGGTCAAGGGTTGGCTTGCGTCCACCAGCAGCAACACCAGATCGGCTTCGGCCAGTTTGGCGCGGGCCCGGCGGATGCCGATCTCCTCCACCGCCTCGGCCTGCTCGCGGATCCCGGCGGTGTCGATGATCCGCACCGGCATTCCCTTGACGTCCAGATACTCCTCGATGGTGTCGCGGGTGGTGCCTGGCACCGGGGTAACGATGGCCCGTTCCTCCCGGAGCAGGCTGTTGAGCAGGCTTGATTTGCCGACGTTGGGTCGGCCGAGGATCACCGCCGAGATGCCGTCGCGATAGATGCGGCCCTGTTCGGCGCTGGCGATGAGTTCTTCAAGCGGGGCTTCCGCCTGTTCGCGGAGGCGGGTGACGAGTTCCGCCGGGTTGAGGATGTCGACATCATCCTCCGGGAAATCGATGGCCACCTCGCAGACCGCCAGGATGCTGACCAGCAGGTCGCGGATGATCGCCACCCGGTCGTGCAGCCGGCCGTGCAGCTGGTTGACGGCCAGCTGCAACCCCTGCTTGGTCTTGGCCTCGAGCAGTTCCGCCACCGCCTCGGCCTGGGTGAGGTCGATGCGGCCGTTGAGGAACGCGCGCTTGGTAAATTCGCCGGGGTCGGCATGTTGCGCGCCCGCCGCCAGCACCAGGCCGAGAATGGACTCCAGCACCAGAAAGCTGCCGTGGCAGTGGATTTCCACCACATCCTCGCGGGTGTAGGTGCGCGGGGCGGCCATGTAGACGGCGAGAACCTCGTCCACCGGCGTCCGGCGGTTGGGATCGACGATCCAGCCGTGGACGAGGCGATGGCTCGCCGGCCGGGGGCGCGGTCGGGTGGGGACAAAGATTTTGCCGAGGATGGTGAGGGCCTGGTCGCCGCTGATGCGGACCACGCCGATGCCGCCGGGGCCGGCCGGGGTGGCGATGGCGGCAATGGTCGGCTCCTGGCGGGCGGGCTGGCTCATGGCAGTGGCTTACTGTTCCTGCTCGTTCTGGCGGGGTTTGCGGGGGCCTTTGCCGGTGCGCTTGCGGCCCTTGCCCGGCAGGTAGATGAGCACCTTCTTGTAGAGGCCGTCGCCGACGCTGCGGCTGCGGATGGCGGTGTCGTTCTGCAGGAGCATGTGGACCACGCGCCGCTCGGCCGGGTTGAGCGAGGGGATGCTCTTGGTGCGGCCGGTTTCCTTCACCTCGGCGGCCAGCCGGGTGGCGGTTTCCTCAAGCTCGCCGACCCGCGCTTCCCTGAAATCGCCGGCGTCCAGGGTGATCTGTACCCGCTCCGTCATCTTCTTGCCGGCCATCTTGCGCAGCAGATATTGGATGGAATCCAGGGTTTGCCCGCCCGGACCGATGATTTGCTCGATGTGGTCGCCGCCGTTGATGTGGATTCTGAGTTTGCCGTCCTGCTGCTCGGCCTCAATGGTGGCGGGTAGTCCCATCAGTTCCAGCAGGCGCAGCAGGTCGCTCTGGATGGCGGTGACGGCCTCGGCACTCAGCGGCTTGGCCGGCTCGCGGCGCGGGGGGGGCTCGTCGGACGATGGGGCCGTTTTTTCGCGGC
>Ga0224510_10001089_pt1 | contig 18503 bp, 18 predicted proteins | sample SF_May12_sed_USG_FD_170161 | JGI IMG/M metagenome (GOLD analysis project Ga0224510, IMG submission 170161) | Sediment microbial communities from San Francisco Bay, California, United States - SF_May12_sed_USGS_4_1 | ecosystem: Environmental > Aquatic > Marine > Sediment | place: USA: California... | reverse complement strand
CGTCGAGCGGGACGCCGAGGGCCTCGAAGATCGACAGCGCCGCCAGCGTCAGATAGCCCTGCGAGTTGGGAGGAGTCGTCCAGCCGGTTGCTCCGAATACGTCGATGTGCGCGGGTTCCACCCAGTCGGGACGATAGGTCTCGAGGTCCCGCTGGGTGATCCTGCCCCCGACCGCGGCACTGATGTCTCTGGCTGGTCGTCCTTCGTAGAACGCCGGGGCGCCGCCGGTCGTGATGTCGGAGATCGTGGTTGCGAGAAGTGGGCGTCGCACACGGGTACCCACTTCCGGGGGCGTGCCGTTGGGATACAGATCGACGGCTGACGGTTGGCCGACCAACTGGTCTCTTCGCCGTCGGAGGGCCTCGGAAAGTTCCGTGCTGGCGGGAAAGCCGTCCTCCGCATATCGGATCGCCGGGTTCAAGACGACGCCGAGGGGTACTCGGCCGTAGCGATCGTGGAGAGCCTGCCACCCTGCCACGCAACCTGGGATCGTCACGGTGAGCGGGTGGTCGCCAGGGATCGAATCGTGACCTGCAGCCCTGAGTTCGTCGGCATGCGCTCCCGAGCCCGCCCACCCCGACGAGTTGAGCGTGGCCGGGGCATTCCCGGTGGGTTCCCACACCAGGGCGAACAGGTCGCCGCCGATGCCGCAGGTCTCGGGGGCCACGACCCCGAGGACCGCGTTGGTGGCGAGGGCGGCGTCGACCGCCGATCCGCCGGCCGCGAACACTTCTATGCCGGCGGCGGATGCGAGTTCGTGAGGCGACACGACGACGTCGCCGAAGGTGCGAACGCTACGCCCCGTCATGACCGTTTGAGCTGGGGCACCTGCCGGTTCAGCCCGTCGAGCACCGCTCGAACCATCGCTTTGGAAGGATCGGGTCCGACCAGAGCCGACCCCGACACCACCCGTTCTTCGCCATTGGCCACGATGACCACGACGGCCACCGCCACCCGATGGGCGCCGATCTGGGGGGTGTCGACCGATGCCACAGCGAAGGCGGCATTGGAGTCGAGGGCCTGTTCCAGCGATGCCAGGGTTGCCTCAGCCACCAGGCGAAGTCGTGTCGTGGACGCCGCCGGCCCGGTGGCCCGACCGACCAGGCGTTCGTCGTGCCACGTGAGCGTGACAGTGATCGTCATCCGTGAGCCGTCGATCTCCTCGGCGACGTCGTCGACGGCCGGTCGATCACCGCCTCCCAAATCGCCTGGATCGACCTGGACGACCGAAACTATCCGGCGATCGATCTGCGACGAGAAACCGGCCATCGCCACCGATTGCACGTCTCTGACCACCTGCTTCGGTGCTTTCCCCGGTGAGGTCAACACATGGACCTCTGCCGGAGCCGACCCGTTCATGACCACCCGGACCGCTTCGATCCCTGGTATTCGCCGCAGCGCGTGCTCGAGTGCAGAGGCATCCACGTCCTGAGCGTAGCGGGTGGGAGGGCCGGATCTGGCGCCGCTTCGTCGCGAAAAGAGGTCTTCAGCCCTTGATCGAGCGGTTCCAGGCGAGTACCTTCGGGTCGGCGAGAAAACGATTGCGGTCTGTCACGGGACCAGGATCTGCGAAACCGGAGATGGTGGAGCCGAGCCTGGCAGCCAGGAGCCCGTGGCACGGGGGCCTTGCACTTTGACAACTCGGAGCTTTCCCACGCGAGTGGGAAGATCGAATGGGCATGGGTGAGTGGTCACCCCGATCTCACACCCCTGAGCGGAGCGGAAGTCACTCACACGCCGACACACGGGCGAGTGAAGTACAGCCGTAAACGAGGTGATACGGCATGAGAGCAACTGTCCGGATGCACTCGACAAACCCGAACCTCGTGAGAGAACCAGTCTTGATCACCAGGACCTTCAAAGTCGGTTGACTGCGAACCCTGCCTGTTCGATAACTACTCCGAACACACGCCAGGCATCCGATGAAACTCAAGCACCGCCGAATCATCTTGGGAGCAGTCTCCGTAGTCGCGGGTCTGTCGGTCGCGGTTTGGGCCTGCCTGCTCGACGGCGAGTCCGCTGGATCTGTGCTGTTCTGGGAGCTGTGGGCGCTATTCGCTCTGACCTTCGGCATCCTTGCGTACAAGTCGGTCGAGATCGATGACAGGCTCCAGGTATCGGCGAGCGTGATGGCCATGTTCACCGCCGGTCTCGCGTTTCCTTTGTCTGAACTCACAGATACAGCGGCGTTTCCGATGACAATGCTCGCCTTTGTGGGGTTCGTGAGCAGCGGGGACATCTCTGGACGGAGAGTGTTTCAGATGGCTGTGAACTTCGGACAGATTGCGTTCGCCGCCTTTCTGGCAGGGTCGACTGCGGACGTGGCGTTGAGCATCCTGGCCGAGGGCTCAGGTGCCCTGCCCGATACCTTGAACACATGGCTGGTCGAAGGCTCCAGTGCCGCTGTCTTCGTCGCTGTTCTGGTGGCGGGACTCGCGGCGAGCATCGTGTACACGATCTCGAATGTCGCCATGGTGCGTTCGATGGTGCTCATCGGTTTTGGGCGCCGCTCCCTGATCCCCTGGTCGAGGACCCGTCCGGCCGTGGTGGCGCAAACGGCGCTCGGAACCATCGGTGCGATGTTGGGAGCGGTGCTCGCCTTCGGCCCGTCCATCACGCTGGCCTTTCTCGTGGGCACCGTCTATGTCATCTCCCACCTCGTGTTCACCTCTCACGCCCGACTCCGAGCGACCCAGGAAGCAATGCTCAGGGGGTTCGTCAAGATTCTCGAAGCTCGCGACCTCTACACCCGCGGTCACACGGAGCGGGTCGCCGAGTTCGCGCTCTCGATCGGCACGGAGCTCGGCTTTTCCAGTGCGCAACTCGCTCGGATGAGATTGGCGGCTCTCATTCACGACGTCGGGAAACTGGCGGTCCCCACTCCCATCATGCGCAAGCAGGGGAGCTTGACCGAGATCGAGTTCCGTGAGATGAGGGTCGCCACTCACAAGGTCGATGACCTGCTCAGCCAGGTCTCCTTTCTCGAGCCCATGGTGCAGATCTGTTCCGGTGTCCACCCTCGGGGTACCGGGGAGGACTTCGGCCAGAACGGACATCGTCACAACGAGACGCCCACACTCGAACAGTCAGTGCTCGCCGTCGCCGATGCGTTCGACGCCATGACGAGTACCCGTTCGTACCGCATGGCAATGCCTCAGAGTCGAGCCCTCGCCCAAGTCGAGTCATCCAACGATCCCCTCTTCCTTCCCGAGGTGACGGCCGCCCTCAAGCAGGCGCTCGAACGGCTCGGAGGCTCGTACGGCCCTCCCGAATCTGCACCGGTCAGAGAGGCGGCGAACCGTGGTTGAGTCGGGTCGGTGGCCAAGGATCGCCTCGTCGCTCATCCCCATCGCCGGGGTGGCGGCGTTTCTCCAGCTGGTTGGGCCCGGTTCGGTGGTCGGGCCCGTCCTGGTTGCAGCCCTCATCATGGTGCCGCTCTCTGCGGTGCTCATCCCCACGAGATCCGGCACCGTCAGTAGTGCGGTCATGGCCGTCGCGGCCGCCTTGCCGTTCATCACCACCGACGGTGTCCGGGTATTCACTCTCCAGGAGAGCCTCGCCGTGATCGCGCTCGGAACGGCCGCCACCTGGATCCTTCGCACCGCTCGGGGTGACACTACCGCCAGCGTCATCATCCGTTCGCTCCGCCTTGCGGCCTCGGGCATGGCATTCGTCTCGTTGTTCGAACTGATCGGACCTGCGTACATCGAGCGATTGGGAGGGTCGGAGTCGCAGTGGATCGAGAACTGGTGGCAGATCGTCACCTTGTTTGTCGTGGTGCCGGCGTCGTTCGTCGTCGCCTCGGTGGTCACATGGGTGACGGGAAACGGCAACGGTCGCAACCAACCACTCGAGTTCCGGGACCTCGACGTCTATGTGACCGTGATGACGATCGGGGCGCTCTTTGGGCTCACCTTCGACGTCGCACGGTGGTTCGCTTTCGTGATCGCGGCGCTCCCTTTCTTGTTCGCGGCGGGAGCGTTCCGGCGCCTCGCCGAGGCGAAGCGCACGTACAACCAGACCGTCCGGGCGCTCGCCCAGATTCCCGAAGCGGCCGGCCATGTCCATCCGGGACACGCCCTGAGAGTGGCCGCGCTGGCGACATCGCTCGCCGAGACGATGGGTCTCGACCACCGCAGTGTCGAAGACGTGGAGTGGTCGGCGTACCTGCACGACATCGGACGGATCAGCCTCAACGACCCCGGGGTAGCCCGGATCGGATACACCGACGCCGACATCGCCGAGTGGGGATCGGTGATCGCCGAAGAGGCCACGCTGTCGACGGTCGCGCAGATCATCCGCCGCCAGCACGAGCCGTATCGGCGACCGGGCCAGCAGCCCGACCCAGATCTACCGATCGCCTCGAGGATCATCAAGGTCGCCAGCGCCTATGACGAATTGACGGCCGAGCAGGGTCACTCCCCGCTGGAGGGCCTCGAACAACTACACCGGGGGTCGGTGTACGACTACGACCCTGAGATCGTCAACGCCCTCAGGGCACTCCTGGAGCGGCGCAACGCCCTCGGTACCTCGGCCTGAGAGGTCCTGTTCGCTACACGGATCGTCAACGGCGCGTCGCCGAGCCACCCGAGAGCTTCACGCCAGGTTTGAACCAGCGCACTGGCCGACGCAACTCGGCTTCGAGAAACCTGGCCAGGCCGACCGCCAGAAAGACGTCGCCGAGCGAGAGCACCGTGCCCTGCCCCGCAATCCGCATGGGGATGACGTCGGCCAAGAAAGGAAGCCGGGAGGTGACGTCGAGCGTGATGTGTTTGTACGAGTCGGCGATTTGAGGCGTGGGTGAATATCCGGAGGCGACGAGGGCGGCTTCGCTCAGAACCGGCATACCTCCGTTGAGGAGGATCACAGAGAAGTTGAGCAGCACTCCTATCCCGGCGAGCCACATTCCCTTGCGGTCGCGATTCGCGAACACCAACCCGATGAGCGGAACATACGATCCCAGCACCATCGCCACCCCGGCGACGTCGGTCCATGAACGCTCGGGGAGCAGGCGTGTACCGAGCTGGAGAGCGAACGAGAGCGGCAGGAGCCACCACAACTTCAACCGGATGTCGGCGAGGTTGGTGAGGCGCCCGCCTCGAAGGACGGCGAGCGCCAGTGCGACGAACATGACGACGGCGAGCCATAGCATGGGCGCCCAAGGTATCACGTCGATGTGGACAGGTGGGCGAGTGTGATTCGATACGAGACCAATCAGGGCCGGGCAGTGATCACGATCGATGATCCGGAACGGCGCAATCCGATGTCGGTGGAGACCATGGAAGGGCTCCTGGACGCGGCTCGTGAAGCGATAGCGGACGATGACGTGAGGGTGCTCGTGTTCACCGGTGCCGGCGATCGAGCCTTCTCGGCGGGCGGCGATCTCGCGGCCGGATTCGTCGACGATCCGATCGGGCTTCATGCGGCGCGGGGCGGACTCGCCCAGTTGTTCCGCACGCTCCGGCGGGGCGGGAAGCCCACAGTTGCGCGTGTGAACGGTCACGCTCTGGCGGGCGGGTTCGGGCTCGCCGTGTCGTGCGACATCACGATCTGCGTCGCAGACGCCAAGCTCGGTGTCACCGAGATCAACGTCGGGCTGTGGCCGATGATGATCACTGCGGTCCTCGAGGCAGGCGTCACACGCAAGGCGGCGATCGAGCTCATGATGACCGGGAGGATCATCGATCCGGTCGAGGCGCATTCGATCGGCGCCGTCTCCAGGGTGGTGCCTCGAGAGGAACTCGACGTCGTGGTCGACGAGGTGGTGGAGTCGCTCGCGACCAAGAGCCCAGGAACGCTCCTGTTGGGGCGCGACGCGTTCTACGGCGTCGCCGATCTGGGGTTCGACGCCGCCCTCGAAAGGCTCCAGGGCGGGCTCACGGCAGTTGCGCTCACAGAAGACTCAAAGGAAGGTGTGATGGCCTTTCTCGAGAAGAGGGCGCCCCGCTGGTCCGGGCGCTGATTCCCGATAGGCTGAAACGTCGACATGCGACGGCTGGTACGGATCATCGCCTGGACCATGATCTGGTCGGGCACCTTCATCCTCGGATACGTTGGGTTCGAGCTGTATGGAACCGATCTGATCAACGATCAGATCCAGGCCGAGGCGCGCTCAGACCTCCCCGACATCCTCGAGGCCCGGGCCGAGCAGGTCGAAGAGCTGCCGGTCGAGCAGCCGGATCCGTCGGAACCGGCGGCGCCGTCGCTGGTGGAAGAACCGGCGGTGATCGACGGTGAGGCGTTCGCAGCGCTCTCGATTCCAAGGATCGACCTTTCGCAGGTGGTGTTCGAAGGGGTGGATCGAGAGACGCTGACCCTCGGACCCGGACACATACCTGAAACGGCCCTGCCCGGACAGCCCGGCAACGCAGTGCTGAGTGGGCATCGAACCACCAACGGCAGGCCCTTCTTCGACCTCGATCTCCTGACGCCGGGCGACGAGATCATCGTCGAGACCGCCGTAGGAGTCCACACGTATGCCGTTCGAGAGATGATCGTTGTCACACCGTTTGACGTGTGGGTCACCGAACACCGTGACGGCGCCTGGTTGACGCTCACGACCTGCAACCCGAAGTTCTCTGCCCGAGAACGTCTCGTAGTGTTCGCCGAGATGACCTCGGGTCCCAACTTCGACTACGTCGACGCGGCTTGAACCTTGGGGTTCACCCGTCGATGATCGACTCCAGATCCTCGGCGGTGAGCGGGCCGTCGATCTGTCGGCTGACGATGCCCTGTGAGTCGATGAAAAACGTCGCCGGCATCCCAAACCCGACATACATGTCGCGCAGCCGACCGGTGGCGTCAAAGCCGGTCAGATAGTCCGGCTGGAGTCGGTCGATCAGGGCCTTTGCGGCTTCGAACTCGTCTCTGATGGCCACGCCGACCACGGCGACGTCGGGGTGCGCGACCGCGAACCGGGACAGCTCGGGTATCTCCTCCTCGCATGGCTTGCACCATGACGCCCACAGGTTGAGCACCACGGGGCGGCCGTCTACCGCCAGGTGTTCGCTCAATCGCCATTCCCCGCCGTCGAACCCAGTCATCGCCACTTCGGGGGCGGTCCTGCCCTGCATGGGGCCGCCGATCTCGACGTCAGAACCGAACAGCATCGACAGCCCCACACCCCCGGCGACGACGCCGAGGAATATCAACGTGAGCCTGCCTGTTTTCGATGCGAGGGGTCTGTCCACGATCGATAGGTAAGCAGCAATGAGCTTCTTCACGCGCAAACGCCAGGAGTACGAGGACCGGGGTATCGACCCGGCTCGTATCCCGCCGGGGCAGTACCTCACCGACCGGTTTCCCGTATTGCACGCCGGCGTCACCCCGAAGGTGGATCCGGGATCCTGGTTCTTCGAGGTCAATGGACTGGTCGACCAGCCGGTTGTGTGGACTCTCGACGACATCAAAGCCATGCCCACGGTCGACCGGGTGTTCGACATCCACTGCGTCACCAAATGGTCCAAGCTCGATACGGAGTGGCATGGTGTGTCGGTCGACGAGATGTTGAAGCGGGTGCAAGTGAACGATCGGGCCACCCACGTCCTGGTGTTCGCCGAACACGGTTTCACGGCCAACGTCCCATTGGAGGACTTCGCCGCCCCGGACAGTCTCTTTGCCTGGCGATACGGTGGGGAGGACCTCGACGTCGAACATGGCTGGCCGCTGCGATTGGTGATACCGCATCTCTACTTCTGGAAGAGTGTCAAGTGGGTCCGCGGGTTCACGCTCCTCGACCATGATGAACCCGGATTCTGGGAGCGCAACGGATACCACATGTATGGCGACCCCTTCCGAGAACAGCGCTACTGGGGCGATTGACTCCACCCGCGCCCGTTCCGGAAGCGGTTTTGACGCACGAAAGGCAGCAATATGCTGCCTTTCGTGCGTCAAAGGGACGGGGAGTAGGCCGCGAGAGGGTTTCCGATTGACGACCCTCTAGACGTGGGCGAGTCGGTTTGGCTCTATGGGGGTGTGGCGAATCTCCGTGACGTCGTGCGAGAGCTGGCGACGAGTCAGCACGGGTTCGTGGCAACCCGCCAACTCGTCGACCGCGGCGTGCAGAAGCACGTCTGGGAGCGGATGATCACAGCGGGCGAGCTCGAGCGTGTGACTCGCCGGGTGGTGAGGGTGCGCGGTGCGCCGCGGGTCGAAGAGGGCACGGCGATGCTTGCCGTTCTTGACGCACCAGAACAGGCCGCGCTCTCGCACACTTCCGCGGCAGCGCTGTGGGGGCTGCCCGGGTTCCGGCTGGACCGTGATCTCCACGTGGTCGTTCCGGCTCGCGGGGCACCCGCCCGGCGCCCCACCGCCCGCGTCCACTTCCACGACGGACTGCCCCAGGACCACATCGTGGAGTACAGAGGGCTGAGGGTCACCAGCCCTGTGCTGACCATGTTCCACCTGGCTGCGGTCTGCCATCAAGATCGTGTGGCGGTCGCGTTCGACCGGGCGTGGACCGACAACCTGCTCTCCGGGGCTTCGGCGCTGCGGCTCCTGGACAGGTTGGCGGCCAGCGGCCGTAATGGCATTTCGTCGATGCGGGCGATCCTCGAGGTGCGCGGTCCCGGCTACGTTCCTCCGGCCTCCCATCTGGAGCACAGGTTCAATGCTCTGTTTGGCCCGCGGTCAGGTATCCCGGTGCTCCGCCGCCAGGTGGATATCGGTGGCGAGCACTGGGTGGGCCGAGTCGACTTCGTCTGGGACGACATCCCTGGCGGGGTCGAGGTCCAGAGCGAGCGGTTCCACACGGCTTTGGTGGACCGCGATCGAGACGCGTTGAGGGCGGCCAAGCTCGAGGAGGCGGGTCTTTCCCTTCTTGCGGTGTGGGACAGTGACGTCTTCCACAGGCCGTGGCTGGTGGTCGATCAGGTCCGCCGATTTCGATGGTGGCTCCAAGGTGTGATCCCCGACCGGCCCGGGTGACGATCCTCGGGCCGACCGGCCGAGACCGCGTTCTGACGCACGAAAGGCAGCATATTGCTGCCTTTCGTGCGTGAAAACCGGGGACGGCCGGTCAGGCCGTGGCGGCCATCTGACGCAGGACGTAATGGAGGATCCCACCGTTCCGGAGGTATTCGACCTCCACGGGCGTATCCACACGGGCGAGCGCCTTGATCTCGATGACGGCGCCGGTGTCCTTCGTTGCCCTGACCAGCACGGGTTGGCGAGGTACGAGCGTGTCGTCGACATCGATCTCGAACACCTCCGTGCCGTCGAGTCCCAGGCTCTCGGCGGTGTCCCCGTCCCGGTACTCCAGGGGGAGCACACCCATCATCACGAGGTTGGATCGGTGGATCCGTTCGAAGCTCTCGGCCAGCACCGCCTTCACGCCGAGCAGGAAGGTTCCCTTGGCCGCCCAGTCGCGACTGGACCCCATGCCGTAGTCCTTCCCGGCGAGCACGACCAGCGGCACACCGTTCTGCTGGTAGTTCATCGACGCGTCATAGATGGCCTTGACCTCGCCGTCGAGGAAATCCATCGTGAAGCCACCTTCTGTTCCTGGTGCGAGGTGGTTGCGGACCCGGATGTTGGCGAACGTACCGCGGGTCATCACCCGGTCATTGCCGCGCCTCGACCCATACGAGTTGAACATCGCGGGCTGGACTCCGTGGGCGATGAGGTACTGACCGGCGGGGGAATCGACCTTGATCGACCCGGCTGGAGAGATGTGGTCGGTGGTGACCGAGTCTCCGAGTTTGGCGAGTGCCCTGGCTCCGGTGATCGCGCTGATCGGATTCACCTCGCTCGACAGTCCGACGAAGAACGGCGGTTCCTGCACGTACGTGGATGCGTCGTTCCACGAGTACAGGCCGCCGCCCGTCATCGAGATCGACTGCCACTCTTCCGAGCCCGCAAACACGTCCCCGTATTTGTCGATGAACTGATCGCGGGTGACGTGCTGCGAGACCACCTCGTCGACTTCGGCCTGCGTTGGCCACACGTCACGCAGATAGACGTCTGTTCCAGGGAACGGTTCCGTGGCGGGATCCCAATTGACCGTGCCGGCGAGGGCGTATGCCACGACCAGCGGCGGCGAAGCCAGGTAGTTGGCACGAACATCGGGCGAAATCCGTCCTTCGAAGTTGCGGTTCCCGGAGAGCACCGACGTGGCAACGAGACCGCTGACCGTGATCGCATTCGAGATCTCGGTCGGGAGAGGTCCGGAGTTGCCGATGCAGGTCGTGCACCCGTAGCCCACGAGATAGAACCCGGCCGCGGCGAGGTCGTCCAGCAGGTCCGCGGACCGCAGATACTCCGTGACCACCTGGCTTCCCGGGGCCAGCGACGTTTTCACCCACGGCTTCCGGGTGATCCCCAATTCCCGGGCCTTGCGGGCGACGAGGCCGGCACCCACCATTACATCCGGGTTGGAGGTGTTGGTGCACGATGTGATCGCGGCGATGACCACGTCCCCATCGGTCAGGTTGAAGTCGTTGCCTTCGTACGACACCGGGTCGGTGCGGATGGCGCCGTGCTCGCGGCCGAAGACGGAACCGAGTTGCCCGGTCCAGGTGTCCTTCATCGCCGTCAGATCGATCCGATCTTGGGGGCGCTTCGGCCCGGCGAGCGCAGGCTGTACCGTCCCCATGTCGAGTTCGATCTCGGCGGTGTAGGCAATCTGGCGGGCGTCGTCACGCCACATCCCCTGTTCGCGGTAGTACCACTCGGTGGCCTCGATGAGTTTGTCGCTGCGCCCGGTGAGCCTCATGTAGTCAAGAGTCCGTTCGTCCACTGGGAAGTAGCCGACGGTCGCACCGTACTCGGGCGCCATGTTGGCGATCGTCGCCCTGTTGGCGATGGGCATATCCGCCAGCCCAGGCCCGAAGAACTCCACGAACTTGCCGACGACCCCGTGCGTCCGGAGCATCTCGGTCACCCGCAGTACGAGATCGGTGGCGGTCGCTCCTTCGGCGAGCCGCCCGGTGAGTTTGAACCCGATCACTTCGGGCAGAAGCATCGAGATGGGTTGGCCCAGCATGGCGGCCTCGGCTTCGATGCCCCCAACGCCCCACCCGACCACTCCGAGACCATTGATCATCGTTGTGTGACTGTCGGTTCCCACCAGGCTGTCCGGATAGAGCCAGGTTCTGTCGTCCCACACGACTTTGGCCAGGTATTCCAGGTTCACCTGGTGCACGATTCCGGTGGCGGGCGGGACCACCCGGAAGTTGCGGAACGCCGACTGACCCCATTTGAGGAACTCGTAGCGCTCCTCGTTGCGTTCGAATTCCCGAGCGCTGTTGATCACCAAGGCGTCGGGGCGCCCGAATGCGTCCACCTGGACGGAGTGGTCGACTACGAGATCACAGGGCACGCCCGGGTTGACCTTGTCGGCATCGTCGGGGTTGCCCGTCATGCGTACGATGGCCGCCCGCATCGCGGCGAGATCGACGACGGCGGGTACCCCCGTGAAATCCTGGAGTACGACTCGTCCAGGGATGAAGGGGATCTCTGTTTCGCCGACCCGGGTGGCGTCGTAGGCGGCGATCGTGGCGACATCGGCATCGGTCACGGCCTTGTCGTCGCGAGTGCGGAGCGCGGCTTCCAACAGCACCTTGATCGTATAGGGAAGGCGGTCGACGTCTCCGGCCTCGGAGAGGCGGGCGATCCGGCGAGAACCCAGGGGCGTTGTGATGGAATCTTGAAGGGCCATGCGACGAGTCTACCGACCGGTCGGTTCTCCTCTCCCGGTGGTCAGCTCGAGCCCACGAGCGATATTCGCATCGACGCCGAGGCGAGTTGGCCGGGTGGCACGATCTCTCCTCCCCGCTCGGGCTGGTTGAGCGCATCGGGTGCCGCTCCCACCGGTTCGAGGCAGAAGAAGCCCCGGCCGGTGGGGGAGTAGACGTGCAGATTTGGAAGGTCGGATTGGACTGCGATCCGGGCGCCGTGGGTCTCGATGAAGGCGCGACCGTCCCATCCCGTGAACGTGGTGTCGTAGGACCTGGAGTCGACGTCGGCACCTCGAAAGGCCTCTGTCTCCTCCCAATGACTCGGGATGACCGTGTCTCCGACCCAGTGGCCGTCGACGTTGGCCGTGAGCCGGGCGGGGCGCTCGAAGTAGGGATGGAAACCGAGCGACGCCGGCATCGGCTCATCGGAGAGATTGCGAACGGTGAGGGTTTGATCGAGGCGGCCCGGTTCGACCGACACCGCAAGAGCAGCCTCGTAGCGCCACGGCCACCGACCGGCAGGGTGGAGAAAGCGGAGCCGGGCAGTGGTCTGGGTGGATTCCGTGATCTCCCATTTCCACACCCACCCGTGGCCGTGCAGTCCGTGGGGTTCGCCGGTGATGGCGCTGCCGCCGACGTCGACGATGCGGCTCTCCCAACCGAACACTCCGTCCGAGATCCGGTTGGTCCACGGGACGAGAGGAAACGAGGCCATGTCGAGAGGGGTGTCGGGGCGCCCCCGGCGGAGAACATCGAAGTCCCCGTGCGTGAAGCGCTGGATGCTGGCGCCGAGGTCGGGGAACAGGCCAACGACGGTGGGGCCGTTTGTCAGTGTCAACATGCCGACGAAAGAGGGTTCAGCGCTTCCCGACCGAGATGGTGACCTCGGTGACGCACGCTTCGATCGGATCGGTGTGGGGATGGAGGACGGGAGCGCATCGCTCTCCCATCGTCTCGAATAGTCCTGAGACGATGCCCCTGTCGAGGGAGCACACAACGTCCGGGTGGCCCACCGCGGCATCTCCGAATGGGCAATGCGACGTCAACAGGCGTTGGACTTCGCCGTTCTCTTCGGGAGCCATCCCGAATCCGAGACCCGACATCGCTTGGGCAACGGCGGCGATGGCAGCCGCGTACCCTTCCTCGTCGGGTGTTCCGACTTCGGCTGCGAGCTCTCGTCCGTACTCGCGCCCCACCGACTCGGCGATTCCGGCGATGTCGTCGGGCGCCACCCTGTCGACCAGGCGAACCAGCAAGTCGACCAGGAGGTGGGCGCTTCGGCTCGGGAAGTGGAGGTCGATGGGTTTGGTCGTGGCCTCGTAACACTTGGCGGGCCGGCCGGCGCCGGGTCCGCTCCTGCCGGCGGGCCGGCGGTGACTGACCTGGAGGTATCCGTCGCTCGCCAAACGGTCGAGATGGTGTCGCGCCACATTGGGGTGGATTCCGAACAGGTCGGCGATTCCGGCGCTCGTCATCGGCTCGGGCGATTCGCGCACTGCGATGAAGATCGCACGTCGCGTCGGGTCCCCGAGCGCCGCGGTCAGGTCCCCGATCGACCGGTCGAGCCGGGACGATTCCGCCGAGATTTGGTTCGACACACCAAAAACTATAGTGGCCGAGCCCTTCTAAACACGATCGCCATAGGAGAAATGGGTCCCATGCCGGACGACCTCAAAGCTGTTCTCTCGCAGGTTCTCGACCCGCTCATGGGTCGGGCGCTCGGCGATCTGGGGATGCTCACTTCGGTGAGCGAGAAACGTTTCGGAGCCGATCGGGCCGTGGTCTCGGTCCCCGTGCCCAACTATCCGCTGCTCGACGAATTACAGCGCAGGATGGTCGAGGCGGCCGGTTCCGACATCGAGGTCGAGGTCGGCGTGATGCCTGACGGGGCTCGGGTCGAGTTCATGGACCGTCTCAAGGATCACGCCGGTCCGGGTGTCGGCGAGACCGGCTCGCGCACTCGAGTCGTTGCCGTCTCGTCCGGCAAGGGTGGCGTGGGCAAGTCTTCGGTGACCACGAACCTGGCGGTCTCGCTGGTCCGGGCCGGCAAGTCGGTGGGCGTGATCGACGCCGACATCTGGGGTTTCTCTATTCCCCGGATGCTCGGGATCGACTACCCGCCGGTAGTGATCGAGCAGTCGATCGTGCCTCCGGTCGCCCATGGGGTCAAGGCGATGTCGATGGACTACTTCGTGGCCGACGACCAGGCCGTCATCTGGCGCGGGCCGATGCTGCACAAGGCCATCGAACAGTTCTTGAAAGACGTGTGGTGGGACGAGCCGGAGTTTCTGCTGGTTGACATGCCCCCCGGCACGGGTGACGTGTCGATCTCCCTGTCCCAGTTCCTGCCCCGGGCGCAAGTGCTTTTGGTGACCACGCCTCAGCCCACCGCTCAGCGGGTGGCTCGTAGGGCGGCGCTCATGGCCGAGAAGGTCAACCAGGAGGTCATGGGTGTCGTCGAGAACATGTCGTGGTTCACCGGGGACGATGGGGTCCGGTACGAACTCTTCGGTTCGGGCGGCGGGGCCGCCCTGGCCGAGGAGGTGGGGGTCCCGTTGATGGCGAGAGTTCCGCTCCTGCCTGAGATGAGGGAGGGTGCCGACGACGGCATACCCGTGGTGGTCGCCGCACCGGGGAGTGAGGCGGCGATCGCCTTCGACGAATTGGCGGCGGCGGTGATCGCCAAGAAGGCGCGAGTACGAACGCACCCGGATCTCGTCATCCGCTGACGGTGATCAGACGGGCGGGAGCGTTCCGGAAAGGGCCCTGAGCCCCCAGAGTCCGAAGAACGCCACGCCCAGTACCGCGGCCACGATGTTCGTGGTCCGGGACGAGGGCGGGTTCCACCAGCCGCGAGTGACCCCGATCCAACTGATCCAGCCGAACGCCATGAGCGGGAGGATGGCGAAGATGAGCGGGTGCATCTGCCACGCCAGATCCACGTCGCCCCGAAGGAGCGCCGAGGCGGCCCGCGTGCCGCCACACAGCGGGCAGGCGTGGCCGGTGGCGACCGCGAAGGGGCAGATCGTCGGTCCCGTCGATGCAGGTTTCCACGACACGAACGCCACGAGGAGCGGCGGGAGCGCCCAGGGTGCCCACCGCCGCCTCACCGTCGTGACGAACGCCGTCATCCGAGATCCAGTTGGTCGAAGACGCTCGGCAGCACCGTTGCCTGCACGATGAGACCGATGACCCATAGGGCGATGGCGACGATGCCGATCACGTAGGCGGCTTGGGCCGTGCCCTGATTGGCCGGGTCGCGGCGTCCTGCCGCGATCGCCTGCTTCTCCGTGTTCGCCATGATCAGGCCCACGACCCCGAGGATCCCGCAGCAGAGGAGCCCGAAGATCGAGAGGACCATGGCCGTCGTGGCCTGGCTCTTCTCGGGATAGGCGGACGCGGCTGGTGGCATTGCGGTCATGTCGTTCCTCTCATCTGGTGATCGTGAGATGTCATGAGCCGGCGATCACGGCCATCCCGCCGATGGCGACGACGATGAGGATGCCGAGCAAGCCCAGTCCGAGAAGGACAGTTCCGACGATTCCGAGTATTCGCCCGGCATTCGCATTGGCCCGCCCTTCGGGAGGCCGCCGACCGGAGTCGATGGCTTCGAGTTCCTTGTTCCCCATCGACCAGGCGAACGGCCCGAGGATCTGACATACGACGATGGCGAGGATGCCGAGGACGAGCACGGTGGTGGCCTGGCTCGCCTCCGGGTACATCTGGCTGTTGTTCGGTGGCGGTGTCACCCAAGTCCTTTTGTCGGTTCGAGCGTCAACCTACCAATCAGGATCGGTGCGCGCCACGATCCCGCCGATGTGAATTCGTTTCCGATGGAGAGTCTTCTCGGTCAGAGCGTGCCGCGTTCGTAGACGACCTCACCGTCCACGTATGTCAGGTCGACCTCGACGTCGAAGATCGCCTCGACGTCGAACGGGTTTGCTGACAGGACCGTGAGATCTGCAACCGCTCCGGTGTGGATCGTTCCCCTGTCCGACTCGAGATGGTTGACCCACGCCGACCCTGAGGTGAACGCACAGAGTGCATCGGCGAGTTCGATCCGTTCGGCAGGAAGGAACGGTTCGCTGTCCGAGGTTTCCGGGACCTGTCTGCTCACCGCAACCGAGATCTGATCCATGACATCGGCCGTGGACACAGACCAGTCGGACCCCATGGCCATGACGGCACCGTGTTCGAGCAGTGACCCGAAGGGGTACATGGTCAGAGCGCGGTCGTCGCCCACGAAGGGAATCGTGAGTTCGGTCACGGCCGGCTCGTTGCACGCCCAGAGCGGCTGGGCGTTGGCTGCGACCCCCAGCCGCCGGAAGCGGGGCAGGTCGGAGGGCTCCACGAACTGGATGTGGGCGATGTGATGCCTCAGGTCCGACCAACCATTTGCCATTCGTGCGGATTCCACTGCGTCGAGGGCGCTGCGGACGGCGGCGTCGCCGATGGCGTGGAAGTGGCATTGGAATCCAAGGCGATCGAGTTCGGTCACGATCTGTCCGAGCTGCTCGGGGTCGATCATGTCGAGGCCGTGGTTGCCGGTGGGTGACCCGTGGTCGTCGAGGTAGCTTCCCAGGAGCGAGGCCGTGTAGTTCTCGCACACACCATCGAGCATGAGCTTGACGGCTCCGGGGACGTAGCGGGGATGTCGTTGATCCCGAGCTTGCAGGAATCGGTCGATCTGATCCATGTCACCCAGCCTGTCCCACCACATGGCCGCCCTCACGTTGCCTCTGAGACGCCCGGTTTCCGCGAGCCGGAGGTAGGTGTCATGGAGTTCCTGGGTCACCCAGGCGTCCTGCCAGGCCGTCACTCCTTTTGAGAACAGGTACCCCTGGCCTGCCAGGACCCGATCGTCCATCTGAGACTGCGTCGGGGGTGGAATGACGGCGCTCACCAGATCCATCGCCCCCTCGTGGAGTGTTCCCTGGGGGCTCCCGTCCGCGTTGCGCTCGATCCGGCCGTCTGCGGGATCGGGCGTGGCGGCGCCGATACCTGCCGCCGACAGTGCAGCCGAATTGGCCCATCCCGAGTGTCCGTCGGCCACGGTGAGGTATGCGGGTCGATCTCCTGTGAGCGCGTCGAGTGTCTCTTTGGAAGGGCATCCACGATCGAACCACGTGTAGCGCCATCCCCCACCCGTCAACCAGCCATCCGGGTTGGCGGTGTGATAAGCGGAGATGATGTCCGTGGCCCCCGCGGCGTCACCTGCCTCCATGAGGTTGCACGAGGCGAGAATCCTGCCTCCCGACGCGGGGTGGACGTGGGCGTCCTGGAATCCGGGTGTGACCATCCGTCCCTGGAGGTCGATGATCTCGGTCTCCGGTCCGGCTGCCGCGAGCACCGCTTCGTCCCCTCCCACAGCGACGATTCTGTCGTCGCGTATGGCGATCGCCCGGGCCATGGTACGGGCGGGGTCGGCGCAGAAGATGGTGCCGTTGACGAGGATCGTTTGTGGGTGCATCCGGCGGTTATACAGGCCACCGCGGTCGCCAGTGATCGATTTGGACCGGTTTCTGCGACGCGGGTGGGCACGCCTCAGGCGCGCCCACCCGCGTCCGGTCAGGTTGTTTCGTCGGCTGCTGCTGTCACCGGCTCAGGTGCGGGCGGCGTCGCTTCCGGCGTGGACTCCGGCGTTGAACGCCGGCCGAGCCTCCGCATGAACCTGATCAGCGCCCAGGCGGGGACGATGAACAGAGCCACGACCGGCAGTGCGAACACCACGAACCAGATGGCGGCGTCACCCAATGTCTGCAGCGCCTCGAGAAGGTCCCCGGCCGCTCGTCGCAGCGTGACCAGCGGTGCCCAACCTTCCTCCACGATGGGCTGGGATGTGGCGGTGGGGCTGATGTACACGCTGATCGTGGACAGGTCCGCCTGGTTGTCGAGAAGGCGCCGCCGCCCTTCGAGGATCTCGATCTCGCCCCGCACTTCGCTGACCTGCGAGAACACGGCGAGAAGTTTCTGCGGGTCGGCGTTGGGCTGTTCCCGGACTTCGGCCAGCAGTGCCACGAGCTCGGTTTCGAGGGCGGTGAGGTTGCGGATCCTGGCCTCGATGTCGACGTACTCCTCGGTGACGTCTTGGCTCTGGATGCTTTCAGAGATCACCTCGTCGGCGAGTTCCCTGATCGCTGCCAGCGCGGTGTTGATCTCTCCGGCGGGAACCCGGATCGTCACCGAGATCTCGGGCTGGCGGTCTTCACCGGATGGCGTGACTTCGCTCGCCGCCACGTAGCCGCCCGATCGTTCGACCATGGTGATGACCCCATCCATCGCCTTCCGGGTGTCGGGGGCGGTGATGGTGATCTGTCCCGTCTTGATGACCTTGCGATCCGCGGGCACGGCATCCGAGATCTGGCGGGTGGCGCTGTCATCAATGCCGAACCCATCCGCCTCGCCACCCCCTACCGCCGGGGCTTCTTCGGCGATGGTTGCCGAGGCATCCTGGAAGTCTGCAGCCACCTCGGTACTTGCGTCGTCTCCTCCGCAGGCGCCGAGGATGATCCCCAGTGCCATCATTCCTGCGATCCAGCGTGTCATGTTCGTTCTCCCTGATCGACGTTGATGAGACGATCATCGGGCCGATCCGGTTCCAAGTCGATTGGGGACAACCCCCACATCCCTTGAGGGGGCCCTCGCTTCGCTCGGGCAGTCAGCGGGTCAACAGGTCAGCAGGTCAGCAGGTGGCCGAGTCGGACTGGGGACTCAATGCTGAAGCAACAAGCAACAAGCAACAGGCAACAGGCAACAGGCAACAGGCAACAACCATGTCTGACTCCCGGGCCGCCGGCTGGGGACTGGGGACTGGCGACTGGCGACTGG
>Ga0224510_10001086_pt1 | contig 18522 bp, 15 predicted proteins | sample SF_May12_sed_USG_FD_170161 | JGI IMG/M metagenome (GOLD analysis project Ga0224510, IMG submission 170161) | Sediment microbial communities from San Francisco Bay, California, United States - SF_May12_sed_USGS_4_1 | ecosystem: Environmental > Aquatic > Marine > Sediment | place: USA: California... | reverse complement strand
TGAGCTGAAAGGAAAAGTTTTTGCTGGCGGTTTGATTGGCTGCATCGGTAACGGTTACTTCCAGGCGATGTTTGTCCAGCGGAGTGACCTGGTGCCATTGATTGTCCAGGGTTTCGCTGGCCAGCGGAATCAGAAAATCATTTTGATCGCGCAGTGGTTGGCGTGTCGAAGCCTGTTCGACATCGTTGATGAAATAACGGTAGTTGACGCTGACAGACTGGGGCATGGGTTGACCTGTGCGATCAGTATCATGGGCGCGAAACGCAAAATAGGCGATGCCCGCTTGGTCCAAATCGTTGCGCGTGACGACGGTGCCAGCCAGATCCAGTTGACTATCACTCATTGCCAGTGGCGTCAGGTTGTGGTCTTGCAGGGGAATAAAATTATTGCTTGGGTCCAGGCGGGCTTTGCCGTGACCGAGGCTGGAGGCGGCGAAAACGGGCGGCGCATCTTGAATGGCGATGGAAAACGTTTTTTCATCACGCTGGCCATCACTGGTGAGCATGATGCCGTGAATGTCGTTTTGTCCCTGCTGTAACAGCAGATTGCCGCTCCAGGTGTGATTCGTTTTGTTCAGTTGCATCAGTTGATCGTTGATGCGAATTTCGCTGGCGTCGCCGGCATACGATCCGCTGATGGGATAGGCGACGTTGTCAGCCTGCAGGGTCGAATCCAGACTGAAGTACACGTTATCGATGCTGAATTGCAGCGTTGTTTGACTCCGGTTGCCTAGAATGTCACGCGCTTCTATTGCGACCCTGAGTAATCCATCGGGATAATTCAAACTGTTGAGCAATACCGAAGGTTGAGATGTGTCGCTCGCCTCGGTGGATGGCAAGTTGGGTATTTGATATTTCACCAAGTCGATGGCGATGGGAGAGTCAATGGCGAGATCCAGGGGGATTTGTCCGCGCAGAATCAGCTGAGGTTTTGCACTGATTTTTGGCAACATGCTGGCGACAGGCTGGAGTGACTGCTGATTAAACAAGTCACTTTGGTTGCTGATGATTTGTTTGGCGCGGGTCAGCAATTCTTCAGCGGTAAATTCATTTTCCAGGGCGTTGGCAGCGGCCAGCAGTTGTTGCGCCAGCCCCATGCGATAACTATCGGCATTTAGCGGAATGCTGCCCAGTGCCAGTGATCCGGTTTGGCCGTCATTTTTGCGAATTTGGCCATTGAGCAAGCCATCGTTGAGCGCATCAAGATATAATAATTTAGCCAGCGACACGCTGTGATAGCCCTGATGCTGTTGTGAGCCATTTTGTTGATTGGCCCACTGGGTCAGAAAAGAAACAGCCATACTATAGGCCAGATGAAAATTGCCCATGGCGGCTTTGGTGCTGATCGGCATTTCTTCGGTCGGTGTTAGCAAATCTAGCTGCAAGCCATCGCGCAGTTGTTGATTGGCAGTGTTGAGTGCCTGCTCAACGCTATCACCTTGCTGGATGCGCTGCAGCGTGAGTGCGGTGAGTAAATGCGAGAAGGGAGAAATTTCTATCGTGTGAGTTTTTCCCATGGTGATGAGTGACGGCGCGCTGAGTTGCAAATCATTGTCGAGCGCAATCACGTTGCCACTGGCGGGTTCGATGTAATCACCGGCGCTGACTTCCAACAAGATGGGTTGGCTTTTGCTGCGCAGCGTCAGACTGAACTGGCCGTGATCATCGCTTTGGCTGCTGCCCAGCCATTCACCCTTGCCATCGTTGGTGAATGCAAATGCCTGAATTTGCGCATGCTGGATGTGCAACGCCTGGCCGTTGATGGTGCTGACGGGACGCTGCTGTGGTAGTTGCAAATTACTTTGACCCAAGCCACAGCTGGCGAGAATGGGAAATAAACACAGAACGAAAAATTTTTTCATAGTCTCAGGGCTGATAGTGCAGCAGCAAATTGATGCTGCGGTAGTTGATATTGTTGCCGGGCACCAGGGTTTGTTGAGCTCGAAAACCCACAGACCAGTCGTGCTGCATTTCCCACTGGGCTTGCATGGCGGTGATCAGGCCAAGGCTAAGGCTGCTGCGATCGGCAAATCGTTGTTGCAGATAGCCGTCATCGCTGATGGTGTGGCGCAGCGAATACTGGTTGTAGGCCGCTTGCAGGCCAATGTCCAACCAGGGTTTGAATTGACTGTGCAGTGGCCAGATTTTTTGCAGACTCAGAGATACCGATTGTTGCTGGATAGATTGTCCCACCTCTTGGCCGCGAGCCTGGGAATCGGCGTTCAGCAGTTGCCATTGCAGCCAGTAGCGAATGTCTTGATGCCACCAGTCACTATAGGCCAGTGACATGAGGTTGCTGCTGTGGGTGGTGGTGCGTTCACCATCCGGATCGGTGATGGTGACGCTGGCCGGGCCGGTACCAAACGCGTAACTACTGGTGTTGATCGGCGCGCCCAGCAGAGCAAAGCAAGAAGAACTGGTCAGTAGCAGCAGTAGAAAAAACACATGCCTAATTGTCATAGCTGTAATAAATCCCGGTAATTTTGGGCGAGGAATCGCGCTCTTCGACGACGATGTCGATGTTGCCTTTGAACTGACGTTCACGCTTGTGACCAAGCTCAATGACCTTCAGCGAAAATGGACCTTTGCCGCGTGCCTGATTGTCTGTTTGTTTCCAGCGAATGTTGCCAAAGGACAATTGGCGTTGTTGGGTAATGCTAAAAAACTGCGCGAATTCGCTGCTCACCGCTTGCAGATTTTGTCCCTGATTGCTTTTCACTGCTTCATCCATCAATTCTTTCAGTTGATCAACGCTGCCTTGCTGATAGGCTTGGCCGAGGCGCTGTAGCAGGCCAGATAATTCCGCGCTGGAAATTTGCGGCGGTGCCGGTGCGGGTATGGGGGGTGTGGGCGCAGATGGGGTGACGGCGACGGTCGCTGTCGCGACGACAGGCGGAGTCGTCGGAGTTTGGATTTCAGCAGCGGGCTGATCAGCAGGCGTTGATTCTGCAGCGAGGGTGACCGTGGTCGCGGCAGCAATGACCGGGATCGGGGCTACGGATTTAGCCACGGGCTTGGCTTCAGTTTTGGTCTCGGTGGCGACACGGGCCGCAGGTTTGGGTTGCACGGATGCAATTACGGCAGGCTTGGGCTTGGGCTGAGGCAGTGCGGCGACGGTTGTCTCTGTCGGGGGGGCGGGTTGAGGCGGTGCAGCGACCACGGTGTTTTCGGTAACTGCCGCAGGCGGTGGGCGCTTGGTCAGGGTGCTGGGCCCCAGCTGGACGACGGTTTGTTTGGCGTCGTGCAGGCTGGCCTGGGCCATTTCTTCGAGCAATTCTTCCGCTGCTGTCGGTGCTGGCGGGCGGTCGAACAGCGGAATCAGCAGCCCCAGCAGCAGACCGGCAGCGATGCCGCCAGACCAGCGGGGATGTTGCCGAACCCAGTTGAGTGGCAGACGAATTTTTCGCGGCGGCGAGTCCGCTGGCGGTTCCTCGTTGGTGTTCGGCCTGGGTGATGGAACGATGGCCGGTTCTGCGCTGCGGGTCTTAATGTCGGCAACGGTGTTTTGCGTCAGTGCGACCGGTTCAACAACGGTTGGCTCTGGAGCGATGGCGGGTGGCGGCGATAGTTCGGGTGCGTCCTGGTCTGACTCGAACGAAAAATGGCTTTGTTGTGGCGGCACCGAATGAGGCTGGTCCTGCTCCATTTCTTCGCACAGCTCGGCGATGACCGTGTCGATGAATGGTTCATCCAGCATTCGCCGCTGTTCCACCGAGGCAAGCAGCAGGGCGCGTTCGCACAAGCGATTGATGCGGCGCGGTATGCCATCGCAAAACTGCTGAATTTGTTGGCAGGCGGCGGCGCTGAACTGCACGTCCTGGTCGCAGCCGGCCACGCTCAGGCGATGTTGAATGTAGGCTTGAGTATCGTCAACGTCCAGTGGGCGTAAGTGGCAACTGGCGACGATGCGTTGTCGAAGTTGCGGCAGGCTGGGATGATCCAGCGTGTTCTGCAGTGTGGGCTGGCCGATCAAAAAGCACTGAAACAGGGCTTGTTCGTTGTATTGGGTGTTGGACAGGATGCGCAAATCTTCCAGGGAATCGACGCTCAGGTGGTGGGCCTCGTCGATAAATACCAGGGCCCGACGGCGCATTTGTGCGAGCGTCATCAGCTGATGTTGCAATGCCTCCAAAATGGAAGCCTTGTTGAGATCCTGTAGTTTTGCCCCCATAGCGTGGGCGAGCAGTTGCAAAAAATTTTGTTCGTCCAGCACACTGGCGCAGATGTTGGTTATTACGCAGTGGCGCGTGGGATGTTTTTTTTGCAGGGTTTGGATCAGGGTGGTTTTGCCTGTGCCTGGCTCGCCGGTGAGTACGAGAAAACCTTCACCTTGTTCGATCGCGTAGCCAAGATAGGCCATGGCGCGCGCATGCGGTTTGGCTGAAAAATAAAAACCGCTGTCGGGCGTCAGGCGAAAAGGTTTTTTACGTGACGAGTAAATCGAACTGTTCATGCCGGGCCGGCCATCCTTGCGCTGTGCGCATTTGTTGGCAAGTCGAGTGATTCATTCTAGCGCAAGCTGGCGAAAAAAATAGCAGTTTTCTTCGCCGCAATGCGCCGTTTTTTGTCACCCTCAGCAGACAATAAATTCGTGGTGGCGGAGAGGTTAGCCCTGGAACAAATTGAACAGCATCTGGAAGTACAGCACCAGCAGGATCAGTACGCCCAGCAGCGGCAAAATCATTAGTTTGCGCTTGTTGAGGTGGTGCAGATGAAAACGCAATTTTTCACCGGTACTGGCGTTGGGGTTGTAGCCGGTTTCCTGCTGATAACGTTCGCGGGCGCGCAAGGCGTATTCCTGCGCGTGCTGGGCGAACAACTGGCGGGCGCGATCAGCGTCGCTGTCGTCTTCAATCCACAGTGATGCCCTGGAAAAGCCCCAGGTACTGCCAGGGGTTTCGTAATAGCGGATGTGGTGCTCATCAAGCACGGCGCAGACCGAGGCCAGCTCGTCGATGGCTTCCGGGGTTTGGGGGAAAGAATACAGTCGCTTGGCCATGGGACAGTCACAGGGTGAACATTGGGCGGGCATTCTAACCGATGGTGCATCGTCGGTCACCCCAGGCTTTGCTACAATGGCGGCGGTTTGAGGCGGATTTGGCAAAATGAGTGACGAGAGCTATCAACGCCGCTTTGGCGGTATTGCCCGGTTGTACGGGGCAGAAGGGGCGCAACGCATACGCGGATTGCACATTTGTGTGGTTGGCATTGGCGGGGTGGGCTCCTGGGCGGTCGAGGCGCTGGCACGTTCCGGGGTGGGGACACTGACCCTGATCGACAACGACACCATTTGCGAAACCAACATGAATCGCCAGATTCATACCTTGAGCGCGACCATTGATCAGTCCAAGGTCGCAGCCATGGCCGAGCGGGTGAAGCAGATCAATCCTGATTGCGATGTGCGCATCATTGACGATTTTCTTACCATGGCCACCATGCAGGAGTACTTGTCGCGTGGCTATGACTACGTGATCGATGCCATCGACAGCATCAAATTCAAATCGGAAATGATCGTGTATTGCAAGCGCAATAAAATTCCGCTGATCATGACCGGTGGTGCCGGTGGGCTGAGTGATCCGACTCAGATTCAAATTGCCGATTTGAGCAAAACCTATAATGATCCGCTGGCGGCGAAAGTGCGTTCGCGCCTGCGGCAGGAATACGGCTACACACGCAACCCCAAGCGCAAATTTGGTATTGAATGTGTGTTTTCCAGTGAACAGCAGGTGTACCCCAAGGACGATGGCAGTGTCAGTTGCGAAAAGCCCGGCATTCACGGTGTGTCGCTGGATTGTCGTTTTGGCTACGGTGCCAGCAGTTGCGTGACCTCGGTGTTTGGCTTTGTTGCCGCGTCGCGGGTGTTAAAAAAATTAACTGAAAAGAAAAAACAGGATTAATTGTCGATGGAAAAAAATGCCAGGATTTATGTTTCCGGTCATCGTGGTTTGGTCGGTTCGGCGATTGTGCGTCATCTCAATGCCCAGGGTTATCACAACATCATTACCCGCAGCAGCAAGGAACTGGATCTGCGCAATCAGCAGGCAGTTACTGATTTTTACGCCAAAGAAAAACCCGATTACGTGATTGTTGCTGCGGCCAAAGTGGGCGGCATTTGGGCCAACGATCAGTATCCGGCAGAATTTATCTACGACAATCTGATGATTGAAGCCAACGTGATTCATGGCGCGCACGTTGCCGGAGTGAAAAAATTGCTGTTTTTGGGTTCGACCTGTATTTATCCCAAAATGGCGCCACAGCCGTTGAAAGAAGATTATCTGCTTACCGGTCCGCTGGAACCCACCAACGAATGGTATGCGGTGGCAAAAATTGCCGGTATCAAAATGTGTCAGGCGTATCACAAACAATATGGCAGTCGGTTTATTTCTGCGATGCCGACCAACCTGTATGGCCCGGAAGATAATTTTGATCTGAACAATTCGCACGTGTTGCCGGCGTTGATTCGAAAATTCCATGAGGCAAAAATCAACGGCGATGCCCATGTTGTGGTGTGGGGCAGTGGTACGCCGATGCGTGAATTTTGTTACGTCGATGATCTGGCTGAGGCCTGTGTGTTTTTGCTGAACAACTATGAGCAGCCCGAGATCGTTAACATTGGCGTGGGTGAGGACATCCGTATTGCCGATTTGGCAAAACTGGTGAAAAAAGTGGTTGGGTTTAACGGTGAAATTGTTCAGGACACCAGCAAGCCTGATGGCACGCCACGCAAACTAGTGGATGTGTCGCGCATTTTCTCACTGGGTTGGCGACCAAAAGTGGGCCTGGAAGAAGGTATTGGCCGTGCGTATCGCTGGTATTTACAGCAGTGATTGTTTACGGTTGAACGGCGTGCAGTGCGTTGAGCAAGGTGCTGATGCCAAATGGTTTGGTGATGTATTTGTCAAAGCCAGCCTCTAGTCCAGCTTGAACATCACTGGCCGAGGCAAACGCGCTGAGCGCAATGACCGGAATGTGCGCGGTATCCGGATCGAGTTTGAGTTGGGGCAATAATTGCAGGCCGCTGATGCGTGGTAAATGTATGTCCAGCAAAATAATGTCTGGCCGCAGCTGTCGCGCCAGCGCGATACCCTGCTCGGGATCGGTGACGCAGTTCAGTCGGTGTGGTGTATAGCGATGTAAAATATCCTGTACCACGCGGATGTTGGCGGGGTTGTCTTCGATATACAGCACTGACAATGGACGATCAAAGGTTGGCAGGAGTGACACCGTATCTTGAGGTTCCTGTTCTACCAGCAAGGTGCTGGCCAGGGGCAGCTCTATCCAAAACGTGCTGCCGATGCCTTCTTCGCTTTCAACACCAATGTGACCATGCATGCGTTCGATCAGTTGTTTACTGATAACCAAGCCGATACCAGCACCATCGATAGTCGATTTTTCTGCACCCACACGCTCAAACGGCTGGAATAGTTTGGCGAGCTGTTTTCCGCTCAGACCTTGGCCGCTGTCTTTGACATTAATGCGGAGGTAGCCATCTTTTTCCTGGGCGCTGATAATAATCTCGCCATAGTCACGATTGTATTTAATGGCGTTGGACAACAGATTGACCAGCACTTGTTTTAGGCGAGTATAGTCGGCGTGAATGTCGATGTCTGTTTGTGTCGCGGTGTCGATTAATTTGATGTTGCGTGCTTCAGCCAATGGCCTGACTAACGCCAGTGTGTCTTTAATCAGGTGCGTGGTGCTGACTTTTTCCAGCGACACAAACAGTTTGCCCGCCTCAATGGCGGACAAATCCAGCACGTCGTTGATCAGTCCCAACAGATGTTTGCCCGCGTTGGTAATTTCCCGTGCCTGCGATTGCTGCTCGCTGGTTAAGGTCGGGTTATCATCGTATTCCAGCAACTGAGCAAAACCAATAATGGCGTTGAGTGGCGTGCGTAACTCGTGACTCATCCGCGAAACGAATTCAGATTTGGCGCGACTGGCTTTTTCCGCCAGTAGTCGAGCTTCTTCCTGCGCTAATTCGGCTAGTTTGCGGTTGGTGATGTCCTGCACAATGCCCAGCATTTGGACGGCGTTGCCGTTGTTGTCACGAACGGTATCGCCGCGACTGAGCAGCCAGTGAATGCTGCCGTCAGGCCAAATGCAACGAAACTCCACGTTGTATTCCTTGCCCAGCGTTATGCTATTGGTCATGGAATCCATTACGGCTAATCGATCATGTGGATGAATCAATGAGGCTTGTTGTTCAAAGGATATTTGTGTTTCGCCGGCAGGCAAACCGTACAGTGTGGCGACGCGCTCGGACCAAAAAATAATATTGGAGTGGATGTTCCAATCCCAGCTGCCCACGTTGGCATAGTTTTGACTGCGGCGTAAGCGTTGTTCGCTGGCTTCGAGTAATAGTTCAACCTGTTTTTTGTCTTCGACGTTGATCCACGAGCCGACCAATTCATCGCCTTTGTCAGATTGGTGCCATTGCAGGCGATCTGAAATCCAATGATACTCGCCATTTTTATCGCGAAAACGATATTCCAGCTCAATCATTCCGTAATCAGGCGCCAAGGCATTGATGTGTGCCTGGACGCGTTCAACATCCTCGGGGTGAATATTGCTCAGCCAGAAGCTTGGTGTATCTAGTAGCGTTTTTGCATCGCAACCTAACGTACTTGATGTATTGGGACTGGCATAGCTGATATCAAACGGTGGCAGTGTGCTGCGAGTGTAAATGGTGACTAAACTGTTGCTGAGCAAAAAATCCAGTCGGGCCATACTCTCCAGCCGCGCCTGTTCGGCACGAACGCGTTCGGTGACATCGCGGGCAATGCCGACAAACCCAGCTTCGCTATTGTTTTTTGATGGTGCAACATTAAGTTCGATAGGGAAGCGCGAGCCATTTTTGCGTTGTCCCATCAGCAGGCGTTCGCGGCGAATAATGCGAGGTGCATGCAAGGTGGAGTGATCGGTATAGTTTTGATGTTCGCGGCGTTCCTCTTCGGGTAACAGAATCGCGACATTTTGGCCAAGGACTTCGTCAGCAGAATAGCCAAACATATTTTCTGCCGCAGGATTGAAAGTACGAATATGGCCGGTGGCATCAATGGCAATGATGGCATCGGCGGTGTTGTTGATAATCGCACGTAGGCGTGCTTCGCTGGTTTCCAGTTGACTGGTGAATTCCAGTCGTTGATGCAGACGTTCCACCGCTAACAAAACCAGCATAATCAAGATGCTGACGATGGCAATAATCCAGGTCAGTATATCCAGAGGGATGTCGTCAATATCATGGTTGGCTGTTGGCAGCGGGGTAAAGTGCATGGCCAGCATGGCGGTATAGTGCATGCCTGCGACAGCGGCCCCCATCACCAGGGCGGCAATCATCTGTCGACGATGAAAATGGGTTGGTGTAGTGAACAGTTTTGCGCGGACGTGCAGTGAAATGGCGGCGAGTATCACGGCAAGCAGTATCGACCAGGCCACCAGCCAGTGGTCGTGGCTCATCATGGCTTCCATACGCATGGCACTCATGCCCAGGTAATGCATGGCGCCGATGCCGCCGCCCATCAGGATGGCGCTGAGCAGCAGGCGGGATGGGTTCAACGAGTGTTGGGGATAGCGCAATGCCGCGATACTGGCCAGCACGGCTGGAACGATGGATAGCATGGTAATCCATGGGTCGTAGCGCACTTCGAACGGTGTGCTGTAAGCGAGCATGCCGATAAAGTGCATTGCCCAAATACCCAAACCCTGGACAAGGGCGGCGGCCATGGGCCAGTTTTTCTGGCGATCGTTTTGCGATTGAATACGCTGACTGGTTTCAACCAGGACAAAGGCGGTGTAAGTGGCTACGAAAATGATGGCGAGCGATAAGGCGACCAGCAGGGGATTATAAACACCGGTAATGATGGATAGCTGCTCAATGTTCGAATGGCTGGCGGCGCTGTGATCCATGACGTGGCTCCCGCGCGATGCCTAAAACATTGTCTGTCGGACCAGGAACGGTGTGGTAATGGCAACACGGTTCTTGCGGACAGAAAGGCATGACATTTTGTAAAGGGGGAAACAAGCCATGCGTTTGCTGGGCTCCTTTGGGCGCGAGGCAAATGGTGTACAGGTAGGCTTGTTTACGGCAGATCGATGATGAAAATTTAGTGGTTTGCTTAATGATTCAAGCGGAGAAGGCGTAACAAGGCAGTAATCACATACAAACTGTGTGTAAATTAAGTGAGTGAGACTTATTGATTGTGCTACTGGCACCTTCCTTTCCCCTATAAAAACAGTAGATTGATGAAACGGTCAGGCGTATTTGCGTGCCGAAAAGGGAAGGGTATGGATAGGAGAGGGCAGTGCTCCGTAGTTTTTAAAGATTCATTGGTGACGTTTATGCGATAGTTTTTGTGCAAGGTATAAACGATCAGGCAAATTAACGATGAAGAACCAAAAGGCTCTGTCACGAGTGATGAACAGAACAATAATCGGCGCAGTATTTTTTTTAATCCTGAACCATTCCGCCTTGGCGGGAGTGTTTGCAGAGCTAAGCGTAAACCAGGCGTCAGAACCAACCGTTAATTTAGCGGTGTTGACGGAAGACGTGTGGCACGTGGCTGGCTTTTTTGGCCAGCGCAGATATGCGACGGATGATGTTGCGCTGGTTCACACCTATATGGCGGGTGGGATTGGTTATCGGTGGTACGGTGACTGGACTGGGAATTTACTGTTGGGTCTGGAAAATTCCGGTGTAAACCAAGGAGGGCAAGGAATGGGGGTTCGATATCAAGGCGCCTATTCCCAGCTGATGTTGATGAAATTTTTTGAAAGACATCGGCTGGATTACATTTTTTCGTACAGCCAAAACAGTGGTGAAATTTGGAGCCGGCTGCGGGCCAGTCAGCTGCTCGACTCTGGGTATCGGTTGGGGCCCGAGGTAATCGTATCAAAATTTCTTGGTCACAATTTCGAAGCGGTTGGATTGGTTGTGGAAGACCAGGTCGACTCAGTGACCATCGCAGGGAAGCTCGGCGTTGAAAAGGTAAATTCGAATACTCGGGGGTATCTCGGTGTTGAGATGTACCGCTCGTTTTAGGGTTTAGCCGTCAGACTCAACTTCGGGCCTTGACCATTGCCTTTATTTCTCGCTTCGGATGTCTTGTCGGCAAGCCTGTTTGGGGAGGCGGGGTCTGCAGATTGAAATGGTGCCCCGGAGACGACTTGAACGTCCGACCTGCCCCTTAGGAGGGGGCTGCTCTATCCAGCTGAAGCTACCGGGGCGTGTCGCCTATCTTAGCATTGATGTCGTTCTGGGCAAAGGCATGGCTGAGGCGGGTGTTTTTTGTCCAGGCAGGCAGAAAAACGAAAAAGCCAAATTCATGTTGAGTTCATTCCACATTCATTTTTGATTCACTGCCTCGCCCTATACTGACCTCAGTAGCGAAAACCAGGAGGTAGTTATGGCAACGCAAACGGTCAAAGTATGGGATTTCTTCGTCCGGTTTTTTCACTGGGCGCTGGTGCTGTTTTTCATCGTGGCCTTTGCCAGCGGCGAGGAATGGGCCACGCTGCATGCCTATGCCGGTTATGCGATAGGCGGCTTGCTGGCCTTGCGACTGGTGTGGGGGTTGGTGGGAAGCCGCTATGCGCGCTTCAGCAACTTTGTGCAATCACGGCAGACGGTCAAAGCCTACCTCAATGATGTGCTGCATTTTCGTGGCAAGCGCTACATCGGCCATAACCCGCTGGGTGGCTGGATGATTGTGGCGATGTTGCTGACGCTGGTTTTAACCACTTTGACCGGATTGGTAGCCTACGGCGGCACGGAGCACGCAGGCCCACTTGTGTTCCAGGCCCAGGCTTTGCCAGCAGTTGTGCTCGATGCGATTGAAGAACTGCATGAAGGTCTGGCGAATTTTACCTTGTTGTTAGTGTTGATTCATGTGGCGGGCGTGGCGTTTGAGAGTCTGGTGCATGGTGAGAATTTGGTTAGTGCGATGATCACTGGTCGCAAACAACTTTAATTGGATAAGGAGCATAGAATGAAAGCGATATCAGTATTTGTGTTGGCAGCAGGATTGTTTAGTGCAGCGGCCCAGGCGGATGTGGTGGCAGACCGACTGAAGGAGTATCAATCACAAGGTGGCAGCAACTTCAGCGCTGATGCGGGCAAAGCAATGTGGACCAAGAAAGTTGTGCACGCGGATTCGGAAGGCAAGGAGCGTGCGTGCGCGGTATGTCATGGCGAAGATCTGCGCAAGCCGGGCAAGCATGCCAAAACCGGCAAGGTGATCGATCCATTGGCGCCGTCGGCAAATCCTGAGCGTCTGACCGAGGTCAAGCAAATCGAAAAATGGTTTAAGCGCAATTGCGAATGGACTTACGGTCGCGAATGTACAGCGCAGGAAAAAGGTGATTTCCTAAGTTATATTGCAAAACAGTAACCCAGGGGCAAAATTATGAAAAGATCATACATGAGTGTGTTGGTGTTAACGCTGAGCGCTATGGCAGGCAGTGTGCTGGCTGATGGTGGTTCCAAGGCGGTGTCAGGTGTGCCCAAAAACGAAGCCTATCAGAGTGAATGTAGCGGTTGTCATATGGCATACCCAGCGGACTTGTTGCCAGCGGCATCGTGGAAAAAAATGATGGCAGGCTTGTCTGATCATTTTGGCGACAACGCGACCATGGACGCCAAAACCGCAAAAGAAATTGGTGACTATCTGGCGAAAAATGCTGGCGATGTGAGCAATACTGGCCTAGCGCATAAAGTGTTGCGTAAACTGGGTAGTGGCGAGGCACCACTACGCATTACCGAGTTGCCGTATATTGCCCGCGAACACAAGCATGAATTACCCAAGGATGTTTTCAAACGCTCTGATAAACTGACCAGCCTGTCACAGTGTGATGGTTGCCACACCAAGGCGACCGAAGGTAGTTTCCGTGAGCGCGAGATTGTGATTCCTGGTTCTGGTCGCAATCACGAGGGCCACTAAGTGAGATAAAAAATCCGGGTGTGAAAACCCGGATTTTTTCGCATAATGGAATGATGTATATGTCCGTTGCCCAATTAATTCTTGTATCACTGCTTGTGCTGTCGACTCCGTTACTCGCCAGTCAGGATGAGGCGCGTCGCTTGGCCGAACAGGGTGAAATTCAGTCATTAGAAAAATTGGTTAGGTCAGCAAACCAGATGGTGGCAGGCCGGGTGATTGAGGCTGAATTAAAACATCGCAAAGATCAATTGCTGTACGAAATTGAAATCCTCGATGAGCGCGGTGTGGTGTGGGAGTTTGTATTTGATGCACGTAATGGCAAACTGCTGAAAAAACTGAAGGAAGAGTGATTACCATGCGCATATTGGTGGTTGAGGATGACGTCAAGCTAGCTGAGGGGTTAAAGCGGGATCTGAAGCAGCACGGATTTGCCGTGGACCTTTGTGCTGATGGCGTGGATGCCGAACACATGGGCAAAATGGAGCCCTATGATGCGGTGGTGCTGGATCTGGGATTGCCGCGCAAGCCGGGTCTGGATGTCCTGAAAAGCTGGCGCAAGGACGGCAACAATGTGCCCGTGTGCATTTTGACCGCGCGTGATGCATGGCATGAAAAAGTTGATGGCTTTCAGGCAGGCGCAGATGATTATCTGGCCAAGCCGTTCCATGTGGAAGAATTGGTTGCTCGACTCAATGCGCTGATTCGCCGCAGCAGCGGCATGGCCAGTCCACAGGCCCAGGCCGGTGGTTTGGTGCTGGACGAAGATCGGCAGACCGTGGTTGATCGTCAGGGGAACACGCACGAACTGACCGGCACTGAATTTCGTTTGCTGCGCTATTTCATGATGAACGCTGGCAAGGTGTTATCCAAATCTCGCCTGGCCGATCATGTGTACGATTACGATTCAGACAAAGACAGTAACGTCATCGAAGTGTACATCAAACGATTGCGACAAAAAGTGGGAGCGGAGCTGATCCAGACCCGCCGTGGCCAAGGTTATATTTTTGAGGGAAACCCCTAATGCAATCCATTCGCGCCCGCCTGGGTAGCGGATTGTTTGTGTTGCTGATTGTGTTGTTCTTGCTGCAGTTGGGCATCGTCAGTTTTGTGATTCGTCATCTTATGGGGGAAGTGGTGATGACGCGTCTGATGCAGGATGCCGACAGTCTGTTGGCGGTGGTGGAAATCAACGATCAGAATCAAGCTTCACTGTCAGCGCAGCGTCTGGCGAATGTGTATCAGCAGCCATTTTCCGGTCATTATTTTCATATCGAAGTCGAAGGCAAGGATTTGCATTCCCGCTCGTTGTGGGATGAGGATTTGCATTTGCGTAACGTAGCCCCCGGCGAGCACGAAGTGCAATACCTTGAAGGGCCGCTGGATCAATGGTTGATGGTCTACGTCAGCGGATATCGCAAACACGGCAAGCATGTGGTGATTGCTGTGGCACAAGACGTATCGGACTTGAGTTCGGACATTCGCGAAATGCAGTTGGTGTACGGCGGAGTCTCTCTGGTGGCACTGTTGTTGTTGGTGTATTTGCAAAATGCGGCATTGCGCTGGAGTTTGGCGCCGGTGGAAAAAGCACGTGCGCAATTGCGTGCCATCGAAAATGGCGAAGTCGGTCGACTGGACGAACAGGCGCCGGTGGAAATTCTGCCGCTGGTGCAGGAAATTAATCGCCTGCTGGATTTGTTGTCGCAACGATTGACGCGGTCGCGTAACGCTTTGGGTAATCTGGCGCACGCGCTGAAAACACCGCTGACAGTGATGACGCAATTAAGTCGTGATGATGGCAGCGATAAGGCCCAAGCCTTACACGATATGCAGACACAAATTGCCACCATGCGTGGTTTGGTGGAACGCGAGTTAAAACGCGCACGACTGGCCAGCGGTGGCGGTGGCGCACGCTTTACTCCTGCTGATGACGTGAACAGTTTGGTCACAACCCTGAAAAAAATTTATGCCGACAAACATCTGAATTATCAGGTGCGTTTGGATGTCGAGCACAGTTTGCCTCTGGATCGTGAAGATATGCTGGAACTGTTGGGCAATCTGCTGGACAACGCCAGCAAATGGGCACGCTCGCAGGTGAGGTTTCAGTTGTACGCCCAGGATTCAATGATCTGCATGCACATCGAAGATGATGGTCCCGGCGTTGATGAACAAGCGATTGCGCATTTGCAGCAGCGTGGCGTGCGGGTGGATGAATCCATTGCCGGTCACGGACTTGGCTTGGCGATTGTCAGCGACAGCGTCGCGAGCTACGGCGGTCAGTTGCAGTTGGGCCGTTCTGTGGACTTGGGTGGCTTTTCCGTGAAGGTGTGTTTGCCGGTGTAGCAATGTTTAAGGTTGGGGCCGAAAACGAGATTGCGAGCTGCTTTTATGAATTGAAAAGCGAGGTTCAAATTACTTGCAAATAGGCGACTAATTCAGTGGGAATAATGTGGTGTTGGCGTGCGAATGCTAAACAATTCGAATATAAATTATTTTATTTAACAAGTGCATATAGAGGAAAGCTAAAACTTTAAGTTGCAATTTTGTCAAATATTTGACACAATGTTACAAGTTGTTTTTCCTGACCCAAGTGTATTCAGCGGGTTGTAACTATGGCATCTGTTTTGCCCAATAACTGACAGGGAAATAGGTACCTGTCTACATGGAGAACCGAATATGTTTAAAGGTCTTTACACGTTTGCAGCAGCTTCCTTGCTCATGCTACCCATGGCAGCGAATGCAACTATTACCTACAGCAACACCGGGCTGAGTGGTTCGTTCGCAACCGAAAATTTCGACACTAATGCGGGGCAAGATACCGTCGCCGGCACCCAGTTTACAGGAATCACTTTCGGGGTGGGTAACGCTGTCATCAATGGCTACAATGGCGCCTTCCCGAACATGACCAATAGCGTGATAGCTAATTTTTTTCATGGTTACGATATTCAGGATCCAACGTCATTTGGTTTTGATGCTGATTTAGTTGAGCTGGCGTTTGCATTTGTGAGTAATCCGCAGGCGACTACGTTTTCCGTTTTCCTCGATAGCGTTTTGATCGAATCTGTTGTTCTGAATACCGACTATTCAGGCAATTATGTCAATATCAGCGGCTATGCGTTCGATGAGGTTCATATTACCTCGGTTGGAAGTAATGATGCCTATATTATGGATAATATGCAGTACAAGGTGGCGAGAGTGGCTGATGTGCCAGAGCCTGCTGCTTTTGCTCTTTTGGGGATTGGGCTGGCTGGTTTGGCTTTTTCCAGACGAAAATCAGATAGCAAAGCCTAACGAGCGATCGTGTCATCCAATGTAAACAGAGAGCGGTGCCTAGGCACCGCTCTTTGTTTATGGCGTCCATTCTGTTTGTTATGCGTAGTAGCAATGCCTGCGCTTTCCGATTGTCCACGATTTCGTTTGTGGTTCCCGCATAAAGATTAATCCCGAGAAGATCATTTCTGAATAGCCATTTGTGGCGATCAGTGCGGGCCTATATTTTAAGTTTAATGAATCGCTTTCATTCGTGGTTTATTGTGAAACACAATATGAAATCGATTATTACTGGGGCAAACTGTCCGCTGATCCACTGGCAGAGCAGTGTGGCTGGTTGAAAGACAAATTTGGTTTATCGTGGCAAATTGTTCCAGCTGTGATGGAGCGAATAATACGGGAAAACGATCCAGCTAAAATGGCACGAGTAACCAAAGTGGTTCTTGCCATGAAGAAATTTCAAATTCAAGCCATTCAGCAAGCCTACGAAGGTAGGGAATAGCGTAAACTGTGCGGCCAACAAGTTGCATAAGCAAATAATGCAGGGAAGGCGTCTGGCTCCAAGCGGATATTTCGGTTGGTCTAAGCCCCTTTTTTCGCTTGTTGATTAAATAAACCCTAGGAGCTCTTTTGTGTTAATGCTGGATTTTAAGGACATTGGTTGGTGGTATTGGCTTGTAACGGCCTTTTTGCTCACGGCGGGCCTTGCCGGATATTCATGGGGATTTACGCTGGCCATCGGCCTCACGGTTGTACATTTGGCTCACTACATAATTCGAGAGCGCAGTATTACTGCCTTCTCGGTTCAGGTTCGTTTCTGGTATTTATTGCTCCTTGTTGCTTCGTATTTGGACCCACTACAGTTGCTTTTTTGGGTGCCAACCATTGGCACCTGGGCGCGTGAGTTGTTTGGTTATTGCACAATGGCGCGCTGTGTATCGTTATTGCCTTGGAATCGAAGTGAAGCGTTTTCGTTGTCGTTGCTGAAGCGAGCCTTTCTCTCACGTCCTGTGCGTGGAAACATCATGCAGGGTCTATAGGCCGCTATGCCAGTTGGTCTGGATTTTTATAACGTCGGTTTAAAATGCGATGAGTTACACTGGCAATCTATGGGGCAAAGAAAGAAGTCGGTTTTGTTGGGATGGGTTATGTTTGAATTGTTATGTAGATTTCCCTGTGAAATTGGCATTTTAACTCGACCGCTTCTTTCGCCATTAGATGAGAATCTAGCCCGATAATGTCGAGGTTTCGGTGAGGAGTTTGACGATCCGGGTGTGAATGCCAAAATTTTTTCCTTGTTCTTTGCTTTTCGCACAGTCTTAATAGTTGAGTCAATATCGAGCTGACTTTGTAGACAGTGTTTCATTTCTTTATTGGGGGGAATAGAGTGAAACTTGTATTTCTATTGCTTGGCAATGTTCTTCAGATTTTGTTGGCAAATTGGGAGTATTCAACTGCATCTAAATTCTCATTGTTTTCTTGGTAACCCATTGGGTAGTGGTCTCGAATGGCGCCTTTGACCAAGATTGCAATGCGTGTATCCCAATCATCTTCAAATAGTCTCAATGTTTGAGTTACGGAAGACGTATCTCCGATGTTTTTTCGTAATTTATTTACAAGACCCGATATTGCCAAAAATCTTCGTTCATCTGTTGTTTTGAATGCGATCTCGGTAAGTGCAGAGATGGATGATTCGGTTGTCAAAGTAGAAAGTTTATTGATTGCATCAATCTGTGATTTTCTATTTGATTCATTAAGTGCAATTTTGCGTAGATTCGTAGATTCACTGTCTGTTTTTGTTTTATGTTTTTCCATCATTTCATTGTGATTATATATTTCATTTTCAGTTGTTGTTTTTATTTCTGATTCATATATGTAGAGTGATTTTTCGCTATTGTAGTTAGAGGATGTTTGGCTTTTTATTTTTTTGTTTTCAAATTCATTATTTATATATATTGGATATTCTTCCTCAATGATAGTGTTAGCGTCGTCTTCATTTGTCGCTATTTTGGTGTGAGATTCTTTGATTTTGTTGGACCATTGTTCAATTCTTGTTCTCCAGTCAGATGCATTGCTTTCTTGGTGTGATATTCCTTGTTTTTCTTCTTGATGATAATGATTGGCGTCATCGTTGATATATGCATATGTTGTGTAGGTGGCAATGGCGGTTAGACATATCGCTATTGATGCCGGTTTGAACGAGCTTTTCAAATTATTTTTAGTTGTCATGGATATCAACCTTTCTGCAAAGAAGCCCGCCGATTCTAGGCGGGCTACCATTTGTATATTCATGACAACTAAAAATAATTTGAAAAGCT
>Ga0224510_10001085_pt1 | contig 18526 bp, 17 predicted proteins | sample SF_May12_sed_USG_FD_170161 | JGI IMG/M metagenome (GOLD analysis project Ga0224510, IMG submission 170161) | Sediment microbial communities from San Francisco Bay, California, United States - SF_May12_sed_USGS_4_1 | ecosystem: Environmental > Aquatic > Marine > Sediment | place: USA: California... | reverse complement strand
AACGACCGCGTCGCGCTGAGGAACGGCTCGCTGCAGGGCGCCTACTTCATCATCGCCGCGCGCGCGCTCGGGCTCGATTGCGGCCCGATGTCCGGTTTCGACAGCGCCAAGCTGGACGCGGCGTTTTTCCCGGACGGGCGCTGGAAGTCGAACTTCCTCATCAACCTGGGCAAGGCCGACCCGGCGAAGATCTTCCCGCGCAATCCGCGCTTGAGCTTCGACGAGGCCTGCCGGATCGACTAGCCGACGCGCAGCGTCCCGTCCACGCAGGTCACCGTCTCGCCGCCGATCTCGATCGCCTCGGCGCTGACGCGCACCGCGACGCGCCCGTCGCGCCCGACCTGCATGCCCTGGCGTGCCGTGTACAGCGGCCCGAACTCCTTCAGCAGCCCCGTTTCGCGCAGGAACGCTGCCACGGAGATGTTGCCGCTGCCGCACACCGGGTCCTCGGGAATGCCGTGGGACGGGGCAAAGGAGCGCACGTGGATGGGCGCGTCGGCCTTGCCGGTGCGGCCGAACACCGTGACGCCGCTCGCGCGCATCGAGTCGCTCAATTCGGCGATGGCAGTCATGTCGGGCGTGAGATTGTCGACGTCCGCCGCCTCGCCGAGATCGACCACGATCCACACCGGGCCGACATCCACGCGCAGGGCTTGCGACGTGCCGAACAGCGGCACCACGGCCGGCGAGACCTTAGGCTGAGGCGCGCGCACGTAGATGCGACGCTCTTCCAGCGTGAGGTCGAGCACGCCGACGCCACACTCCTGCCTCAGCCTGCCATTGCGCGCCTTCACGAAGCCGCCCTCCAGCGCGGCGTGCGCGCTGCCGATCGTCGGATGTCCCGCGAAGGGCAGCTCCTGGTGGGGCGTGAAGATGCGCAGGCGGTAGTCGGCGCCTGGCTGCGTGGGAGCGAGCAGGAACGTGGTCTCGGAGAGATTGGTCCAGTGGGCGATGCGCTGCATCTGCGCCGTGTCCAGCGCTTCGGCGCCGATGACCACGGCGACCGGGTTGCCGTAGAACGGCTTCGCCGTGAAGACGTCGACCTGCTTGAAAGGGACCTGTGTCATCGCCTGATCTGCGTCGCGCCCTTGCTGTCGAACTCGTAGTGCAGGATCAGCTGATCGCGCACCGGCCCGGCAAGGCGCAACTTTATCGCCCACTCGCCGAGCATCTCCAGATCCAGCCGCAACCTGTATTCGCCTGGCTTTGTGCCGGGCGTCGCCTTCGAAGGCCGCACGCTGTGCGCCATGGGCATGGAGGGCATGTCGGCACCCACCGTGACCTCTGCGCCTTCCAGCGGCCTGCCGCCGCGCATGAGCATCACGGTGCAGTCATAAACGAAATCCTGGCCGGTCGACGTGCAGCGCAGGTCGGCCTGAGGCGTTTGCGCGAGCACGAGGCTCAGGAGAAGCGCTGCCTTATCCATGTCACCATCCTTTCGTCCAGCAGGCCGCGCGGCCGGAATACCAGCAGCACCGCGACCAGGCCGCCGAACACGATCATCCGATAGCCGTGGAAATATTGCGTGCTTTCCAGCAATCCGATATCGAGCGCCACCCCGAGCAGCGGTCCGAGCGCAGTACCCAGACCGCCGATCAGCGCGTACGCGAGGCTGTGGACGCCGAGCATGATGTCGAAATTACGCGGCTCGACATAGGTATTGTGATGGGCGAAGAGCACCCCGCCAAGGGCGGCAAGTGCCCCAGCCGCCGCCGCGACGCCCAGCTTCACGCGCCGCACGTCGATGCCCACCGATGCGGCGAGCTCGGGGTCCAGGCCCACCCCACGCAGCGCGGCCCCGAGCCGGGAGCGCTCCATCCAGAGCAGAAGAGCGAGGACGGCCGCGAGGAGCGCGTAGACGAGCAGCAGGTAGTCGGCGGGCTCGATGCCGTGCTCGAAGATCCAGCGGATGCCGCGGAAGCCCTGTGTGCCGTCCGGGCCGGCGAGCTCGCCGCCGCGCTCGACGCGCCAGTGGAACAGCTCGAACAGGATGCGGAACATCTCCGCCGCGGCGAGCGTCGCCATGGCAAAGGTCAGCCCGCGCAGGCGCAGGGTGGGCAGGCCGACCAGCAGCTGCGCCAGGCCGCCGAGCGCCATCGCGGCGAGCGCCGCGAGCGGCAGCGGCCAGCCGTACAGCGCGGTCAGCATGCCACCCGCGTAGGCACCGATGCCGAAGAACGCCTGCTGGCCGAAGGACATCTCGCCCGCGACCAGCAGCAGGTAGGCCGAGAGCGCGAGGAACGAGAACAGGCCGATGTTCGTCAGGACGCCGAGCGCGAAGTCATCCATGGCACTCTCGCGGCGAGCAGCACGAACAGCAGCAGGTAGGCGATCAGATCGCGCATCTGCGGGCCCAGGTACCACTGGCTGTGGGCCTCGATCAGCCCGAGCGCCAGGCCGCCGAGCACCGCGCCGGGGAGCGACCCCAGGCCGCCGAGCATCATGGCGAGCAGGCCTTTCAGCGTGGCCCACATGCCGAGCATGGGCGTGATCTGCCCGTTGGAGGCAACGACCAGGTAGCCGGCGACGCCGCCGATGGCCGACGCCAGGGCGAAGACGCGCACCAGCACCCGGGGCACGTTGATGCCGGCCAGCGAAGCAGCGGTCGGCTGCTCGATCACCGCGCGCACGGCCAGGCCGAAGCGCGAGCGGTAGAGCATCCACCACAGGCTCGCGCACACGAGGATGGCCACCGCGAGCAGGACGAGCGCATCGATACGGAACGTGAACGCCCCTAAAGCGAGCGGGGCGCCCTCGTGCAGCATCGGAAACGCGTACAGGTGGCCCGGGAGCACCAGGGCGGCCAGCTCCTCGAATTGCATCCACAGCGCGAAGCTCGCCACCATGGCGGCGATCGCCGAGCCCTCGCGGTGCGGCGCGAAGCACAGGCGTTCGACGTAGGCGCCGGCCAGCACCGCGCCGGCGATCGTGACGAGCGCCAGCATGAAAAGGCCGGCGCCGAAGTGCTGGTGCGTCAAGGCGGCTGCGTAGCAGCCGAACATGATCGCCGGCCCGTAGGACAGGTTGGCGCGGCGCAGCACGCCGAAGATGAGCGTGAAGCCCAAAGCGAGGAGGGCGTAGGCGGCGCCGGCGGCGAGGCCGTCGAGCGAGTTCTGGACGAGGTCCGCGAGCACGCCTACTGCTGCGCGGACCCGAGGTAGGCGCGGCGGATGACTTCGTCCTCGGCCAGCGCGCCGGGATCGCCGCTGAAAGTCACCTTGCCCTGCTCGATCAGGAAGAAGTGCTGCGCCACCTTGAGTGCCATGTGCGCGTTCTGCTCGACGAGGAAGATGGTCGTGCCGTCGCGGTGCAGCTCGGCGATGATGCGGAAGATCTCCTCGACCACGAGCGGAGCGAGGCCGAGCGAGGGCTCGTCCATCAGCAGCAGCCGCGGCCGCGACATGAGCGCGCGCGCCACGGCCAGCATCTGCTGCTCGCCGCCCGAGAGCGTGCCGGCCTGCTGAGCGTGGCGCTCCTTCAGCCGCGGGAAACGCGTAAACATCCTCTCGACGTCCTCCGCGACGGCGGCCTTGTCGCGTCGTTGGAATGCGCCTGCCTGCAGGTTCTCCAGCACCGTCATCGCCGGGAACACGAGCCGGTTCTCGGGCACGAGGGCGATGCCGCGCGCGACGATGGCATGCGGCGCCTGCCCGGCGATGTCCGTGCCGCCGAGCAGCACGCGCCCGCGGCGCGGCTTGAGGATGCCCGCAATGGTCATCATCAGCGTGGTCTTGCCCGCGCCGTTCGGGCCCAGCAGGCAGGTGATCGTGCCTTCGGCCACCTCGAGCGATACGCCTTTCAGCGCCTCGATCTTGCCGTAGGCGGTGACCACATCCTCCACCGCGAGCAGGCTCATGCCGCCTCGCCCCCGAGGTAGGCCTTGCGCACCGCTGGATGGGCCTGGATCTCGGCGGGCGTGCCCTCGGCGATCTTCTGGCCGAAGTTGAGCACCGCGATGCGGTCGGTGACGCCCATCACCAGCTCCATGACATGCTCGACCAGCAGGATGGTGACGCCGCTGCCGCGCAGGCTGAGGATGCGCTCGCGCAGCTGCCCGACCTCCTCGCTGTTCATGCCCGCCGCCGGCTCGTCCAGGAGCAGCAGCTTCGGGCGCGCGGCGAGCGCGCGCGCCAGCTCCAGGCGCCGCTGCTCGCCGAAGGCGAGATTGGCGGCGAGCTCGTTCTGCTTGTGGGCGAGCCCGGAAAACTCGAGCAAGCGCGCGATCTCGTCTCGCACGCCGCTCTGGCCGCCAAGCCACCGGGTGAAAAAGCCGCGGCGCGCCAGGTCCTCGGCCGAGTTCTGCGCCACCCACAGGTTCTGCCAGACGGAGAGCTGCCCGAAGAGCCGGATGTTCTGGAACGTGCGCGCGATGCCCGCGCGCAGCCGGCGATGCGTGGGCAGCGGGCCGATGTCCTCCCCGCGAAACAGGATCGTGCCTGCCGTGGGCGGAAACAGGCCCGCGATGACGTTCACGGTGGTGCTCTTGCCCGAGCCGTTGGGTCCGATGAGGCCGAAGATCTGACCGTCCTGCACCGTCAGGTTGAGGCCGTCGACGGCGCGCACGCCGCCGAAATGCCGTGCGAGCGAGCGCAGCTCAAGCATGGCGGCCCTTGCCGAGGATGCCGCTCGGGCGCAGGTTCATGGCGAGCACGATCAGCGCGCCGAACAGCAGGTTGCGCCAGTCGCCCATGAAGCGCAGCCCCTCGACCAGGATGCCCTGCACGAAGATCACCGCGAGCAGCGTGCCGTACACGCTGCGCAGGCCGCCGACGATCGGATAGGCGATGGCGAAGGTCGCCAGCAGGATGTTGAAGCTGGCGTGCTCGATGTGCGTGGTGTAGTGCGCGTACAGGCCGCCGCCCACGCCGGCGATGGCGCCGCCCACCGTCATGGCGCTCACCTTGACGGCGGTCAGGTTGATGCCCACCGACTGCGCGGCGAGCTCGTCCTCTCCTACGGCGCGCAGCACCGCGCCGTAGCGCGAGCGGTCGAACCACCAAAGCAGCGCCATGGCGCCGGCCACGAATACCCAGATGAACAGCATCACTTCCCAGGTCTCCCAGCCGTTCTCCGGGAAGAAGCGGATCTGGCGGAAGCCCTCGCCGCCCACCGGCCCGACCTTGAGCTCGCCCTTGGCGATCTGGTAGTCGAAATTGAAGAAAAAGAGACGCACCCCTTCGCCGAAGGCGAGCGTGGCGATCACCAGCATCAATCCCTTGACGCGCAATGCCGGAAAGCCCACCGCGCAGGCCAGCGCACCGCCGCACAGCGCGCTCGCGCCCAGCGCGGGCACCAGGTGCCAGCCCGCGAGCACGGTCAGCATCCCCGCGGCATAGGCGCCGACGGCGAAGAACCCGGCTTGCGCCAGGCTCACCTGGCCGGTGAGCAGCACGATGTAGGCCGACAGGCCGAGCAACGTGTGCACGCCGATCAGCTGCGCGAGGCCGAAATAGAAGTCCACTTCAGTCCCTGCCGCTCTTGGCCGCGAAAAGGCCGCCGGGCCGGAACGTGAGGAACGCGAACAGCAGCAGCATCACGTACAGGTCGCGCTCGGTGACGCCGCGGTACAGCTGCAGCACGTTCTCGAACCCGCCGACCAGCAGCCCGGCGAGGATCGCGCCGGGGATGCTGCCCAGGCCGCCGATCACGGTGACGATGAGGCCCTTCACCGTCAGCGGCGTGGTGAGCAGCGGCGACAGCGTGCCGACCGAGGCGCCGATCATCGCGCCCGCCAGGCCGCCGAGCAGCCCGGTGACCACGAAGGTGAGCGCGTTGACGCGCACCAGGCGGATGCCGCAGAGTTGCGCCGCCACGGGCTGCTGCGAGACCGCGCGCGTGGCGAGGCCGAGCGAGGTGCGGTACAGCAGCGCGAGCAGGCCGATCATGGCGAGCACCGATACGGCGAACACCAGCAGCAGGTCGCCGCGCATGCTGAACTCGCCGGCGCGCAGCATGACATCGTCGAACATGGCCGGATAGTTCTGCGGCATGCCCGCGGTCACGTGCACGATAACCTCGTCGATGAGCAGCAGCATGCCCACGGTGGACATGAGCGTGGCGAGCGGGTTGGAGAGCGGAATGAAGTGGAAGCACAGCGCGTACACCATCCAGCCGAGCACGCCGCCGGCGAGGAAGGCGCCCAGGAACACCAGCCAGGGCGGCGCGCCGGCCATCACCTGCAGCACGAGCAGTCCCGCGTAGGCGCCGCCCACCGAGGCCGCGGCGTAGGCCATGTTGATCTTGTGCATCACGCCGAACACGAGCGTGAAGCCGATGCCGATCAGCGCGTAGGTCGCGCCGAACAGCACGCCGTCAGACACCGCCTGCAGGAAATCGAGCATGGGCAAAAAAACGGGCGCGGCTTCACCGCGCCCGTCGGCTCCCTCTCCTCGCGTCTACAGCGGGTTGTGCAGGACCTTCCACTCGCCCTTCTTCGCCTGCACGAAGAGATAGGGCTTGTCGGCCTCGCCCTCGGCGTCGCGCTTGGTCACGCCGATGAGCCCGTCGGTGGTCTTCAGCTTGGCCAGCCCGTCGCGGATCTTGCGGCGGTCCGCCTGCACGTCGCCGGGCTTGCCGGAGATGCGCTCGGACTCCATGACCTGCTTGAGGATGAACACGTTCTCCCAGGCAGCCATCGAGTGCAGGTCGGCCGCGCCCTTGAAGTTGGCGGTGGTCTTGGCGGCGGCAACCGCCTGCTTGTTGATCGGCGCGAACGACGTGGGGATGATCATGCCCTCGGCCTGCTTGGCGCAGCCTTGCAGGGTCTCCATCGACGAGGAGCTGGTCAGGCCGACCAGCACCTTCGGCTTCACGCCCTGGCGCGCCATCTCCTTCAGCGCGCCGCAGGCGGAGAAGGGGTGCGCGGAAATGGCGACGATGTCGGCGTTGGCCTTCTTCATCTCGCGCACCTGGGTGGCGAAGTTGGTATCGGCCAGCAGCCACTTGGTGTTGCCCACGACCTCGAAGCCGCTCGCGGCCGCGCGGTCCTTCATCACGATGTACCAGGTGGCGCGCGAGTGCGCGAAGTCCTCTTCCACGCCGCCGTAGACGGTCTTCAGGCCGGGGTACTGCGTGCGCAGCCAGTAGAACAGCGAGTTGTACATGGTCATCTCGTTGGGCACGTTGCGGAACGCCCACTGCGAGATCTTGGCCAGGCCGACCTTGATGGCCACGTCGGTGAACACCGGGAACTGCAGGCCCGAGTCGCTCGCATCGTCGACCTTCTTCTGCAGGATGCCGAACAGCGGCTCGGCGACGTTCGAGCAGGTCGGACCGACCGCGACCAGCGCGTCGGTGCCGGCGATGCGGCGGATGACCGAGATGCCTTCCTCGGCGTTGCAGCGGTCGTCGTAGAACTCGATCGCGATCTTGGCCTTCGATCCATCGGCGAGCTTCACGCCGCCGCCCTTGTTGATCACGTCGGCGGCCGCGACCAGCGCCGCCTCGCTGTTGACGCCGAACGAGCGTACCGGGCCCGACTTGGCGCCGAAGCCGGCGATCTTGATGGTCTTGTCCTGCGCGTGCGCAACGCCGACGGCGAGCGCCACGGAAATGGCGAATGCGATTCTATTCACGGGGTCCCCTCCTTGCGGTAGATTTCGACGAGGAGTGTAGAACGGGGAGAGCAGCATGGCCAAGAAGAAACGCGTTGCTGCGGTGCGCAAGAGCAACCTCTGGTCCGCGCTCCGACCCGGGCCTGCGAACTTCGTGCCGCTCTCGCCCATCGCGTTCCTGCCGCGCGCCGCGGAGGTCTATCCCGATCGCATCGCAGTGGTGCACGGCGGCGCGCGCATCACCTATGCGCAGTTTTTCGAACGGGCGAGGCGGCTCGCCTCGGCGCTCGCCAGGCGCGGCGTGAAGCGTGGCGATGTCGTGTCAGCCATGCTGCCCAACGTGCCCGCGATGCTGGATGCGCACTACGGCGTGCCGATGCTGGGCGCCGTGCTGAACACCATCAACACCCGGCTCGATGCGGACACGGTCGCCTATATCCTCGGGCATGGTGAGGCCAAGGTGCTGATTGCCGATCGCGTGTTCGCGGGGGTGGTCGGGCCAGCTCTGCAGAAGCTCAAGCGCAAGCCGCTGATGATCGAGGTCGACGATCCGCTGTACACCGGTCCGGGCGAGAGACTCGGCAAGCTGGAATACGAGGCATTCCTGCGCTCCGGCAGCGCCGATTTCGCCTGGTCGCTGCCAGCGTCCGAGTCGGACCCGATCGCCCTCAACTACACCAGCGGCACGACCGGGCGGCCGAAAGGCGTCGTCTACCACCATCGCGGCACGTTCCTGGAGGCGCTAGGCAACATCGTCGCCTGGGCGATGCCCATGCACCCGGTGTACTTGTGGACGCTGCCGCTGTTTCACTGCAACGGCTGGTGCTACCCGTGGTCGGTGACCGCCATGGCGGGCACGCACGTGTGCCTGCGCGCCGTGGACCCCGCGCAGATCTTCCCGATGATCGTCGAGCACGGCGTCACGCACATGTGCGGCGCGCCGACGGTGCTGACCATGCTGAGTGGCGCCCCGCCCGAGCAGCGGCGCAGCTTCGCGCATCCCGTGCACATCATGACCGGCGGCTCGCCGCCGCCCGCCAAGGTCATCAAGGGCATGGAAGAGCTCGGCTTCAAGGTGCTGCACATCTACGGCATGACCGAGCTGCAGGGGCCCTCGACGCTGTGCGCCGAGCAGCAAGCGTGGCGCACGCTGCCGCTCGAGCAGCGTGCGGTGGAGATGGCGCGCCAGGGCGTGCGCTACCAGGTGGTCGAGGGCCATATCGTCGGCGATCCGCAAAGCTGCAAGCCGGTGAAGAAGGACGGCACGGCAATGGGCGAGATCCTGGTACGCGGCAATACCGTGATGCTCGGCTACCTGAAGGACGCGAAGGCGACGGCCGAAGCGTTCCGCGGCGGATGGATGCACACCGGCGATCTCGCCGTCTGGCATCCCTCGAACTACGTCGAGATCAAGGACCGCAAGAAGGACATCATCATTTCCGGAGGCGAGAACATCTCCTCGGTCGAGGTCGAGATCGCGCTCTACAAGCACCCGGCCACGGCGCTCGCGGCCGTGGTCGCGCGCCCGGACGAGAAGTGGGGAGAGACGCCCTGCGCCTTCGTGCAGCTCAAGCCGGGCGCGCAGGCCACCGAGGCGGAGTACCTGCAGTGGTGTCGCGACAACCTCGCGCGCTTCAAGGTGCCGAAGAAGGTGGTATTCGGCGATCTGCCGACCACGGCGACCGGCAAGATCCAGAAGTACGTGCTGCGGGAGACGGCGAAGAGGCTCTAGTCGCGGTAGGACGCGGGATCGCCGATCGGCTCGAGGTGCGTGAGCACCACGCTGCCCGGCAGTGCGGCGCGGATCGCCTCCTCGATCTCGTCGGCCACGCGGTGGCCCTCGCGCACCGTCATCTCGCCCGGTACCAGCAGGTGCATGTCCACCATGCGCACGCGGCCCGCGCGGCGCGTGCGCAGCGCGTGGTAGTCGATGCCGCGCACGCGATACGGCTCGAGGATGGCGCGGATGCGCTCCAGGTCCGGCTGGGGAAGCGCGCGGTCCATCAGCCCGAGCGCCGAGCGGCGCAGGACCCTGCCGCCCGTCCAGGTGATGTTGAGCGCCACGGCGATGGCGATCAGCGGATCGAGCGCCAGCCATCCGGTGAACACGGTCGCGCCGACGCCGGCCACCACGCCGATCGACGTCCACACGTCCGTCAGCAGGTGGTGCGCGTCGGCCTCGAGCGCGATCGAGTCGTGGCGCCGGCCGGCCCCGAGCAGCACGAGCGCCGTTCCCAGGTTGACGGCGGCGGCCACGAGCGACACGAAGATCCCGGCGTCGACGTGCAGGATCGGCTGCGGCGCGATCAGCCGGGGGATGGCGGTGGCGACGATGGCCAATGCCGCGAGCATGATGAGCGCGCCCTCGATGGCGGACGAGAAGTATTCGGCCTTGCTGTAGCCGAATGGGTGCTTTTCGTCGGGCTCGCGCGCGGCGACGCGCAAGGTGTAAAGGGCGATCAGCGCCGCGCCCAGGTTGACGAAGGATTCCAGGGCGTCCGACAGCAGGCCGAGGGAGCCGGTCATCCAAGCGGCGACCCCCTTGAGCGCCATCGTGACCAGTGCCGCGGCCACCGAGAGCCAGGCGTAGCGGGTCAGGGAGCGCATGCGGGCAGGGTAGCAGGGGATTTGCTTCTGGCGGCCGTTGGTTCTAGCATGTCGGCTAGCGGTTCACGGACAAGGGTAGGGCCATGCCAAACAATGCCTTAGCAAGCGCTCTTATTGCAGTACTTGTGCTTCTTCCGGCAGGGGGCGTGGCTGCCCAGAGCGAGGCCTCGAAGCCGGGCGGAATGAAGGTGGAGCAGGGCTCCCCGCCTGCGCCGAAGGCCGACGCCAAGCCGATGAAGACCGCGGCGGTGGCCGGCAAGCGCACGGTCGTGCACATGAACGACGATGCGCGGCACTGCCTGGAGCAGCCGAGTATCGCCGAGATCATCAAGTGCGCGGAGCCCTACCGCTACTAGCCTAGCGGGCGTAGGCCGGCTGTACCTCTTCCAGCGTCCCCGAAGCGCGGATGCGCCCGCGCTCGATCAGGCATGCCCGATCGGCAACGCGGCGCGCAAAGCGAAGGTTCTGCTCGCTCAGCACGATGCACAGGCCGGCAGCCTTCAGCTCGCGGATCGCCCCCGCGAGGTGATCGACGACGATCGGCGCCAGCCCCTCGGCAGGCTCGTCGAGCAGCAGCGCGCGGGGATTGCCCATCAGCGAGCGCGCGATGGCGAGCATCTGCTGCTCGCCGCCCGACATGCGGCCGCCCAGGCGTGACTGCATGGCTTCCAGGCTCGGGAACAGCCGCAACAGCCTCTCGGGCGTCCACGGCTCGGCGCCCGCGCGCGGCGGCTGTCGGCCGACTTCCAGGTTTTCGCGCACCGTCAGGTCCGTGAAGATGCGGCGGTCCTCCGGCACGTAGCCCAGGCCGCAGCGCGCGATGCGGTGCGCGGGCAGGCCGTCGATGCGCTCGCCGTGCAGGCGCACCTCGCCGTTGCGCGAAGGCACGAGTCCCATCAGGGTCTTCAGGGTGGTGGACTTGCCCGCGCCGTTGCGGCCCAGCAGGACGAGTACTTCGCCCGCCTGCGCCTCGAAGTCCAGTCCGAACAGGATCTCGGCCCGCCCGTAGGCCGCGGTCAGGCCGCGGACCTCAATCATCGGCGCCACCCAGGTAGATTTCCCGCACGCGCGTGTCGGCGCGCACCGCCTGCGGCGTGCCTTCGGCAATCAGCGCGCCGCCGGCCAGCACGATCACCCGGTCGGCGTGCGTGAAGACGACGTCCATGTCGTGTTCGGTGAACAGTACCGCGACGTTCTCGTCGCGGGCGAGTGCGGTCGTCAGGCGCATAAGCGCATCGCGCTCGGCCGGGGCCATGCCGGCGGTCGGCTCGTCCATGAGCAGCAGGCGCGGGCGGCTGGCCAGCGCGACTGCCAGCTCCACGCGCTTCAGGTCGCCGTAGGCGAGCAGCGCACAGGGGCGCTCGGCCTGCTCGAGCATGCCGACGCGGGCCAGCAGCGCGTCGGCCTCGGCACACCCATGGCGCGCCGCCAGAGGCAGCAGCGACCACAGGCGCCGCCGGTGCGACAGCAGCGCCACCTGGACGTTCTCGCGTACCGACATCGAGCCGAAGGTCGCCGTGATCTGGAAGGTGCGGCCGACGCCGAGGTGCCAGATGTCGCGCGGCGCCAGACCCGCAATGCTGCGTCCGTCGAGTTCGATTGCGCCCGCGTCGGGCGCGAGCTGGCCGTTGAGCAGGTTGAAGCAGGTGCTCTTGCCCGCGCCATTCGGGCCGATCATCGCCAGCAGCTCGCCCGCCGCGAGCGAGAAGCTCACGCCGTGCACGGCATGCACGGCGCCAAAGGACTTCGACAGGTCCTTCACCGCGAGCACGGTCATCGCGCAAACCTCTCGCGCAGGAAGCCCGCCGCACCTTGCGGGAAGGCGAGCACCAGCGCGAGGATCACGCCGCCGATGACCGCCCGCCAGTAGTCGACGCCGCGCGCCACCGCATCCTGCAGCCAGGTGAGGAGCGCAGCGCCCCATACCGGCCCGGTCAGGGTCTGGATGCCGCCGAGCAGCACCATGACGAGTCCGTCCACCGAGCGGGGAATCGACAGGGTTTCCGGCGAGATCGAGCCTTTGGAGAACGCATAGAGCGCACCGGCCAGCCCCGCGAAGAACCCCGCGAAAGTGAACGCCGCCCATTGCAGTGCGCGCACGTCGATGCCGATGGCGTCCGCACGCAATGGCGAGTCGCGCCCCGCGCGCAACGCGTAGCCGAACGGTGAGTAGAGCACCCGCCACAGCAGCGCGATGCCCGCCGCGCAGGCGGCGAGCGTGAGGTAATAGTAGGCGGTCTTGCCGGAGAGCCAGGGCGAAGGCCAGATGCCGACGATGCCGTTCGAGCCGCCGGTAACGGCGTCCCACTGGAAGGCGATAGACCAGGTGATCTGCGCGAAGGCGAGCGTGAGCATCGCGAGATATACCCCGGACAGGCGCACGCAGAACCAGCCGAACGCTGCGGCCCCGAGCGCGGCGAGCCAGGGCCCGGCCAGCAGCGCCGCTCCCATCGATGCGCTGGCCTTGTGCACGAGGAGCCCCGCGCCGTAGGCGCCGAGGCCGAAGTAGGCGGCGTGGCCGAAGGAATGCAGGCCGCCCGGACCCATGATGAAGTGCAGGCTCACGGCGAAGAGCGCAAACAGCAGCACGTCCGTGAGCAGCACCAGGGTGTAGCCCGCGTGCAGCGCCGGCAACAGCGCAAGGGCGGCGAACAGCGCGGCAAGGCCGAGGAGCGCGCCGCGCGAGGGGAGGCGCAGGGGCGGCTCGAGCGCACCTGCACCGCGCACCTCGGCGCGCACCTTGCCGAGCAGGCCCCAGGGACGCAGCACCAGCACCGCGGCCATGACGACGAACTCGGCGACCAGCGTGAGCTTCGAGAAGCCGAGGCCGATGCAGAAGGACTTGATCTCGCCGATCAGCAGGGCGGCGAGGAACGCGCCCGGGATCGAGCCAAGGCCGCCCACCACCACCACGACGAAGGCATCGGAAATCACCTGCAGGTCGACGCCGAGGGTGGCGGGCTCGCGCGGGATCTGCAGCGCGCCGCCCAGGCCCGCGAGCAGGGCGCCGAGCCCGAACACGGCCGTGAAGAGCCCTTTCTGGTTCACGCCGAGTGCGCTCGCCATGTCGCGGTCCTGGGTGGCCGCGCGCACCAGCATGCCCCAGCGCGTGCGCTTCAGCAGGAACCAAAGCGTGCCGAGCACGGCCGGGCCAAGCGCGATGAGGAACAGGTCGTACGCCGGAAAGCGCTGGCCGGCGATCGTGACGGCGCCTGCAAGGCCCGGCGCGCGTGGCCCGAGGATGTCTTCCGGTCCCCAGGCCCAGAGCGCAAAGTCCTTGATCACCAGCACCAGCGCGAACGTCGCGAGCAGCTGCAGCAGCTCCGGCGCGCGGTACAGGCGCCGCAGCAGCAAGGATTCAGCCACAGCGCCGAAGGCACCTACGGCGAGGGCGGCAAGCGGCACGGCAAGCCAGAAGCCGACCCCCGGGGCGAGGGCCACCGCGAGGTACATGCCGAGCATGAAAAGCGAGCCGTGCGCGAAGTTGACGACGCGCGTGACGCCGAAGATCAGGGACAGCCCGGCCGCAATCAGGAACAGCGAGGAGGCACTCGCCAGTCCGTTAAGAAACTGGATAAGGACTGACGCGTAACTCATTGCGGGGACTACTCTTTCCTAAGTGCCTTCACCTCGCCATCGGATGGCAGGAAGCGCGCTCCGTCGGCGAAGCGCCAATTGACCATGGACCCCTCGCTGCCCTTCCGGGCGAGCTGTCCGACATAGGCGCCCATCGTGGATTGGTGGTCGAGTGCGCGCCAGACGATCGGGCCGAACGGGGTCTGCATTTCCAGTCCTTTCATCGCCTCCACGAGCTTTTCCGTATCCGCGCTTCCGGCCCGGCGCACGGCGGTCGCCACCGTGTAGACCGCGGCATAGCCGACCACCGAGCCCTGGCGGGGATAATCGTTCCAGCGCTTGCGGTAGGCGTCGCGGAACTTCGTGTGCTCGGACGTAGTGATCGCTTGCCATGGGTAACCCGTCACCCACCAGCCTTGAGGCGTCTCGTCCTTCAGGGGATCGAGGTACTCGGGCTCTCCCGCAAGCAGGTTGAACACGGCCACGCCTGTGAACAGGCCGCGGGTATTGCCTTCGCGCACGAACTTCTGCAGGTCTGCGGCGAACAGCGAGCTGAAGATCGCGTCGGGTTTGGCGTCGATCAGCGCCTGCACCACGGCGCCGGCGTCGATCTTGCCGAGCGGCGGGGCCTGCTCGGCGACGAACTGGACGCCGGGCTGCGCGGCCGCGAGCAGCTTCTTGAACGACGCAGTGGCCGATTGTCCGTACTCGTAGTTCGGATAGACGATGGCCCAGCGGCGCTTGTTGAGCTTGGCCGCCTCGGGAACCAGCATCGCCGTCTGCATGTAGGTCGAGGGCCGCAGCCGGAAGGTGTAGCGATTGCCGTTATCCCAGACGAGCTTGTCGGTGAGCGGCTCGGAAGCGACGAACAGGATCTTGCGCTGCGCGGCGAGGTTGGAGACGGCGAGCCCTACATGCGAGGCGAAGGTGCCCATCAGCACGTCCACTTTCTCGCGCGAGATGAGCTCTTCCGCGACGCGCACCGCGTCGCCCGGCGTGCCGCCGTCGTCGCGGATAACCAGCTCGAGCCGCCGGCCTGCGGCACCGCCCGCGGCATTGATTTCCTCCAAGGCGAGCTCCATGCCCTTGCGATAGGGCTCGAGGAACGCCGGGAACACCTTGTAGCTGTTCAGCTCGCCGATCTTGACGGGCTGGCCGAGGGCGCTGCCCGCGGCGAGGAGGGCGGCAAGCAGGAGGGGCAGCTTCATTTGGTCTTCTCCACTCGCGCGCCGCGATCGGGCCGGATGCGGTCGGTGCCGCCCGGGAAGGCGCGCCAGAACTCCCTGCGCACCAGGCTGACCAGGGTCGCGCTCTTGTTCAGGCCGTGGTAGCGCGCGACGACCTCCAGCATCTCCAGGTCGCGCGGCGTCGCCGAGAACGTGCTGATCTTGGCTTTGTCCTTCGCCATATACAAGGTTTATATAAGACTTGTATACTCGCTGTCAACCCGGGATTGCCCGCCGGCGCGGCGGGCGGCCCGGCTACACGAACTTGCGCTGCTTGCGCAGCTCGGGCATGCAGCGCTGCAGCCACCTGGCGGCGAGCTTCTCGGCGAGCGAGTTCTGCTTCAGGCGGTCGTTGAGCACGCCGAACTCGACGCGGTCGAGCGGCTGGTCCTGGTTGAAGCAGGAGAAGACGTAGCTCGTCTTACCGGTCTGCGGGTCGCGGTGCGGCTGCAGGCACTGCGCGCAGATCTCCTTCATCATGCACTGCATCGGCGAGTTGATCGAGCCGATCGCGACGTGGCCGGGCTTGAGATGGTCCTTGAGCAGGGCGTGCCGCGCGCGCGCCACCGCCGCCATCATGCGGTCCGAGCCGATGGCGATGATGCGGTCGGCGTCCTCTAGCCGGATCGCGGGCGCGCCCAGGCGCCCCTCGGCGTAGGCGTCCATCGCCTGCACGATGTTGCCGATGAAGCGCCGGTCCTGCGGCCGGCGCGGCTCGAAGCCGGGCTCCTCGTCGCAGCACCAGACCACGACGTCGGCGGCGCGCTCGATCTCGTCCGCCTTGTAGCGGTCCTGCACCTTCTTGTAGCCGGCGAAGTAGAGGACCTTGGAGCCCACGGCGCGGAACGCCGCGCCGATCGAGAACAGTACCGCGTTGCCCAGGCCTCCGCCGCACAGCAGCACCGTCTCGCCCGCGGCGATCTCGGTGGGCGTGCCGGTCGGGCCCATCAGGATGACGGGCTCGCCTTCCTGCAGCATCGCGCACAGGTCGCTCGAGCCGCCCATCTCGAGCGCGATGATGGAAACGAGGCCCTTGTCGCGGTCTACCCAGGCGCCCGTCATGGCAAGGCCCTCCATCTGCATGCGCGTGCCGCGCACGACCGGGGCGAGGGACTCGAAGTTCTGCAGGCGGTAGAACTGGCCGGGCTGGAACTTGCGCGCGGCCATCGGCGCGCGCATCACGACCTCCACGATCGTCGGCGTGAGGCGCTCCACGCGCTCGACCGTCGCGACGAGCTGGTCCGCGAGCGTGGCGAAGAACGACTCGCGCGGCGAACTGCTCGCCGGCGCGCGCGCGGCGAGTACGCGCGATACCACCGGGTAGCCTTGCTTGGCCGAGCCCATGGCCTTGACGACGTTGCCGAAGTAGGAGGGATGCACGTCGCCGAAGAAGCTCACGCAGCGACCGTCGGCCTGGCGCGAGAGCAGCACGCGCACTTCGCCCGGCTTGGAGGTCGAGGGCTGCGGCTTCACCGGGTTCCCGGTTTCGTCGCAGGCGGCGAAGTACTTGCCGTCGAGCTTGAACTGCGCCGCATGCTCGCGCGCGAGCACGGTGTTGGGCTGCGTGCCGGCGGCGACGAATACCGTGTGCGCCGGGAGCCAGTGCTCCTTGCCGCTGGGCGCGTGCTTGAGGCGAATGCCGCGCGCGGCGCCGTAGTGATCCACTTCGACTGCCGCGGGGGCGAGGTTCTCCGCGAACCAGATGCCTTCCTCGAGCGCCTTCTCGACTTCCTCGTGGTTAAGCGTGTACGAAGGGCTGTCGACGAGCCGCCGGCGATAGGCGATGGTCACGCCGCCCCAGTGCTGCAACAGCTCGACGATGCGCGGCGCGCGGCCCTCGCGCGCGGCCTCCTTGCGCTCGCCGCGGATCGCGCGCGCGTGCGCGAGGAACTCCTCGGCGATCTCGCGCTCGTAGTCGTCCCAGCGGTCGCGCACCGCGTCCTCGCCGATCTCCCTGGCGAGCGCCTCGTAGCGCGCGAGGAACTTCTCCACCTGCACCACGTAGTAGGCGAGCGACTCCGTGGCGGTGTCGATCGCGGTCAGGCCGCCGCCGATCACGACCACCGGAAGCCGCAGCTGCATGTTGGCGATCGAGTCCTGCTTCGCCGCGCCGGTGAGCTGCAGCGCCATGAGGAAGTCGGACGCCGCGCGCACGCCGCGCGCGAGGCCGTTGGGGATGTCGAGCACGGTGGGGCCGCCGGCGCCGATGCACAGCGCCACGTGGTCGAAGCCGAGCCGCCAGGCGTCCTCCAGTGCGAGCGTGCCGCCGAAGCGCACGCCGCCGTACATGGCGAACTCGGCACGGCGCTCGAGCAGCAGGCGCACGAGCTTGAGGAAGTTCTTGTCCCAGCGCACCGTGATGCCGTACTCGGCGACGCCGCCGAATCCCGCCATGGCGCGCTTGTCGAGCGGCTCGTAAAGGTCCATCGCGTCACGTACCGGCGCGAAGGCCTTGCGCCGGCCGTGCGCGTCCACGCCGGAGAGCTCCGCAGGCAGCGGCTCGATCTTCAGGCCGTCGATGCCGACCACGGTGTGGCCGTCGTTCATCAGGTGGTGCGCGAGCGTGAAGCCCGCGGGCCCCAGCCCCACCACCAGCACCTTGCGCGCGGAGTCGGGCTGCGGCAGCGTGCGGCGCAGGTTGAGCGGGTTCCAGCGCGTCAGCAGCGAATAGATCTCGAAGCCCCAGGGCAGGCTCAGCACATCCTTCAGGGTGCGGGTCTCGGCCTGCGGGATGTTGACCGGGTCCTGCTTCTGGTAGATGCAGGACTTCATGCAGTCGTTGCAGATGCGGTGGCCGGTCGCGGCAACCATCGGGTTGTCGACGCAAATGATCGCGAGCGCCGCCAGCGCCTGGCCGCGCGCCTTCACCATCTGGAACTCCGAGATCTTCTCCTCCAGCGGGCAACCGGCGAGCGGCGTGCCGAGCGGCGACTTGCGGAAGGCCGCGGCCGGAGCGTCCTCGCCGACGGCGGGCTTCACGGGTGCCTTCTCCTTCAGTCCCTTGGAGCACGAGTCCTTGCCCTGCTCGTGGCACCAGATGCAGTAGTTGGCCTCGTCGAGCGCGCCGACGAGGTCGGCGCCCGGGTCGGTGAGCGCGAAGCCCTCTCGCCGGCGCAGGTGCTCGAGCGCATGGCGCTCGTAGCCGCGCGCGGCGTCGGTGTGCAGCGGCACCAGGCGCATGAACTCGAGCTTGCGCGGCGCCTTGAAGAGCACCCCGCCGCGGTGCTTCGCCTTGCCCTCGGGCGTGGTCGCGGCCCAGGCCGCGTAGCGCGCGGCGAGATCGAGCTGCTGCGCGTTGGCGCCTTCGTCTTTCTGCCACTCGGTGACGTGGCGCGCGAATGCGAGCTCGGTGAACTGGCCGCCGAAGAGCGCGCGCAGCTCCTGCTCGGCGGCGGTGCCGTTCAGCGCCGCGGCGTCCTCGGGCTTGACCTTGTGCAGCGCGCGGCGCTGCACGAACAGGCGCTTCACCGAATGAAGCGGGGCGAAGTTGTGGTGGCGCGCGGCGAGCGCCTGGGCTTCGGCCTCGATCGCGAACAGGCGGGCGAGGAAGTCGTCCACGTACGG
>Ga0224510_10001083_pt1 | contig 18586 bp, 18 predicted proteins | sample SF_May12_sed_USG_FD_170161 | JGI IMG/M metagenome (GOLD analysis project Ga0224510, IMG submission 170161) | Sediment microbial communities from San Francisco Bay, California, United States - SF_May12_sed_USGS_4_1 | ecosystem: Environmental > Aquatic > Marine > Sediment | place: USA: California... | reverse complement strand
GGAGGCCTTCGACTACTCCCCCGGCGGCGCGGCCTGGATCGAGATGAACAGGGACCGCTTCGGCACCCTCAAGCTGGCGGTGCCCGACATGCCCGAGACGTAGCCGGTCACCGCGCGACGGCCCGCCTCATCCTGCCGAGCGGGCAGGGAACTTATTCGTGAACGTGTCGGGCTCGCAGCACGTCGAGCACCAACAGAACGCGCTCCGGAAACGTGTCGGGGCCGACCCGCTCAAGCCAGTCCCAGGCCGAGTTCGCGATGGCGTCCAGCTCGTCTTCCGTCATGTTTCCGGCCGAGGGGCCAGCGCGGCGGTAGAGGAGCGCTTCCAGCCGGCGGGCAGACGCATCCGCGGCGGCGCCGTCAGGCCGCTCGCGGCGCCTATGAAGGAGTCGAATCAGCTCACGACACTCGCCGACTCCGAGCTCGTACGAGCCGAGGTCGAGGTTCAAACAGACGACCTCCTCGCGAGGAGAAGACAGGCCGCTCATGGCCTAGACCTCCGGGCCCCGTGACGGCGATTGCGGCTCCGACTGCCCTGCCGATAACGCGCGTGGCGATCCTCCCAGCGTCTCTCGCGCTGACGACGCTCCCTCTTCTGCGTAACGGGCATGGAGTGACCATCGCGCACACGCCGTGGTGTGACATCGGTGGTCGACCCGATCTGAGTTGCGGCTTCTCCCGGAGTGGCCGTGGGCAGACGCAGCATCCGAGGACGATGCGGGAATCTCCGTGCATCAGTCCGCGGCGCCCTTGATGCGGCGCCTCGCGTCGTGGGCATGCTGGCTCTGAAGGAGGGTGCTGGTGGCAATCGCGCTCTCGATTTCTGAGTTGGCGAGGGCGTACTCACGATCAGCGTCAAGGTCGACGGCCTCCGCGTCACCTCGCAAAGCGTGCCGCTCCGGCCCTGAGCCCACGTCGCGCCCGGTAGCGGCACCGCGCCCCCGCGACCGTCCGACGGCCCCGGGGCGTTCAACTCTTCAGCTCCGCCCGCCCGCCTCGAGTTCGCGCTCGTCGATCCGCAGATAACGCGCGAGGTCGGGATCGTCGCCGCGTACCTCGGCGATGTGGCCAGCGTGGAAATGTCGAGCGGAGAACCACGCGCCGCCAATCCGATCGAGCGGCCGCCGCGTATGAGGAGGCACCGTCATCCAAAGGAGAGGACAGATGCGAAGGATCGTTGCACTCATGACCGTGACTGTGGCACTCGCCGTGCCGGCCGCTGCGTCGGCGTTCCATCACGGCGGCCTCCCGTCGACTGTCTGCGCGAGTGAGAACGCTGGCAGTCCGTCGAACAACAACGGCATGGCGAAGGCGGCGATCACCGCTCACAACCCGGCTCAGAGCCTCCCGCTTCCGCCCGTCGGAACGCCCGGCAACGCCAAGGGCGAGGGCGGCGAGCACTGCGCGGGCGCAGCCGATTAGGAGCTCGAACGCGGAGAAGGCCCGCCATCTGACACGGGCCTTCTCCCCCATAGGGCCGTCCTCTGGACGCTGAAGCCCTGATCCCTCAGCAGTTCCGCGTAAGCGGGGTCAGCGGGTTCGGCTTCCCAGGTCCGCCCACCCACCTCGAGCTTCCGCTCTTCGATCCAAACCTCCGCCGTGTGTTCTTGTACCGACGGTCGACGACGGCGTAGATGATCACGGCCTGCTGGAGTGCTGGAAGCGGAAGTTCGGTCGTTCCTGGGTAGCGGGGTCTTCTTGGTTCCCGTTTCAGACGGACGCGAGAGAGCCGCGCTCTACCTGCCCTCGCGACGCGCCTTGCTCGCCGCGCGGTCGCGCTCGGACGATTCCTCCGGGTGGGCCTTCTCTTCGCGGCGCATAGCCTCGTACACTGCGTCCCAATGGCCTGAAACCTCTTGCAGGGCTCGGGACGTGATCAGTGCCGCGTCTTCCAGCTGCGCGTTCACCTTCTCAACGTCGGCCAAGCGCTCCTCAAGGCTGCGCACCTTCTCGCCGAGAGCGCTCAACTCCTGGGCGATTGCTTCAGCATCTTCCATGTCCGGAGATTATGATTCAGCATCTTCCCTGTCCGGAGACGACCCACGCGGATCAAGCAATCGTCACTAGCAGCCGCCAGCGCAGACGACGACAGGCCCTCTGCTCGGAATGCTGGGAGCCGGGAGTTCCCGGGAAGACCGCGAGGAAGCGTTTGGGCACAAGTGCGGTTCTTGTGCCCACACCCCGAAAGCAACCGGGGGACTGCGGTAATCGGCGGCCCTCTCAAAGCGGGAAGCGAGAGCGCCGGATTCCGCTTAGTGATGACGGTTCTGGCGCTCTCTAGGTCTCGATTACCACATGCGTGCCATGCAGAAGGGCCGAGGGTTCGAGCCCCTTCGTCCGCTTGAAGAAAAGCCCCGTAAATCGGGGCTTCTTCTATGCGCACAGAAGTTCTCTGCATCGCCGTTCGAGTGTTTGGCTAGGTCTTCGCCCAGGGTGTCGTTCCAGCCCACCCAGTCGCTCCAGTCGAATCCTGCTCGGCACAACGAAGTGCTGGCCCTGCGCGTCGAATCCTGTTCGCCTGGGCTCCTACGTCTCGCGCGCCAAAGCGCGTCGGGAGATTGCGGGCTTTCGGCCGGGGTTCTGGCCGCAGGGCCAGTCCAAACATCTTACTCCCTTCTCGTATCCGCGTCGTGCAGTCGTGGGACGTGACACAGATCGAAGCACCCGAGGGGACCTGCCTGGCGGCCGTCCTCGAGACCGTCGATGGAGCGCGGGCGATCATCATCCGCCTCGCGCCTGGTGAGGAGCTGGGCGACCACCACGTGCGCGAGCGGGCCTGGTTGATGGTGGTCGAAGGGGTCGGCGCGTATCGCGGCCGGCGAAAACGCAGTCGAGGCAGAATCGGGCACGCTGCTCACTTTCGAACCCGGCGAGCGCCACAGCGTCGCAAGGCAGGGCGGCGCCCGGGTCGTCTTGATCCTTTCTTCCTGGCCGGCCGATGGCCACTACCCCGCCTGGTCGGGCAAGGATCTCCCCAGGACTTAAACGCCCGCCCTACACCGCGACGAGCCTAGCCGGCTCAGTGACGTAGCGACCACTGCTCCTTGCCGCTCGCCCGGGCGGCGGACGTCGAGTCCGGTGACCGACTCTCCAGTGCTCGTCGACGTCGTCATCGACTTCCGCTCCGTCGCCTACCACCCGCTCGGTGACGAAGTCGAGACATTCATCCGCCGCGAGGAAGCCGAGCGCTTCATCGAGGAGGGACGCGGCGACGACCCCGACCATCGCACGTCGCGCCGGCCTAGCGATAAGGCAGGTACGCGCGACACGGCGACGCCAGGCGTCACAAGAATAAGCCTGCCCTAACCCCCTTCACCTCTGCTGTTTTCTCCATGGGTCGCCGAACGATGTGAGCTGGACTTGGAACGGAACGTCCCTGAGACATACAGCTAGCCCCCCTCGATCGTTGCACCGTTCGCTGCGCGAATATGCCCGGGACTGTCGGCGATGGTGTTATCCGCGAGGCGAGCTCGTGCCCCGAAGTGCGAGAGGATCGCGTATCCCTGGCGCATGCCGTCACCCGACAGCACGTCCGGCCTGGCACCTCGAACCGCGTTACCCCTGATCTCGCAGTGAGCGTAGTCGCCGCAGTAGATGCCGACGCCGGTCACATTCTCGATCTGGTTCCGGCTGACAGTGCCCATCGACATCTCAGTCACCGTGATGCCTCGCAGAGTCGTCTCGCGTACGTGGTTGTTCCGGAAGTCCACCCTGGCCATGTGCGAGACGATCCCCTCCTGCCCTCCGACGAAGGTGCACCCCGTGACCAGGCTCGGAGCAAGGTCGAAGGCGAACGAGATGTCGATCCCTTGTGTGTACTCGCCGACCATGCGAATGTTGCAGCGGCGAACCGTCACCGAGCTGCGACGGGCATTGATGCCGTCCATGGACGCGCCGGTGATCGCAATGTCCTGAAGGAGCACGTTCTTGGCTCCTTCCACGGCAATCCCGTACTCGCCGCCTCGGACCGCGAGATCACGGACGACGACGTCGTCGGCGGTGATGACGATGCCGCCGTGCACGATCGCGCCCGGCTCCCCCACGAGCCGCTGAGCGCGGTCGAGAATGATCGGTCCTCGGTGCACTCCTGCGGCGAGGCGCACAGTGGGTGGGCGCTCCGTCCAGATCCATGCGCTCCCCACGAGAGCTACGAGGGCCAGCGCTGCGGCAGTCGCGAGCCGGACGGGTGTTCGTCCCACCCAGACGCGCCGGTGGAAGCCGAGCCCGAGGTAGCCGCCGACGACGAGCAGGAAGACGAGCGTGTTCAGCGCAAAGTGCAGCTCGACCAGGCTGAACCGCTGCCCGAGCAAGCCGGGCGTCGGCGAGTTGTGCCCGTTCATGAGCCATTGATCGAGCTTCTTTACGTGCTCGACCACGTGGTACCCCTGGAGGACGACGCCAGCGGAGAGAAGGACCCAGCCGAATCGCGCGCGCCACTCCGAGCGCCACATGCGACCCGCGATGTAGATCCCCACGAGGGCGACGAAGATCGTCACGTTGTAGGCGAAGTGCACCCATTCGAGGTCGAACGCGAAGCCGAGGAGCCCACGGCAGTCGTTCGGGCACGCAGCTCCGGCGACATCCTTCTGGAACACTTGGGTCACGTGCTCGAACTCGTGCGCGGCCATCACTGCCACGAGGACGGTGAAGGAGAGCGCCAGGCGCGCCAGCCCGCGTTCGGCCTCGTCCGTCACTTCACCGACCCCGCGAGCAGCCCCTGCACGAAGTAGCGCTGGAACATCAGGAATACGACGAGCGGAATGGCGAGCGAGATGAACGCTGCAGGAGCAATGACCTCCAGGTTCGCACTGAACTCGCGCATCTGCGAGAAGATCGCGACCGTTATCGGCTGTGTGTTGCGCCCGAACGTCAGCGCGACAAGTAGATCGTTCCACACCCAGAGGAACTGGAAGATTGCGAGTGATGCGATCGCCGGCAACCCGAGCGGAAGAATCACGCGAACGAAGATCGTAAGTTCGGATGCGCCGTCGATGCGGGCAGCCTCGAGCAGGTCGCGCGGGATACCGATGAAGAAGTTCCGGAGGAGGAAGATCGCAAACGGCAGCGCGAACGCCGTGTGGAAGAGGATCAGGCCAAAAACCGTGTCGAAGAGGCCGATGTCCGAATACAACGAGAAGATCGGTATCAGCGCCATCTGCAGCGGTACGACCAGCAGGGCCACGACCAACAAGAAGAGCCAGTCCCGCCCAGGGAACTCGAGCCACGCGAACGCGTAGCCGGCGAGGGCGGCAACGATGATCGGCAGGATCGTCCCCCCGAGCGCAATCCACACTGTGGTCAGTAGGGCCGACGGGATCGCATCGTCCGCGAAGATCGAGCGGTAGTTGTCGAAGGTGATGAGACTCGGGGTCGAGAAGACCTCCCACCAGCCGGCACTGTTTATCTTCGAAGGGGCGATGAGTGATTGGACGAAGAGCCCGAACGTCGGCACGAGCCAGAGGAGACCGATGACGACGAGAAAGACGTAGACGGGCGTTTTCGCCGCGAGGCGGGTGAGCCGCCGGGCAACGCTCTCTGCGACGACGACGACGGGTGCCGCCTCGGCATCGACGGAGACGGTCGTCACTAGAGCTCCCTCCGAAAGCGGCGGATGTTGAGGACGAGCACGGGGATAACGAGCAAGAACAAGAAGACCGCGATCGCTGAGCCAAGCCCGAAGTCGTTCACGCCCCCGAACGACGTTCGCCACATGGCCAGCGCGATGACGTTCGCGTCGTCCTGCACCGACCCCGGAGCGATCGCGATCACGATGTCGAACACCTTGAGGACGTTGATGATCATCGTGATGAAGACGACCGAGAGCACGGGAGCGAGCAGCGGCACCGTCACACGGCGAAACACCTGCCATTCGGTGCCGCCGTCCGTGCGGGCTGCCTCGAGCAGGTCGCGCGGGATCGCCGCGAGCCCCGCGGCGATCAACACCATCGCGAACCCAGCCCAGACCCACATGTACGCCATCATCACGGCCGGCGTTATCAGGCTGGCACCGAGCCACGACACGCCCGCATACGGCTCGGCGAACGTCGCCGGTCCGATCGCCGGCTGGTAGAGACCGCTTCCCACGTCGTCGAGCACGAACGTCCCATTTGCCTCAGTCTCGACCTCGGCTACCTTGGCGCCGGCCTGGTCACGGAGCTCGACGGTGACACCCGAGAGCCCGAGCTCACCCTCGTCGATCTCGCCTGCCGTTCCCCCACCCGGCGTGAAGTCGCGCCAGACCACCCCTGTGATCCCACCCTGGAGCGGCTCTGGGACGACGGCCTCCTCTGCACCGGCGGGAATGTCCGCAGTACTGATTCCCGTGAGCCCGAGCCGCGCGACACTCCCGGCCTCGACCCCGTCGGCAAGGACGAGACCACCCTTCGGCGTGCCGCGCAGGGCCTCGGTCGAAGGCCGGGCGGCGGAGAGCACGCCCGGCGGGTCGACCGCGTCCCTGACGACCGCGATCGCTGCGTTGACCGTTCCACGCTCCGGGCTCTTCTCATACATCAGGCGCCAGATCACGCCTGCGGCGAACAGGGATATCGCCATGGGCATGAACACGGCGATCTTGAATGCGACACCGAACCGAACACGTTCGGTGAGCACTCCGAAGACGAGTCCGATGGTCGTCACGAGCATCGGAACCACGGCAACCCAGAGCGCATTGTTCTTCAGGGCGGTGAAGAGCCTGTCGTCCCTGAAGAGTGTCTGGTAGTTCTCGAACCAGATGAACCCGTCACCGCTGCGGTCGAAGAAACTGCGAGAGATCGTCCAGATCATCGGGTAGACGATCCAGACGCCGAGCAGGATCGCTGCGGGCGCCAAGAACGCGGCGGCAGTGAGGGTCGACCGCCCCCACCCCGTCACGGTGGGCGGAGCCCCCGAAGGTGGGGGCTCCGCCGTATCCGTCGCGGTCGTCACGCGCGTCGGCTATCCAAACGCCTTCTGGGCCTCGTCTTCCATCTGCTGGGTGATCCCGTCGATGTCGCTCGGGTTGGCGACGAAGTCCGGGAACAGCTTGAACAGACCCTGCCCGACCGTCCCGCCGAACGCAGAAGGCTGGAGATCGGAGAGGTCGAAGCGGAACGTCTCGGCTTCCGCCAGGCCGGAGGCGGTCGCCTCCGTCAACGCGTCCGGATAGACGCTCGCGTCGACGTTCTTGTTCGGCGACGAGAACCCGCCTCGCGCCGCCCAGATCTCGGCCGCTTCCGGCGTCGTCAAGTACTCCATGAACGCCGTCGCAGCCGGGCTCGATTTGAACTCCACGAAGAAGTCACCACCGCCCACGACGGCTGGCGCCGAGCCGCCGATCGACGGGAACGTGAACACGTTGTACCCGGTCTCCGGCTGGAGCGTCGTCTCCACGACGCCCGGCACGAAGTCGCCCTCGATGACCATGGCAGCCTTCGGGGAATCGGTAAGGACGTTGCTCACGGACGTCGTGAAGTCCGTCTGCAGCGCACCGTCCTTCCCACCCGCGATCACGGCGTAGTCACCGACAACCTTCGCCATCTCGGCGAGCGCATCTTTCACGGACTGGTCGGTCCAGGGAATCTCGTGACTGGCGAGCTGGTCGTACTTCTCGGCTCCCGCAGTCCGGATGTAGATGTTCTCGAAGAGGTCCGTCAGCGTCCAGCCGTCGGCGCCTCCGATCGAGTACGCCGAAATGCCGGAATCCCCCAGCGTCGTCGCGGTGGACTGTAGGTCGTCCCAGGTCTCCGGCGCAGAGACGCCGGCGTCGTCGAAGGACGCGACGTTGTACCAGACGGTCGACTTGTTCGCGCCCTTGAACATGATCCCGTAGAGGGTGCCGTCGACCGATCCGACGTCGGCGATGGACTGACCGAAGTTGTCGACGACAGCTCCTTCCAGATCGTCGAGCGGCTGCAGCGCACCCTTGTCGACGAAGTCCTTCATCAGGCCGGGCTGGCCCACCGCGGCGATGTCGGGCGGATTGCCGCCTTCGACCGCCGTCGAGAGAAGCTGTGGTGTGTTGTCCCCGCCCGATGTGTACTGCACGGTCACGTTCGGGTACAGCTCAGTGAAGCCGTCGATCACGGCCTGGAACGACTCCTGCTCAGTGCCGCCCCAGATTGCCACGATGGACAGCGACCCGGTGACGTCCTCGCTGCCGGTCGCCCCGTTGTCGTCCCCGCCCCCGCAGCCTGCAGCGACGAGCGCGAGCCCGAGAACGACTGTCAGGAAGGTCGCTTTGATTGGAAAACGTTTCTTGCTCACAAGTACTCCTTTCGCCGGGTTACACCCGGTCGTAGATTCCATGTCCTGTCTCGAGGTCGAAGAAGTGAAGTGCCCGTGTGTCCACGACGATCTCCACCGCGTCCCCGTCGTCGAGGGCGGATTGGGCACCGAACCTGCCGACGATCGTCGCGTGCCCCGTTTCCTGCAGCCGTTCTTCCGCGCCGACGTCGCGCGCGAGCTCGCGAACGTCCTCTGTCAGCGCCGGCTTCGCATCGACCACGACGTGTACGACGACATCCGAGCCGAGGTCTTCACGGAGCTCCACGATGCCGCGGAGGCGGCGCTCGCGCGGGTGGGCGGGAAGGAGGGCGCTGTCCTCCAGATTCTCCGGTCGAACGCCGAGCACCAACGTGCGGCCGGCGTACGCGCCAAGGCCGGGTCGATCGGCCACGAGCTCGTCGTCGAGCTCGAGCTTCTGACCCCCGACGTCGGCTACGAGCCGTCCGTCCTCCGTCTCGAGCTGCGCCTCCAGCATGTTCATAGCCGGGCTGCCGATGAAACCACCCACGAAGAGATTGACCGGGTGGCTGTAGAGCTCGTGCGGGGCGCCAACCTGCTGCAACTCCCCCTTTCGCATGACCGCCACCCGGTCCCCGAGTGTCATCGCCTCGACCTGGTCGTGCGTGACGTAGATCGTCGTCACGCCGAGCCGACTCTGCAACTGGCTGATCTCGGCCCGCATCTGCACGCGAAGCTTCGCGTCCAGGTTCGACAGGGGCTCGTCCATGAGGAACACCTCCGGCTCGCGCACGATCGCCCTACCCATGGCGACGCGCTGCCGCTGCCCGCCGGAGAGCGCCCGGGGCTTGCGCTCGAGAAGCTCCTCGAGCCCGAGCATGCGCGCTGCACCACGCACGCGCTCGTCGACGATCTCTTTGGGGGTCTTGCGCAGGCGGAGGCCGAAGGCGATGTTCTCGTACACGGAGAGGTGTGGATAGAGCGCATAGCTCTGGAACACCATCGCGATGTCCCGGTTACGGGCCGGAACGTTGTTGACGACGCGGTCGCCGATCTTGACGATCCCTTCCGAGATCTCCTCGAGACCCGCCGCCATCCGGAGCGCTGTCGTCTTGCCGCAGCCGGATGGGCCGACGAGCACCATCAACTCGCCGTCCTCGATCGAAAGGTCCATGCCGGACAACGCCCGCGTGCCATCGGCATAGACCTTCCCCACACGTTCGAACGTCATGCCGGCCATGGTCTCGCTAGCACTTGCTTGGGAGCTCCGGGCAACGCGTGGTAGTCCCAGATGTTCACCCTCGCGCGCGCCCCAGGTCGAGCGAGGCGATCTCCGCCTTGACGTCCTCGAGAGCGCGTCGTAGGTCGCGTCTCTCTTTTCGCGCTCGTTCGAGCTCGTCGCGGAGCGCGACGTCCTCGCGGCGTGATTCATCGATGAGAGACCGGATGTGGCCGTGCATTTCGTGAAGTTCAACGCTTTGGCGAACGAGCGTCTGCACAACTTCACGGGCGACGACGTCCGGACTCATGGATTTCTGCGCCCACGACGGCGGCGCTCCCGTTGCAGGGTCGAGCAACCCGGCCTCGACCAAGGCTCCAGCTTCGACGTAGCGCAGGCGCCCCTCCCTGGTCGCCGGCAACTGCCCTCTCTCGATTCGCCGTGCCAGCGCGCGTTTCGAAAGGCCCGTAAGCCCGCTTGCCTCGGCGATCGTATAGCGAGTCGAAGCCAACCTCGTCGTCGTCGCTTCCGAGCGCCCGTTCATCCCTCCGGGAGCCTATTCCGAATTGCGACTCAGCGCCACTCGGGGCAACCACACGTGGCGACGAGACGAGATGTGGTACAGGTGCCAGTTCGTCCCAGTCGGAGGCCCGGGCAAACACCGAAGTAAGACGCCACGCTGCGTTTCGTCCCTGATCGTGCTCCGGAGAATCGCACAATGGACGATCCGGACTTCGTCCCCGGAAATCCACTTAAGAAAACGGCTAGTCGCGCGTTTTTCTCAGGGGAATCGGGTGTCGCCACGGTCGAGGTCTAGACGGCCGCCGTCGCGACACTCCGGCGGGACCAGATACTCGAACGCTCCACGAGCACGCAGCGCATTCTCGGTGAGCTGCTGCCGCATCATCTGCCTCGCGGTGCCCTCCGAGAGTCCGAGCCGCTGCCCGAGCGTCACACCGGACTGGAGCGCGTAGCACTCGGTCGTTCCTTCGTCGCTCACGCCGCGAAGGTGCCAGGCCTCGTGGGCGAGAACGGCGAGCGCTCGGGCGGTCTGGCTCGACGTGACCTCGCCGTCGAACGCGAGACGGTAGAGATCGTGACAACGCTCCGGAGTCAGGTACGCGCGGTCGCCTCCGACCGCGGCAACGCCGTCGGCGTGCTGGACGAGACCGACGTAGTCGCGTGATTCGTCGCAGCGGATCGTGACCGGCTTCTCGGCGATGCGCGATGCCTCGTCCGAGAAACGTGCCACGGCCTCGGCGCGCGTGTCCCCGTCGACCGAGTCCCAGCCCGTGCGGCCCTCGACGAACCACAGCACGAGTGCAAGCACGGCGATGACGCCAAGCCCGGTGAGGAAGCGGCGAACTGCCGGCCAGAGCGGGCGCCGTTCGGCCGACGTGGCAGTGACCGGTGCATCGTCGTCGAGTTGCTCGCGCATCGTCGCGATGAGCACGTCGACCTCGTCGTCGCGCTCGCCCGAGTACGGGATCCAGAGCTCCTCGTCTCCCTCGCGCACGAGAAGGAGATCGCCGGCCTCTTCGGCGTAGCCGTAACGCTCCCGATCGACGGTCTGCGGCCTCCTGTCAGGGAGCGGCGGAGGAGTGCGACGGAGAGCACCGGCGAAGAAGTGCACCTCCAGACCGAGCGCGATGAGAAAGACGATCCAGACGGGCACTGCCGATCGCAGCTCGCGCGGTCCGAAGATCCAGGCGAAGACAAAGAGGACCAGCGCGACACGGAGCACCGTGACGAAGTTCAAAGGCCGACTCTCCGCTCATCCACCATTCGAAGGTAGCCGTCGCGCGCCCATCCCACGCGTGAACGGCGCGCCGAGCCTCAATCCGCGATGACGGCGAGCGCGACGCCGGGAAACTCGTAGCAACTGCCCGCCGCAAACGGGGCGAATCGGGTGCCGAGCTCCGCCTCCAGTGCGGCTCGCTCGTCGTCGTCCGCCTCCGCGAACGCCTTGGAGAACACGCCGCCCGTGTCTCTCGCCCGGTGCACGTACTCGTCGAGGCTGCGATACGTGAATCGCACTGGTACTTCCTTCGTGCGCACGTCTGCGAAGCCCGCGTCCTCGAGGAGGCGTCGGGTGCGCTCTGCGTTTGCCATCGTGAACATCCCCGGAGAGCCGGGCTCTGGCGCTGGTACATGACCGCGCTCGACGAGCATTCGCCCAGCGATCGAGATCCAAGGGTTGCGCTCGGCGCTGCACCAGACGGCCAGCGCAAGGCGGCCGCCGGGCCGAAGGACACGCCGTGTCTCCGAGAGCGCTGCAGCGGCGTCGGCCATGAGCATGAATCCGAAGCGACACAGAACGCCATCCACCGAGTCGTCTTCGAGCTCCATGTGCTCGGCGTTCATGATGCGATGCTCGACGTTCCCGAGGCCGAGCTCTGCGCTCCGTCGTCTGGCGACTTCGACCATGTCGGGAGAGAAGTCGGTCGAGATCAGGCGCCCGGTCTCGCCGACGATCGCCGCCGCGCTGAAACCCGTATCCCCGGGGCCGGCGGCCAGTTCGAGAACGGTGTCGCCCGGCTCGAGTGCGAGCGATTTCAGCATCCAGTCGCGAATCGGTGCGCTCGTTGCCTCGATCTCGGCGCGCCACCGTTCCCAGCCGCACGCCATTGCTCCCCACGTCTCGAGGCTCGAACGCCGGTAGTCGTCGGGCTGCACCAAGCGATCGTAGATCGGAACGTCGTCTCGTCGATTCGTGGAGAGCGTGGCAGTCAGGCTCCTGCGCTGCTCGGCCCAGCCCGTGAAGATTCGCGGGCATCCGTGCTGGCGCGTCGAGAAGGCGCTGAAGGACATGGAGGGACGCGATCGGAGCGCTACGGCACGAGCCAGAGCTCGCGCTGCGGAGTGCTCAGCCACTCGACGCCGTCCCGGGTGACGACGACATCCTCCTCCAGCCCGACATAGCCGCGTCCGGGAACGGCGGTGCCGTACTCGACGGTGAAGACGTTCCCCTCTTCGACGATCCCGAACGGCGCCGTGCCATAGCGGTCCCACCGCGGCGCGAGAACCGTGCCGCCGTCGTGCGCCGTTCGGCCGAGCTGGTGGCCGAGGGCGTACATGGGCTCCGGGTAGCCGGCTGCGACGAGGCTCTCGCGCGCGGCGGCGTCGACTTCCCATCCGGTCACGCCGGGCCGCAGCGCTGTGATGCCCGCATCGACGGACTCCCACAACGCGCGCCACGCTTGCTCCACGTCCGGTGGAGGGACAGTCTCGCTCTCGTCAAGGCAGTACCACACGCGCTGCAGATCGCTGCAGTAGTCGTCGCGCTCGACACCGAAGTCGATGTGTAAGAGCTCGCCTCGGCGCGTTCGAAGCTCGCCGGGCGCGCTGTGACCGACTTTCTTCTCTGGACCCGCGTTGACAGCGGGGCAGTGATCGCGATCCCAGGCATAGCCGAGCCCGCGCTGCGAGACCTCCTCGTGTATGAGAGCCGCGATCTCGAGCTCTGACATTTCGGGACCGAGGCCGCGCGTCACGACCTCGAAGATCTCCTCCGTCGCTTCGGCAGCGGCCTTGATCCGTGCGACTTCGAAGGGCGACTTTCGCCCGCGCAGGGCGTTCACGATTCTTTCGGAGGAGACGAGCCGACCGGCGTACGGGCTCCCGGCGAGCGTCTCGGAGAGCACGAGCCAGAGCCCGTGCGAGAGGCCGTCGGCGGCGGGATCGCTCTCCGAGTAGTTGAGCGCGATCGATCGAGGATCGAGTCGCTCGATTGCGGAGCGCAACGCGGGGCGAATGCTCTCGTCGTATCCGACGACCTCTGAATACGCGCCGAGCTCCTCGACGCTCGGGACATCGAAGCGGCCGACAATGGCAATCCGCTCCCCGGTCGCCGAGACGAGGAAAGCACCCTGCCAAGCGCAGTAGGTACCGGCGATCAGGTCAAGGCTGGGATCGCTTGTCAGCAGGGTCTCGCGTACGAGCGTGAGCCAGAGGTCGACGTCCTGCTCGCGAAGGATCCCGACAGCCTGATCGAGCTTCTCGTGGACGAGTTGGTTACCAGAAGCCATCGTGAGGACGCTACAGCGGCGCGTTCACCGAATGTCAGCGTTCGAGGATCATCTCGAGGCTGTAGTAGCCAGGAATCGGCACGCGCGGCGCGCGCAGAGCTCGCAGCAGCGACTGTCGTGCCGACAAACCCGTGAAGCGATGCCCCAGTCTGAAGAGGAGCGGATCGAGGAGCGGGAACCAGAGGAGCCGGCGCTCGAGCGCGATCTCGCGAAAGCCGGCCGTGCTGATCAGACGGCGGATGACGTCGACATCCGTGTACTCGCGGAGGTGCGATGGGTCGAGAACCGATTCGCCGTTCCGCTTGCGGAAATACCACGCCCAGGTCTTCTTGTAGACGGTTGTGACATACGCGCGCCCGTCGGGGCGCAGCACGCGCTTGATCTCCGCGAGATAGGAGCCCTCGTCGGGAACGTGCTCCATGACCATCGTCGAACACACGAAGTCGAGCGCCCCGTCGGAAATTGCCGGCACCGCGTCCGCGGAGGCCACGACGATCTCGATCCACGGGAAGCGGGCAGCGACTCGTGCGAGCCGCTCTGCTGCGAGATCGACTGCATACACGGGACGCTCCGGACCGATGAAGTCGCCGCGCACGAGAGCCGAGAAGAGGGGGCCGTCACCGCATCCGAGGTCGGCGAACGCCAGCGGGCCGAGTAGGAGGTGTCGCTCGAGCAGCCGGGGCAGCCGCGCGGCCTCGAAGTGCAGCGCCGTCTCCGTGTATTCCTCGGTCACGAACGCGAGGTTACGCGCCCTCCGGCCTGCAGTCGCCCGTCTCTCCATCACAGCAACCGAGTTTGAACCGGCAACGCGGGCACTGCCAGGTGCTGTGCCGCCACTCCATCGCAGCGCCGCAGCGAAGGCACGGCTCGGACGTGTCGCTGCGAGGTTCGACACTCACAGCGTCAACCGTAGCCCGCCAGGAGGACGGCTACGATGACCCGCGCGGCGCCGTGGCCGAGTGGTTAGGCAGAGGCCTGCAAAGCCTCGTACAGCGGTTCGAGTCCGCTCGGCGCCTTGCTCGGTTCACACGGAGAGCTGGGACGAAGCGACCGGGCGGAGGCGCTGCGCACGGTGTTTCCACCTTTGAACCCGCGATAGCCATGGGAAGATCCGGGGGATGTTCCCCGTCTTGTAGGTGAGCGGCGTAGCTTCGCCGCCGAGCGTTTCGACTGGAGGAGTTCCATGCAGGAGCTGACGACATCCGCCACCCTCCTGGAGTACGGGACGTTCGAGGGCGGGAACCCGATCACGGCAGTGCTCGCGCGCAGCGAGCTGGAGGCGGCGCTGAACACCGACGGGTCGACTCGGCTCTGGTTCGAGCTCGGGTTCGGCGACGGGGAGGACGCTGCCCGCTTGACTCTCGACCTCGCGCACGCGGATCTCGAGGAGATGCTCCGGCGCTCGCCAGGGGACGAGGTCGCCTTCGCGCTCGATGGAGATGCGCTCGCCGGCCTCTTCGACGCCCCGGATGTCGAGGCGCACGGATTGCGTGGAGCGCTGGCCGCGACGGTCGCGATTGCCGCAATCGCTGCCCCGACGAGCCTTGCGGCCGTGCCCCAGAGTTCCCAGGCCGCTGCGACGGCTCCGCAGGTGAGCATCGCCGCAACGGCTCAGACGGCGAGTCTCGCTGCGACCGCGCAGGTCTCGAGCCTCGCCTCGAAGGCGCAGGTCTCCGGCGTTGCCTCGAAGTCTCAGGTCAGCAAGAAGCTCGCCCTCAGAGGGGCGAGCCTGAAGCTGTTCCGAAGCGGTCTCGTTCGCTAGCCGAGCCGTTCGTCAGCTCGGCCTCACGAGTGGCCAAAGCGGACGTCCGGCAGGATGCGGTCGAGCCACTGCGGCTGCGCCCAGGCGTATCGACCGAGGACTCTCAGCAGCACCGGCATGAGGACGAGGCGCACGAGCATCGCGTCCAGGAGGACGGCGACGCCGAGGATGACACCCATCTCCTTGGGCGGCAGTGGGCCTGAAAGGGCAAACGTGAAGAAGACCGCGACCATCACCCCGGCGGCCGCGAAGATCGTTCGGCCGGAATGGGCGAGGCCGCCGATCATGGCTTCCCTCGGGTCGCCCGACAGATCGTAATGCTCCTTCGCCGATGCGAGCAGGAACACCGTGTAGTCCATCGAGATCGCAAAGATCATCGCGAAGAAGAAGACAGGCCCCCAGGCGTTCAGGAAGCCCTGCGACTCGAATCCGAGGAGCGACTCGAGCCGGCCGTCCTGGAAGATCAGCCGCGCGATGCCGAACGCCGCGGCTGTCGCGAGCAGGTTCGCCATGACTCCGACTGCGGCGATGATCGGCGCCTGTAGTGCCACGAGCAGCAGCAGGAAGCCGAGAGCGAGCACGACACCGAAGACGAGCAGCGTGCGGCCTGCGAGCGCTTCCTCGAGGTCGTGGTTCTCCGCGGCCGCGCCACCGACGAGCGCTTCGCTCGGGAGAGACGTGCGAAGCCGATCGATGGTGGCGCCGACATCCGGGTTGGACGGGTCGTCGGTGGGAGTCGCGAGGAAGAGAGCGATCTCGCCCGTCTCCGACGTAATGCCAAGAGTCACGTTCGCGATGCCAGGGTCGGCCGCGAGGGCCTGAGACGTCTCCTCGCCCTGCATACCCGGGACGACGACCTGGAGCGTCCCGGGCGCTCCCGGTCCGAACGCGTCTTGCACCTGCGTGTAGCCCTGGCGCGAGGAGTCGCTCTCGGGCACGACCTTGATCGACGGCATGCCGGTCTCGAGGCCGATCGCGGGTAGGGCGAGCGCGACGAGGATCGCCAGTGACGAAAGCCCGAATGCCCAAGGACGTCTCCAGAGAATCTCCGCCCAGCGCGCGAACGCGGGCGAGCGGTGCTCGCCCGCATGCACCCAGGGCAGAGCGAGTTTGTCGACGCGGTCGCCGAGCCATGCGAGCACGGCCGGCAGCAGGGTCAGCGCAGCGAGGAGCACGAAGGCGACCGAGAGCATGATCCCGAGCGCCATCGAGCGAAATGCCGGGCTCGGGACGAGCATCACGGCGGAGAGCGAGATGAGGACGGTGACGCCGGAGAAGAGCACGGCCTTTCCGGCCGTGTCCATCGTCATGGCGACGGCATCACGGGTCGAGATGTCCGACCCGAAGTGCGCGCCGCGGAACCGGGCCACGATGAAGAGCGCGTAGTCGATCCCGAGCGCCAGTGCGAACATGAGGGCGAAGTTCATCGCCCAGATCGAGACGTCGAAGACCTGGGAGATGAGGAAGAGGCTTCCGGCCGACGCCATGAGGCCGAGGATCGTGAGCAGCAACGGGAGGCCTGCAGCGACGAGCGAGCCGAACGCAAGCATGAGGATCGCGAGCGTCACGGGCCACGAGATGAGCTCCGACTTGAGCATCGCCGACTTGTTCGCCTCGTTGAAGTCGGACCACATTCCCGGCGCTCCTGTCAGGCTCACCGTCACGCGGTCGTCACCCGCGTCGGCGAGGTCGTCCTTCAGCTCGTCCGCTGCCCTCACCATCTCGGTCGGCCTCGCGGCGGCGCCTCCCTGGACGATCGCTGTGCGGCCGTCCTCGGATATCTGAGGCTTTGACACCGACGCGACACGCGGGTCGCCATCGAGGATGCTCGCGACGCGGGCGAGCGCGGGGTCGAGATCGCCGTCTCCGTGCACGACGACCATCAGTGCATACGCACCCTGGCCGCCAAAGGAGCTCTCGATCTGCTCGCGTGCGGCCACCGACTCCGAGCCGGAAGCTTCCCAGCCCGCGCCGGACAGGGCGTGCTCCGCGCGCGGCGCGAAGACACCGAGTCCGATCGCGATCACCGCCCAGCCGATCACGACGATGCGAATGTGCGACGCGGTCCAGGACCCGAGCCGTCCGAGCGGACCCACCGTGGGCGTCATCGGGAAGCTCCAGCAAGAAGCTCGTCGAGCTCCGTCGCCTGACGACGGAGGCCACCACAGACTGTCTCGCACATCTCGAAGACGGAGTCATCCGCGATCGAGTAGAGCGCTCGGGTCCCTTCGCGACGCCGCGAGACGATGCCTGCGGCGCTCAGCACCGCCAGATGCTTCGAGATGTTCTGCTGCGTCGTCCCGAGCGCGTCGGTGAGTTCCTGGACACCCGCCTCGCCGTCGCGAAGGCGATCGAGGAGGCGGATGCGCATCGGCTCGCCCAGGATGCGGAAGCGCTGGGCGATCTGCTCGACGAGCGGCGATGGGAGAGGATGGGCAAGGCTCATCGGTGATCGCTCCTTCTATCAAACAACTGTACAAGCGTAGAGTTGTTTTATAGCACGGTGAGGCGGTCGAGCTGGATCGGGGCGATCGCAGCGCACATCAGTGAGTAGGGTTGCGCTCGATGACCGCTGTTCGAATCGACGGCAAGGCGCTCGCCGCAACGGTTCGGGCCCAGGTTGCGCAGGACGTGAAGGCGTTCGGAGAACCAGTGTGCCTCGCGACGATCCTCGTCGGGGACGATTCCGCTTCGCACGTCTACGTCGGGAGCAAGCACAAGGCGTCGCACGAGGCCGGCATCGACTCGCGCGATCACCGCTTCCCGGCGGAAACGCCGGAGACCGAGATCCTCGACCTCATTGCCGAGTTGAACGCCGATGACGACGTGGACGGGATCCTCGTCCAGCTTCCGCTGCCGGAGCACATGGACGAGCCGAAGGTTCTTCGCTCGGTCGATCCGGCGAAGGACGTCGACGGATTCCATCCGTCGAACGCAGGACTCCTCTTCCTGGGCGAGCCGTTCCTCGTCCCTGCGACTCCCTCCGGAGTCATGGTGATGCTGGCCGAGCACGGGGTCGAGCTCGAGGGGAAGGAGGCGGTCGTCATCGGGCGGAGCGAGATCGTGGGAAAGCCCATGGCGATGCTCCTGCTCGCAGAGCACGCGACGGTGACGATCTGCCACTCGCGCACGGCGAACCTTGCGGAGCACACGCGCAGAGCCGACGTTCTCGTCGCCGCGGTCGGCCGTCCAAGGATCGTCACGCCTGAGATGGTCAAGCCCGGAGCGACCGTGATCGACGTCGGCGTCAACCGTACGGAGGCCGGCCTCGTCGGTGACGTCGATCCCGCGGTGTTCGAGGTGGCCGGTCTCATGACCCCGGTTCCGGGCGGCGTGGGACCAATGACGATCGCCATG
>Ga0224510_10001079_pt1 | contig 18596 bp, 20 predicted proteins | sample SF_May12_sed_USG_FD_170161 | JGI IMG/M metagenome (GOLD analysis project Ga0224510, IMG submission 170161) | Sediment microbial communities from San Francisco Bay, California, United States - SF_May12_sed_USGS_4_1 | ecosystem: Environmental > Aquatic > Marine > Sediment | place: USA: California... | reverse complement strand
TCCATCGTTGCCTGGTCTCCTTACTGTTTCACTGCCCACTAGTTATTTCCACGTCCAGCAGCTTCTCAACCTCCGCCAGAATCACATCGGCGCCCGCCAAGTCCATATTCCCGACTCGCTGCCAACGAATAACCCCCTGCTGATCAATCACATACACATTGGGAATAAACTTCCCTCCGCCATACAGCCTGTCTGTAACCTTGGTGGGATCAAGCAGATAGGGGTAGGTAACTTTCACCGGGAATTCAGACAAGAATTCGCTGACCTCTCGCTTGGCATTGCCTGACGAATTGACACCCAGCACTGCCACGTTCTTGCCTCGCGTAGACTCATGGACTTTTTGTAACGCGCTCCCCTGCACCATGCAAGGCTCACAGATGTGAAAGAGTCCCAGCACCACCACCTTCCCCTTATGCGACTCGAGCGACAGAGGTTCACCCATGAGCGTGCTGAGAGTGAACGGGGGAGCCTTCTCTCCGACTTGGAATACCCCTGCTGCAATTACCGATGTTGCACCCAATCCCGAGAAGAGCAGTAGTCCACACGCCAGTATAAGCCGTCGCATCTCGATCTCCCTTATCAGCGAGTGCTCCCGGTCTCACAAACACCCAACACTGAACCAGCCACCGAGCCAGTGGATGGCACATCGTACCATGGCAAATTTTCGAGCGGCAACCACGTGGCAGGGAGAGGTCTAACTGGTGACGGAGCTTTCTACTGGTTCAGCATGTCCCTGAGCTGGTCCTTGGCATCGCCTTCAAAGCGCACGAACTCGAGTCCGTATCGATCCTCTTCCTTCCACCGGACAATAGCGAGAGCGATGACAATCGACGGTCTGGCACTGGGGGGTTGTACATGAAGACTCAAGCGCGCGCCAAGCGAAAGTTGAACGGCACTCTCGATCTCACCACCGGCGAGCGTCAGATTCGTCACGGTTCCACGACCGGACACATCGTCTCCGGTGAACGACGCCGGATAGTCGACCGGCACACGTGGCCGACTTCTGTTTTGCAACACGTTCTTCTCGTCGTTCTCTGATGCCGCCATGCGTTCCTATGGGGAAGTGTTCAGCGCGCCGTCTCGAAGAGGCCTAGCTGCAACTCTTCTGCGCGAGTGAACGGGATGGGATACCGTTCGGTAAAGCAGGCCGTACAGTACTGATCCGGTGTTCTCGGCGCCGATTTCAACATACCATCCAAGCTCAGATACGCCAAACTGTCGGCCGTGATGTACTTGCGGATTTCTTCGATCGAATGGTCGGAGCCGATCAACTCCTTCTTGGTCGGTGTGTCGATACCATAGAAACAAGGTGAAATGATCGGCGGGGAACTGATTCGCATGTGGACCTCCTTCGCCCCGGCCTGTCGGATCATCTTCACGATTTTCCGGCTCGTCGTGCCACGAACCAAGGAATCATCGACGACGACCACACGTTTCCCATTCAAGACTTCTGGCACGGCGTTGAGCTTGACCTTCACGCCGAAGTGACGAATCGACTGCTCCGGCTCGATGAAGGTCCTCCCGACATAATGGTTGCGAATCAACCCGGCTTCAAACGGCACACCCGCCCCTTCGGCATAGCCGAGCGCCGCAGGCACGCCGGAGTCCGGCACGGGGATGACCACATCCGCCGGTACCCATGACTCTTGAGCCAACTGTCGACCCAATGCCTTCCGGATGGTATAGACCGCATCATTTCCAAAAATGCGGCTGTCCGGCCTGGCAAAATAGACATACTCGAACACACACATAGCCGGAGCCGTCTTGGGAAACGGATGGTGGCTGTCGAGTCCTTGATCGCTGATCACGATCAACTCGCCCGGTTCCACCTCTCGGACATATTCCGCATCGAGCAAGTCAAATGCACAGGTCTCGGAAGCAACCACCCAGCCGCTCCGGAGCCGACCGATACAGAGCGGCCTCAGTCCGTAGGGATCCCGTGCGGCAATGAGCCCGTTATCGGTCATCAATACCACCGAGAAGGCCCCTCGCACCTGACTCAACGCATCGACCACCCGCGCAAGAAATGAACCCGCGCGCGAATGCGCGATGAGATGGATGATCACCTCACTATCCGACGTTGATTGAAAGATCGCCCCGTAGGCTTCCAACTCATGCCGAAGCATCTGGGCATTGATGAGATTCCCGTTATGCGCGAGGGCCAGATTGCCGAGTGCAAAATTCACGGTCAGCGGCTGCACATTGTTCAAATCGTTGCCGCCGGTGGTGGAGTAGCGGTTATGCCCGATGGCCATGTGACCGGGCAACTTCTCCAGGACCGACTTGTGAAAAATGTCGGCCACAAGGCCCATGCCTTTGTGAATGCAAAACTGTTCCCCGTCTCCCGCCACGATCCCGGAAGCCTCTTGACCTCGATGCTGTAACGCGTACAGTCCAAGGTACGTCAGATTGGCCGCCTCTTCGTGGCCATACACGCCGAAGACCGCACACTCATCGTGAAATTTATCGGGAGATATGATCGGCAGTTCTTTCTGCATGATCCTTCGTGACTCAGACGATTAGACGTGATTCAACGATCTCTCCAATGTACATGCCCATCGCTCGAACAAGCCGGACACCGGCTGATCGATCAGACGTTCCTCTGTCCCCTCATGCCTGACAGAGATAACCAGGCGATCACCCGAAACCGTGCCGATCACATCGGCCGGCACGCCGAATGATTTCGCACGGTCGAGTACAGCCTGGCGATGACCCGGTTTCACAGAAATGACAACGCGAGACTGACTCTCTCCGAACAGGACCGCGTCGTTTCGAATCCGGCCCTTGGTCAATGTTACCACAGCACCTCGAGTCCATTCGGATCCCGATATACAGCTTTCAGCCAGCGCCACGGCCACTCCCCCATCCGAGCAATCATGCGCCGATTGCAGAAGCCCCTCACGAGTTAGCGACAGGACACAATCGTGAAGTGCCTTTTCCACATCCAGATTCAGATAGGGCGGGGAACCCTGTTCACGAGCCTGCACCACCTTGAGATACTCCGACCCTCCCAAATCCTCCCGAGTGTTGCCGAGCAAAATGATGTCGTCCCCTTCCGACTTGAACCACTGCGTCATCGTCCGCTCCGCATCCTCAATCAGTCCGACCATACCCAACATGGGAGTGGGATAGATCGAGAGCCCGTTCGTTTCGTTATAAAAACTGACATTTCCGCTCACAATGGGGATCTCAAACCGTTCGCAGGCATCCTTCATACCTTCGATCGCCATCACGAATTGCCACATGATATCGTGCCGCTCCGGGTTGCCGAAGTTCAGACAATCGGTCAACCCAATCGGGCTGGCGCCTGAACAGACAAGATTCCGCGCCGCTTCTGCCACCGCGAGACGAGCGCCTTCATAGGGATTCAATAGACAATAGCGGCTATTGCAATCGACCGTCATCGCCACCGCTTTGGTCGTACCCTTGATCCGCACCACAGCCGAATCGGATCCCGGACGGACCATCGTATTGGTCCGCACCATATGATCGTACTGTTCGTATACCCACCGCTTACTGGCGATCGTGGGAGATTCAAGCAATGCCGAGAGCGCCGTATTCGCGTCCTTGACATCGGGAATCAGGTCATAATTCAGATTGGTCAGCATATCTTGATACGCCGGAGGCTGGTAGGGCCGTTCGTAGCGAGGACCGTCGTCAGCCAATGCCTTCGCCGGAATCTCCGCAACGACCGATCCTTGATCCAAGACGCGCAACATTCCGTCAGCGGTCACTTTCCCAACCACCGCGACATCCAGATCCCACTTCCGGCACACCGCCACACATTCCTCTTCCTTGCCGGCTTTCGCCACCATCAGCATGCGCTCTTGCGACTCGGACAACATGATCTCATAGGGCGTCATCCCCGGCTCACGTCGAGGCACGACCGTGAGATCCAGCTCAATTCCATTCCCGGCGCGAGAGGCCATTTCGCAGGATGAGCTCGTCAATCCCGCCGCGCCCATGTCTTGAATCCCAACGAGCAGATCACGCTCCATCAGCTCAAGACAGGCTTCCAAGAGCAACTTCTCTGTAAAGGGATCGCCAACCTGCACTGTCGGGCGTTTTTGCTCCGATTGGTCGTCAAACGAATCGGAAGCCATCGTCGCCCCATGGATGCCATCGCGACCGGTCTTTGAACCAAAATAGATGACAGGATTCCCGACTCCGGCCGCCGTGCCACGAAAAATCTTGTCTTTGTGGGCAATCCCAAGGCAGAAGACGTTGACCAGCGGATTGAGCGCATAGATGTCGTTGAACACGATTTCTCCACCGACCGTGGGAACCCCCATGCAATTGCCATAGCCGGCAATGCCGGCAACGACGCCCTTCATGATATGGCGATTCTTGGCACTGTGTAATTCTCCGAAGCGCAGCGAATCGAGCAGCGCGATCGGTCGCGCACCCATGGTGAAGATATCGCGCAGAATGCCACCGACCCCGGTCGCCGCACCTTGATAAGGTTCGATGAACGAGGGGTGGTTATGCGATTCCATTTTAAAGACCACGCAGAGCCCATCACCGATATCAACCGCACCGGCATTTTCACCTGGTCCCTGTACGACACGAGGCCCGGTCGTAGGCAGTTTCTTTAAATGTACGCGCGAGCTCTTGTACGAGCAGTGCTCAGACCACATCACGGAAAACATCCCGAGTTCCGTGAAGTTTGGCTCACGACCAAGAATCGCAATGATTGTTTTGTATTCATCGCCCGTCAGATTGTGCTGCGCGATGAGTTCTCGGGTAATCGGTGGCATGCTAGTCGGCATCCTCTCTTAAGGAGTCACAATCGTCATGGCGTTCAAAGAGGACGGTGTGGGCAACCTGCCGTTCAACTCAACGATGCACATGCCATGCGTGCGGTGATGACACAACAGGACCGGCGAGGCACCGATTCTGGCCCCGCCGGTCCGTGAGTCTAGCTCGTAAGACTATAAAAGTCTCTTACTGCACTTCTACTTTGACCGTCGCTTCAGCGGCTAACGTCTGATGATCTTTATCTGCCGCCACGACCTTGATTTCATGTGTGCCAGGGGTCATCCCCTTTACCGTCTTCTTATCCCAACCCTTTTGGTACTCTCCGTCTACGAAACAATGGGCATGCGTCGCCTGACTACCCTTCGTCAACTCGTAGACCAGTTCGATATCTTTCCCCACCTTGGCTCCTGCGGCCGGACTCTTGATCGTGATCTTGCTGCCGTCATCCGTCGCGGCAAATCCATTGATCCCGAGACCAAACGTCAACATACCCACAGCCACCAACATTGCACCTACACGGTTCATTATGACCCTCCTCCTTTATAATGAAAGAACTGTGTGACTGATCCTCATCAACAACCGCAATACTTTACCGCGAGTTTTCTCCATCTTCAATCCTCTCGAACAGGACTGAGGCAATCGCCGCTGGGGCACTCATTGGGTTCCTACTAGCTTCTTTTGTCCCATCGAGGCAATCATCGACTGAAAGAGCGCACGCCCGTCTTCACGACCCAATGCCGCCTCAACACAGCGCTCCGGATGCGGCATCATTCCCAGAACGTTCCCCCCCGGATTGCAGATGCCTGCGATGTTGTCGAGTGAGCCATTCGGGCATGCCTCCGGCGTCACCAGGCCACCCGCCGTACAATATCGAAAGATCACTTGGGCATTCGCTTGAAGACCGGCGAGCGTCACGGGGTCGGTATAGTAGTTTCCATCCGCATGCGCGACAGGAATTCTCAGAACTTGGCCCGGCTGGTACAGACTCGTAAACGGCGTGGCGGCATTCTCGACCCGGACATAGACATCTTTGCAGACGAAATGCAGCGCACGATTGCGCAACATTGCTCCCGGCAACAGCCCGGCTTCCAATAGGATCTGAAAGCCGTTGCACACGCCGATGACCAACCCACCGTTCCGGGCAAAGCTTTTGACCGCTCCCATCACGGGAGAGAACCGAGCAATCGCCCCGGTCCGCAAATAGTCGCCATAGGAAAACCCACCCGGCAAAATAACCGCATCCAGGCCGGCTAGGGACGTCTCCTTGTGCCAGACCATCGTCACATCATGACCCAGCACGTGTTTGACCACATGCGCACAGTCGTGATCGCAATTACTGCCTGGGAAAACGACGACACCGATATTCATATGACCTCAAGGAGCATATGAGGTATGGCCGATGGCATCAAACACGAGACAAGATAGTCTGCGGTTGGATCATAAACCAGGTGCTGGCAGCCACGAGCTCCTACCCCAACTCGTACCGATATTCTTCAATGATCGTATTGGCCAGGAGCTTCTCACACATCGCCTTCACCTCCACCTCAGCCTTGGCCTTGTCGGTCTGATTGAGGTCCAGCTCCATGTATTTCCCGACACGGACATTGGCCGCATCCTTAAAGCCCAGCGAATCCAGCGCGTGCTCAATGGCCTTGCCTTGTGGATCGAGAATCCCCTGTTTCAGCGTCACATGAATTTTGGCCTTCACAACCCACTCTCCCGCTTCTCCTCGGCTTCATTCAGCCGATCCACGTATTTTTTAATCCACAGAATCACGGCGATCGTCAGCCCGCCGCAAAACACCAATCCCACGAACGCCCATCGCCACGGCGACTGGTTCAGCCGATAGGCCATCACGCCGACGATGGCCGCCCAGACGACCACCGACGCGATCAGCCCATAATTCAAGTACGCCCGCAGCATTCTTCTTCCTTCCCTCTCCCCCAAGGATCAGGAGGGAGGCTGAGCCTTGCCCTGCGACATCACGGGAACTCGAGCCACCGCACTCGCTGAGCCTGAGCGCTCCGCCTTGCGGACGGCTTGCGATGTTCGAGGTTCCGTTCAAGCTCCGCTTGGAACGGAACAAGTTTCGCATGCCGAGCGACGGCGAAACGTTATGCGGTCGAGTTGCCGTGCGTGAGCCGGCAAGGTTCAGCGTCCCTACGACCCACACACTCGTTTCAACACCTCCTGATATGCCTCCTCGATCTTCCCCATGTCCTTCCGGAACCGATCCTTATCCATCGACTCACCGGTCGTCGTGTCCCACAGGCGACAGGTGTCCGGAGAAATCTCGTCCGCCAGGATCAATTTGTTATGGAACACACCAAACTCGAGTTTGAAATCGACCAGCTGCATCTTGCGTTCGGCAAAAAACGGCTTCAGAATCTTGTTCACCGCGTGCCCCAGGTCGCGCAACTCGCGTAAGACACCAGGTGTCGCGACATTCATCAACCGCAAATGGTCGTCGTTGACCAAAGGGTCTCCCAGAGCGTCGTTCTTGTAGTAGAACTCAACGAGCGCCGGATCAATCTTATTGCCCTCTTTCAATCCCAGTCGCTTCGCCAAACTGCCTGCCACCGTATTCCGCACGACGACCTCGACGGGTACGATTCTGACGCGTTTCGCAAGCATTTCTCGATCGTTCAGCCGCTCCAGAAAGTGCGTGCGTATGCCGCCCTGCTCCAAGAGTCGGAACAGCCGTTCCGAAACTTTGTTATTGATCACCCCTTTTTCGACGATGGTGCCACGCTTCTGTGCATTGAAGGCTGTCGCGTCGTCCTTAAAGTACTGGACGACCTGGTCGGGATTCCCGGTCGAATATATTTTTTTAGCCTTCCCCTCGTAGAGCAGTTCCCCTGTTGCCATGATCGACCCTCAGCCTTCAGCTCACTGAGCCAATGATTCAATAACCTCGTCGACGGATTGCAGCACCCCTAAAAGAGTGGGGTGACCGATTCGACGAACATACTGAAACTCTTTCACCTTCTCAAGCGACAGCACTAGCTGATGAAAGTCTTCCAGCTTCGATGTTTCAAAATAGGTAATGAAATCAATGTCATCCAAGCCAGTCGAGTGATAGAGTTTCCGTTTCACAGTCTTGAGGTACGGAAGTGCGGCTACGGTATGCTCCTGCATCATCGTCGCCTGCTTCTCACGATCCAGCCCCCACCATTCGGCCGACTTCTTGACCGGGATCACGATCACATAGGGTTTCTGACCCACCTCGTTCGAAGACATCAGGTCCGCCTTCATCTGCTCAGAAAATCCAGGAACATAGGTTGGTTTCTTTGTCAGCCCATGCATGATTCCCGCTGTTTTGAGATGTCGCCCGAATTGGCTGCTCTTCAAGTCGAGCAGAAACGCCTGGATGTGATGGAGTTCCATCGCATGGATGCGGAATAACACATCGGCATGATCAGAAAGACCGCGAAGCAGGTACAGATCGATCGCCACATGCTCCCGATGCTGCTCCACCACTCCTTTGAGCGTTGCTAGACGAGCAATACGGACCGAGGAGTCGATCTTCCCCCACTGGTCGTCGAGCGCAAAGACGGCAAAACTGCCATAAACCCCCGGATCAGTGAGGAGCTTCTCTCGATCCACCCCCGCAGCAACGGGAGCACCCCAGAAGCCCACGAAGAGCACGCAACATATCGCTGTCCTGAAAAACACGAGAGTCATGACCTCGATCCCTTCTTCTTGATGCCGGACGACGATCGCGCCCGTCCGAACACCCGTCGATAAATTTGGTCGAGATGGCGCAGATAGTACTGCGGGTTGAAACAAGTAGCAATCTCGCGCCCGTTCAGGTGTCCTGAGATAAAAGGATCCTTTTCTGCCAATTCTTGCAGCGCGCCTCCTCCCCGCCACGAGGCCATCGCATTTCGCTGAACCGCTTCGTACGACTCTTTTCGTTGCGCGCCCTTCTCGATAAGCGCCAACAGCAGCCGCTGTGAATAGACCAATCCCCCGGTCAGTTCCAGGTTTCGCCGCATGCGATCCGGATAGACGACCAGATGCTCGATGAGATCCGTGACCTTGGCCAGCATGTAATCGATCAGAATCGTACTATCCGGCATGATCACCCGCTCCACCGACGAATGACTGATGTCACGTTCATGCCAGAGCGCGACGTTTTCCATGGCGGCCACACTGTTCGCCCGTACGAGTCTGGCCAGTCCGCACAAATTCTCCGAGACGATCGGGTTCCGTTTATGGGGCATCGCCGAAGATCCCTTTTGGCCTTCGGAGAAATACTCTTCAGCCTCGAGCACCTCCGTCCGCTGCAGATGACGAATCTCGGTGGCGAACTTCTCGATACTGGCTGCCAGCAGGGCGAGAGCCGTCGCATAGGACGCGTGGCGGTCTCGTTGGACCACCTGATTCGAGACGGGATCGGCCTTCAAGCCGAGCTTGGCACAGACATACTCTTCAATCTCGGGCCCCTGATGCGCAAAGGTCCCCATGGCACCGGACAATTTGCCCACCGCAATCTCGTTTCTGACTGATCGCAACCGTGCCTGATGGCGACCGACTTCCTCATACCAGAGGGCGAGTTTCAGGCCAAAGGAGATCGGCTCCCCGTGAATACCATGAGACCGCCCCACCATCACCAAATCTTTGTAGCGGAATGACTGCCGCTCCAAGACCGCCTGCAGCCGTTCGACTCCACCCAAGATCACATCCAGCGCCTCGGTCATTTGCACGGCCAGCGACGTATCGACGATATCCGAAGAGGTCAGCCCCATGTGAAGAAACCGATGGTCCGGTCCAACCGTATCCATCAGTGATTCCAAAAAGGCGATCACATCATGTTTGGTGACCTTCTCAATTTCAGCGATCCGGTCGAGGTCGATTCTGGCCCTCTTTCTGATTCTCGCCGCCGTTCCGCGGGGAGCCTGTTTCGCCTGTTCAAATGCCGCGCAGGCCTGGAGTTCGACTTCCAGCCAAATCTCATATTTGTGTTTCAAGTCCCAGATGGCCTTCATGTGGGGACGTGTATAGCGTTCAATCACCGTCTGCTCTCCTCCACGTCGGTCGATTCGGATCCGCCCGCTTCGCAGCCAATCGTGACTCGGTGGCCAACGCTTTGTCCAGCACCGCATTCACAAACTTCGAGGCATCGTCATCGCCGAAGCTCTTCGCCAACTCAATCGATTCATCCATCGTGACCTTCGCTGGGACCTCATCGACCCACAACAACTCGTACAGTCCGGCACGCAGAATATTGCGATCGACGATCGGCATGCGATTCACCGTCCAGTTGGTCGCGTATTTGGCGATGGTAGCGTCGAGCTCCTTCTGATGATCCAGCACCCCGCGAACCAACTGCTCGGCAAAGGCCCGCGACTCCTCGGACACGGAGTACTCACGCCAAAACTCGTCTAGATGAAGCTCACCCTTCCCATGAATGTCGTGCTGAAAGAGAATCTGCAGGGCCCGTTCGCGAGCCTGATGACGGCTACCCATGGCCAAACAACTGACCGGCTGACACGGAATCAGGCTGACCAGCGAACCCACCTGACAACGCACTGATCATCGTGTTCTCCTCAATCGAGCCTGCCCATTCTGACTCGTCAGATTGGAACCTGTCACGTTGTCAGCCTCTCCTCGAATCCTCCGCATGACCTTCACCATCTCGATCGCAGACTCTGCTGCCGCCCCGCCACGGTTGAATTGCGTCTGGTCCGCGCGCGCCTCTGCCTGCGCCACCGTCTCAGTGGTCAACACGCCAAAAATGATCGGCACCTCAGTCTCCAAGGCCGCCTGGCCGATCCCACGGCTCACTTCTTCGCAGATGTAGTCGAAGTGGGGGGTATCGCCGCGAATGACGGCGCCTAAACAAATCACCGCGTCAAAGCGGTTTGCCCGTGCCATCGTACGAGCGACCAGGGGAATTTCAAACGCTCCTGGTACCCGCACGACCTGAATGTCGTTCGGCGCCACACCACACTGTGCCAGCGTATCGGTACAGGCACGCAACAGCTTGCCGGTGATCCGCTGATTAAATCGTGCCACCACGATACCGAACCGAAGTCCCGCTGCCGCACGTGTTTGCTTCGCCATGAGTTCCGATCACTTCACATTGATCCACCGGCCGATTCAGAATCCCGCCGGTGCAGCCCACGCCTCTCAGACTTTCTTGAGGAGATGCCCTAGCTTCGCTTTCTTCGTTCGAAGGTACCGCACATTCGCCGCACGGGGGGCAATCTCAATGGGAACACGCTCGACGACCTTGAGGCCATAGCCTTCGATCCCGACAATCTTCCTTGGGTTATTCGTAATCAACCGAATCTGACGCAGACCAAGATTCGCCAAGATTTGGGCACCGACGCCATAGTCACGGAGATCGGCCTTGAAACCAAGCTGCAGATTCGCTTCAACCGTGTCACTGCCTCGATCTTGCAGTCCATAGGCCTTAATCTTGTTGAGCAACCCAATGCCTCGGCCTTCCTGATTCAAATACAAGAGGACCCCTCGTCCGTCCTTCTGAATGATATCCATTGCAGTATGGAGCTGGTCTCGACAATCACACCGAAGCGATCCCAGTGCATCGGCGGTGAGACATCCGGAATGGACGCGAACAAGCGTCGGTAGGCCGCCCTCGACTCGTCCCTTCACCAACGCAATGTGGGTCACGCCGTCGATCTGATTCTCAAATGCGACCGCCTCGAATTCGCCGAAGGTCGTGGGCAGTCGTGCACTCGCCGCCCGTTTGACGAAGGTTTCCCGATGCATTCGGTATTCAATCAGGGCCTTCACCGTCACCATTTTCAGCGTATGGGCCTTGGCAAACTTCGTGAGCTCGGGCACGCGAGCCATCGTCCCATCGGTATTCATGATCTCGCAGATCACCCCGGCAGGCTTGAGCCCGGCTAATCGAGCCAGGTCAACCGACCCTTCTGTTTGTCCGGCACGCCGAAGCACACCCCCTGTTTGCGCCTTGAGGGGGAACACGTGTCCAGGCCGAGCGAGATCACTCGGCTTAGACTTTGGGTCGATTGCCACATGAATGGTCGTCGCTCGATCGGCGGCGGAAATACCGGTCGTAATGTCTTTGCGCGCATCGATCGAGACCGTAAACGCCGTCCCGAACGTGGCGGTATTCTCCGCAGCCTGCTGGGGCAACTGCAACTCCTCCACCCGCTCCGGTGTCAGGGCTAAACAAATCAGTCCCCGGGCATGCTTCGCCATGAAGTTGATCGCCTGAGGGGTGACCTTCTCCGCAGCGATGACGAGATCACCCTCGTTTTCGCGATCCTCATCGTCGACGAGGATGATAAATTTCCCCTTCTTGATGTCGCGGATCGCGTCTTCGATGTGATTGAACGGGCTAGGCATACGGTACCCAATCTAGCATTTCAGGCCGAACCTTGAATATGATTTTTTTGCTGGCGGCTCAGCACTACGAGGAGGTTCAGGAGGGAAGATTCACCGGGGATGATCCGTTCGGGCGTAATGCCACCATCACAGTCCCCCATGCACAGACCGCAAGCCCGGCAAACAGCCAAAACCCTAACTCGTAGCTCCCTGAGAATTCCTTCATCGTACCGATGAGAATCGGCAGGAGAAATCCTCCCACGGCACCTGCCGCGCCGACCACCCCCGAAGCCAATCCGATGTCTTGGGGAAACCATTCGGCAACCAACTGAAAGACCACGCCATTCCCGAATCCCATCGCTGCCGTCGCGACCACCATCATGGCCAGACCCATGGTGTGGGACGGGCTGATGACAGCCACCACTGCCCCCGCGATAGCCGGCAACACATAGTAGAGCGCCCGCAGTCCCCCTCGCCGATCCGCCACAAACCCGCCGACCGGACGGATCACACTACCGACCAGCCCGCAAAAGGCCGCCACGACCCCAGCCTGAATCGCCTCGATCTGATACACGTCATGCAGCAACAGGGGGATCAGACTACAGAGCCCCACAAACCCCCCAAAGGTGACCGCATAGAGAAAGCAGAGCCAATAGGCCGATCGCTGCCGGATCAGTTCCGCAACATGGTGCCACCAGGCCCCAGTACGGGTCTCTGAAGCCTGTGCCATCCGTGGGACCAGTAACTCAAACCCGACCAGCGTCGTGGCAACAACAGCGGCCATGATCCCACAGACCTGATGCCAGTCCATGACGGCAGCCCAGCGTGGGGCCAAGAAGAGGATCAGCACCGTCCCGATATTCCCAGAGGCTGCGATGCCCAGAATGAGTCCCTGGGCCGGAGGCGGATAGGCACGGCTGGCGATAGGAAGCGCCACGGCAAAACTCGCTCCAGCCACCCCGAGTCCGAGTGAAAACAGGAGTGCCGTGCCATACCCGCTCACCCCGCCCCATCCCCACAGAAGAACGAGCAACTCCACGACGAGAATCACGACCGCCGTCTGCCGTGCGCCCAGCCAATCGGCGCTCCATCCGGCAACCATTCGTAACAGGGCCCCACCGAGGAGCGGGACAGACACCAGCCAGGCGATCTCGGCATCGGTCAGCTGCAGAGCCGTGGCGAGAGGAATGCTCATCGCCGCGACAAGCAACCAGACCATAAAACTGATCGTGAGATGCAGCCAGGCTCCGACCAACGAAGGCCAATGGCCGCTTGTGAGAATCCTCCAGATCTCAGACACCTGCCCCCCATATTGAGCCAGGCACTATAGGGGAGCCCCGCTGATTCGCGCAAGAGACGTCTGCCGCGTCACCGTGTCATCCCATATCGTGCACGCGACCTCGGACAGGCAACGCCGAATCGGCTCGACCGGCTTCAAGAGACCCTATCCTCATTCACACCTCACCACCCTCTCCTCCGGCCTCAATCAGTAAGCCTCAGGCTCGTCCGTAAGACATCCTTTGCACGGCTCATTTCTGCTATAGTCACGCTCGCAATGAGTGACCAGGACCGCTTACAAGACGAGTCTGGTGACACCCTCGAACCAGAAATCCTTGAACCGGCAGATGACAAGGAGATCGAGGCCGACGCGGCGTCGCTGGTACTGGATATTCCTGCCTCTGACAGCTCCCAGCCCGTCGACAGCACTGCCGTGGTGCCGGTTACCACGCTGCAACAGTACCTCGCCGAAGTCCGTCGCCACCCCTATCTTTCGAAGGAAGAAGAGCTCCAGCTCGTGCAGGAATACCGCATCCACGGAAGCCGGGAAGCGGCGGTCAAACTCATCATGGCCAACTTACGCGTCTCCGTGTCGATCGCGGCCGAGTATCTCCACACCGGCGCCGACCACATGGACCTCATCCAGGAAGGCAACGTCGGGTTGATGCAGGCCATCAAAAAATTCGATCCCGCCAAGAACGTCCGCTTCTATGCCTATGCCGCCTGGTGGTCGCGGGCCTATATTCTCCGGTACCTCTTACATACCTTCCGGCTGGTGAAAGTCGGGACGACGCAGGACCAGCGCAAGCTGTTCTACAACCTCAAAAAGGAAAAGGCCAAGCTCGAACGAGAAGGCTTCGCCCCCGACACGAAGCTCCTCGCGGATCGTCTGAATGTGCGTGAACGCGACGTGGTTGAAATGGATCAGCGCCTCGGCAACTGGGAGCTTTCACTCGACCAACCGATCGGGGAAGATCAGGAACACACCCTGCTCGATGTCTTGCCGTCCCACCAAGAGCCGGCAGACGAACAGCTCGCCGACCATCAGTTGAAGACCCTCTTTCGGGCCAAACTCGCGGAGTTCATTCACACACTGGAAGAACGAGACGAAGACATTTTGAGAAATCGCATTTTGTCAGAGCATCCCCTGACCTTGGATGACCTCGGCGAGAAGTATGGCATCACCAAGGAACGGACCCGCCAATTGGAAGCGCGTATCATCAAGCGACTCCGTGACTTTGTGAAGAAAGACATCAAGGACTTCGATCATCTCAGGACATAATATTCGCCTCCCTTCATACGCGTGCCCATAAGATAGCTGGAATCCTTATTTCGCAATGAGTTACAACTGGCACACCACTGCTGATAGGAGCGCTGTAAAAATTCATTGTAGTCCCCTCTTGACTTGAGCAAACAAAGGGCTATCTCATCTTATGGTCAGAGAGTCCCAGGCTTCTGGGATCATAAGCGGGTCCGGTCCAAACTCTCAAACCGTCATCACCTTATTCGAGTTAACTTTCATCAGGAGGAGGTTCTGCTATGGGTACAGCTGAGAAGGAAAAGAAGAATATCGCCAAGGGTTTCCAACCCCTGGGCGAACGCGTGTTTGTCACCTATACCGAAGAATTGGAACGGACTGCCGGCGGAATTTATGTGCCGGATTCAGCCAAAGAGAAGCCGCAACGGGGCGTCGTGCAAGCGGTCGGCAAGAAGGTGGAAAACGTCAAGGTCGGCGATCACGTCCTCTTCGACAAGTATTCGGGTAGCAAGCTTCGCATTGAGGATGAAGAGTGCTTGATCCTCAAGGAAGAAGACATCCTGGGGATCTTCACCAATTAACCGACGAGTCCCCACCATCAACCAGAAGAACAGACGCAGAATCGAACACGATAACGAGGAGGAATCCACATGGCAAAGCAACTTATGTACGGCGATGCGGCACGGGCGGCCATCCTGAAGGGGGTGAACCAGCTCGCAGACGCCGTGAAGGCAACACTCGGTCCGAAGGGCCGGAATGCGATTCTTGATAAGAAGTTCGGCGCTCCGACCATCACCAAGGACGGCGTCACCGTCGCGAAGGAAGTCGAGCTGAAGAACCCGTATGAAAATATGGGTGCGCAGCTGGTTCGTGAAGTGGCCAGCAAGACCAGCGACACGGCTGGTGACGGCACCACCACCGCCACCGTATTGGCTCAGGCGATCTTCCGGGAGGGCGCCAAGAATATCACTGCCGGCGCCAATCCGATGGAGATCAAGCGGGGCATCGACAAGGCTGTCGAGGCCATCACTGCCGAGCTCAAGAAGCTCAGCAAGCCTTGCCAAAACAAGACGGAGATCTCCCAAGTGGGCACGATCTCGGCCAACAACGACAAGACCATCGGTGACTTGATCGCTGAAGCCATGGAAAAGGTCGGCAAGGACGGCGTCATCACTGTCGAAGAAGCCAAGTCCATGACGACCTCCTTGGATGTCGTCGAGGGTATGCAGTTCGATCGCGGCTACATCTCCCCCTATTTCGTCACCAACGCCGAGCGGATGGAATGTTCCGTGGAAGAACCCCTCATCCTGATCAACGAAAAGAAGATCAGCAGCATGAAGGATTTGCTTCCGTTGCTCGAGCAAGTCGCCAAGATGGGCAAGCCGCTCGTCATCCTCGCGGAAGAAGTCGAAGGGGAAGCGCTAGCCACCCTTGTGGTGAACAAGCTGCGCGGCACCTTGAATGTGGTGGCAGTAAAAGCTCCGGGCTTCGGTGATCGCCGCAAGGCCATGCTGGAGGACATTGCGATCCTCACTGGCGGCCAGGTGATTTCTGAAGACATCGGCATCAAGCTCGAGAACGTCAAGCTGACCGATCTTGGGCGCGCCAAACGCGTCACGATCGACAAGGACAATACGACGATCGTGGAAGGCTACGGCGATGCCAAGAAGATCGAAGGCCGCGTGAAGCAGATCAAGGCTCAGATCGACGAAACCACCTCCGACTACGATCGTGAGAAGCTGCAGGAGCGGCTGGCGAAGATCGTGGGCGGCGTGGCCGTCATCAATGTGGGCGCCGCGACCGAGACCGAGATGAAGGAGAAGAAGGCCCGCGTCGAGGACGCGCTGCACGCCACCAAGGCGGCAGTGGAAGAAGGGATCGTCCCTGGCGGCGGTACTGCGTACCTCCGCTGCATCAAGGCCCTCGATGGGATCAAGGATGTCCCGGCAGAGCAAAAAGTCGGACTCGACATTGTCCGACGTTCGCTCGAAGAGCCGCTCAGACAGATCGCCGCGAATGCCGGTGCGGAAGCATCGGTGGTCGTCGGCAAGGTGCGGGAAGACAAGAACGCCAATGGTGGCTACAACGCCGCGACGGACGAATATGTCGACATGATCAAGGCCGGTATCATCGACCCGACCAAGGTCTCGCGCTGCGCGTTGCAGAACGCCGCCAGCGTGGCGGGATTGATGCTCACGACCGAGGTCATGATCACCGAACTGCCAGAAGAGAAAAAGGAAGCGGCCGGCGGCGGGCATGGCCACAGCCACGGCGGCGGTATGGAGGGGATGTACTAATTAGCTGACGGCTACTAGCTGACAGCTGATGGCGATGAAGGGCTCGGTGGGTAACCACCGGGCCCTTCGTGTTTTCATATCCCCTTGGAACCCCTTGGCCACTATGAAATAATCAGCCCGTGGCAAAACCATTTCAGTACCACTTCACATGGGACCCGGTGAAAGCCAAGCAAAACCTCCGCAAGCATGGAGTTGCATTTGATCATGCCGCTACAATCTTTCAAGATCCAGAGACCTTATCGGAATTTGATGAAGAGCATAATCACGTAGAGGACCGATGGATCTCGCTGGGTTCAACGGGTGCGGGAATACTGTTGGTTGTTTGCCATACGTATGAGGAGACTTCAGAAATGAGCGCACGAATTCGTATCATCTCTGCGCGCAAACCGACAAAGAATGAAACGAAGTATTATCGGAGGAAATGACATGAAGCGAGAATATGATTTTTCAAACGCGGTTCGAGGCAAATTCTTCCGAAAAGGAGCTGAGCTGAACTTCCCCATTTATGTCGATGGCCCCATGCACAAGCGACTTGAGCGCCTGGCTAAGCGAAAAGGGAAACCGGTGACCGATCTGGTGAATCAATTGCTCAAAAGGGACCTAGAGTTGCTGGAAAGCTTGTCGTAAGCTGGGCAAGCAGGCATTGCATGTGAGGGCATCTCGTTCTACATGAACAGCAGCGATTTGACAAAAGTCATCCTTGGAAGCAAGGAAGATCAGGTACTGACAGACATCGCCGACAGGCGGATGGCCACGTTTGACCGAAAGACCGCAAAGACCCATGCGGAAGTGTGGGGTACATCGAAGCGTTCGAAGCGATGAGTGTCGTTCTTCATCTACTACCACCCCGCTGTCGGTGAGGAAGACATCCTCAGCATCCCGCGTAACCTTCACCGACAGATTGCAGACGCTATTGAAGCTCGTCTGACGGCTCGACCGCACCAATACGGATCACCTCTGCGGAAGACCCTCAAAGGCTATTGGAAACTTCGCGGTGGAGACTACCGAGTGGTGTACAAGTTGGAGAATGATGACGTGTTGATTCTAGCCATCCGGCACAGAAAAACAGGCTACGACGATATCCTACGCAGAATCGATCAGGACAACTAGCGCCTGCCACTACTCGCAGACATCTCCAGAGCCATAACAGCAACCGATCGGCTGGATGTGAAACAAGAACACGACTTTTCTAACGCTGTCCGAGGCAAGTTCTTTCAAAAGGGAGCTGAGTTGAATGTCCCCATCTATGTGGATGGCCCCATGCACAAGCGTCTGGAGCGCCTGGCCAAGAGAAAGGGGAAGCCGGTGGCCGATCTGGTCAATCAATTGCTCAAGAGGAACCCGGAGTTGCTGGAACGCTGGTCGTAGTCTGCCGCACCAAGGAAAGTCATGGCCCTCCAGCCATCCATTCCTTGGTCAGTTGTTGCGCATCATGAACTTGAGCGAGAGTCATTCGTTTTGTCAGTTCATCACGAAGCTGCTCCCCCGTCTTTTCGTCCTGCCTTGCTCCCAAGTGAGGTAGGCTCGAAAAAGTGGACGCCTTCAACCTACACTGAGAGGGCTGGAGGTGTGAGATGGAACAGGTCCCGCGACAGCAGTATACGAAGGAATTCCGGGAGCAGGCCGTGCGGCTGGTCTTGGAACAAGAGGTGACGATTCCGGAGGCCGCCCGACGCCTGAGC
>Ga0224510_10001077_pt1 | contig 18618 bp, 27 predicted proteins | sample SF_May12_sed_USG_FD_170161 | JGI IMG/M metagenome (GOLD analysis project Ga0224510, IMG submission 170161) | Sediment microbial communities from San Francisco Bay, California, United States - SF_May12_sed_USGS_4_1 | ecosystem: Environmental > Aquatic > Marine > Sediment | place: USA: California... | reverse complement strand
TAAGGGGGTACCCTTAAAAAATTTTCAAATTCAAAATAGGCCTATTTATAGCATTAAAAAACCCTTAAAAGTTAGAGCATGTCGCTTATAACGATGTTGATAAAGGTTCAAACCCTTAACTAATTTTAATATTTTTAAAAAAAATTTGTCGACTGAAATCGACTAATTGTTGAACATTTAATTAAAATTAATGAATTTTTTGAAAATTCATCTTTGCCCCCAACAAAAAAATCATTTAACCACAATTTTATTTTAGTGTTGAAGAATTTTATCTTTTTAGTTTTAATTATTTGATTATTTTTTAAAAAAAAGCTATTTATATTGTTATGAATAAAAATAGATTTTTTATTTAAATTTTTATTTACCTTATATAATAAATTTATAAATGTTTTAAATTTATTATTTTTTAATTTAAAATTTAATTTTAAATTAGTTTTATTATTAATAAAAATTAATTTATTTTTGAATTCATTAAATAAATGTCTTATAATTTTCCAATTGGATTTTTTTGTGTTATTTTTTATCAATTGGTTTGTTGACTTGACTAAACCTTGAACATTTAATAAAACCTCCTTAGTTTCAAAAAAATTTTTTGTAGGAATATATAAATATTGATCAAAAAATTTATTTAAATAGTTATTAATCACTAAGTTACTATTAAAAACATGGTTTTGGTGTATAATTACTTTTTTAATACAAAAAGTTATAAATTTATTAGAATATATTAAATTTGTTTTTAAAATTTTATTTAAATTAATATTACTATAAGTTGTAATATTTATAAAATAAATAGAACTAAATTGTTTTAAATCAGTTTTAGTTATAACAATTGGTTTATTAATATAAAAACTCCCCATTTCAAAAAGACATGAACTTACTAAGTTTAAACCAATAAAATTGTTTAAACTATTTAAATTTAATAAAATTTGATAAATACTTTTACAATCTTGTCTTTTTAGCAAATTTGAATTTAAAATTAATGTTGGATTTTTAGCTAGTTTTATATCTTGGCATACAAAATGTGTACCTTCAGTTATTGCTTTTATTATTTTTGTGGTAGTATTTCCTATAAATTTAGTTTTATAAGTTAAATTAAAAAATGACCCCAAAATAAAACATTTAAAATTGCCTTTTAATGTTCTTTGTTTTATATTTAAATTTAATGGGCTACCTTCAAAACGTAAGTTTGTTGAAATCAATAAATATAAACTTGAATTGTTTATTTGGCTTAAATTAGTTTTTTTATTTATTAAAAATTTATACTCTATATTATTATTATATTCAATTTTTTCAGATTTTTTAAGTTTTATAAATGAATATTTTTGTGTATAAATTGTTAACAAACATAACAAATTTAAACCTAAATTTTCATAAATTATAATTAAATAATTTATGAAAATATTTTTTAAACCACATAATTCAAATAAATAAATTGTTTTACATAAGGTTTTTGTAGTAATATGCCATAAGTTATTAAAATTATTATAATTTACTTTATTATTGTAAATTAGACTATCAAAAAATTGTCTAGCTTTGTCATGAATCCATACAAAATTGTTTAAAGAACTATAAGCTGGTTCTATTTGTATAATTTGCTTATTGTTTAAACAAATTTTAGTATTTAATGCAAAGCTATCCGTTACATCTATACCTCCAAATTTTTCTAGATCCCAACCTCTAAGCTCAAAAGGAAAAGTTTTTAATGTTAAAGCTCCCATTTATTTTTATAAAATTTTAAAGTTACTGATCCTACTGGACATAAATCTATAATATTACCAGACAATTCAGATAACAACAATTTACTAATATAAGTGCCTATTTCACTGGTATTTCCTCGACCAAAAATTCCAAGATCTTCAATACCAGTAATTTCTTTTGCAAACCTAACACATCTTGTACAATGAATACAACGAGTCATAACTGTTTTTACAATAGGCCCTAAATTTTTATCTGTAACAATTCGTTTAAATTTATAAAATCTTCTTTTTGTGAATCCAAAAAATAAAGATTGATCTTGTAAATCGCAATCTCCACCTTGATCACAAATTGGACAATCTAAAGGATGATTTAATAACAAAAATTCTAATATATTTTCTCTTGCTTTTTTAACTAAAGGGCTGTCATGATAAATTTTATTTTTACTTTGAAAAATTATATCAGCATTAGTAGCACATGAAACAATTGGTTTTGTTGTTTTTTCAATTTCAACAATACAAATTCTACAGTTTCCAGCTATTGATAAATTATTATGATAGCAATAATGAGGTATTGTAATACCATTCGAAATTAAATAAGCTATTAAACTTTTTTTATTTAAATTCATTAAATCTTATTTTGTCTTTTTTTTACAGGTTTTAATTCAATAAAATCTTTCAATTTAAATAAACAAGTAATTAATGATAATCCAATTGCTGATTCAGCTGCAGCTATAGTCAAAATAAAAACTACAAATAAGTTACCTATAAAATCATCTAAATAAATTGAAAGAGTGGCAAAATTTAAATTTATAGACAAAATTAAAATTTCAATCGACAATAAAATCATTATAATATTTTTACGATTTATAGTTATACCAACTAAACCTACAATAAAAAGTATGAAAGTTAATGTGGTAATAAAATTTAATTCAATTGACATTTGGATATACTAGGATTTGAACCTAGAACTTGTGGATTAAAAGTCCAATACTCTACCAATTTAAGTTATATATCCAGAAAATTCAAGTTTTTAAAGTGCAAATAATAAAAGAAAAGCGATCATTAGAGCAAATAAAGCAATAGCTTCAGTTAAAGCAAAGCCTAAAATTGCCATTTTAAAAAGCTCATCTTTTATAGAAGGGTTTCTAGAAATTGAAGTTAACAATGAACCAAATACATTACCAATACCAATTCCAGCTCCAGCTAATCCCATAGTAGCAAGGCCAGCTCCTATACATTTTGCTGCTTGTAGTAGCATAGTCACAGATTTTCTGTGACTTTGCTACTCGGTTTTTGTCATAGCAGCTTTGTCTTTTTGTTTTAGCCAACCAAATTGAATTTATAACAAATTTTTGTTTTTATTGGTAACTTATACTTACATGATAATAAACTTAAAAATAATAATGTTTTATTTTGGCCTGAAAGTTCAAAAATAATAGTTCCTGTTGCTATTTTAGCCCCCCAACATGAAATTTTACCTTTACCCTTACCCATTCGAATACCTATAGGTTTACTTGTAATAGGTAAATAAGTAAAAATTTTTATCCAAATTTTTGATTTTCGTTTAGTTTTTTTTGATATAATTTGTCTAGCTGATTCTATTTGGTTATACGTTAAAGTTCCAGATTCCAAAGCTTTTAAACCTATACTACCAAACCTTAGTTTATTAGATTTAAATTCAAATTTTTTTAATTTGCCTTTTTTTATTTTTTTATATTTTATATTTTTAGGACCATTTTGCATAGCTTTTCTCCACCCAGGTTTTTATACCAAAAGTACCTTTTTTTGTATAACAAGTCGATTCATAAAAATTTAAATTACTATTAATTTTAAGTTTAGAAATTTTTTTACCTATAATATAGTTTTTTGTTAGAGCTCTTGGCTTTCTACCTAAATTACCTTTTATAGATATTGTAATACCTTTTATAATATTCGAATTAATACAAAAATATTTTAAACTATTTATAATATATTTTAAAAAAAAGTTGAAAAATTTAGGGTTTTTAAGTTTTGATAGCTCTAAACTTAAATATGTTGAAATGACAAAAGCTATATTATTGTTGTTTTTTAATAAGTTATATATTAAGTTTATACCTGGCTCAAAAAAACTGTTATGTTGAAAGTTTTTTAAATTTATTATATTAAAAGATAGCTCTTTTTTATTAGTTTTTAAAAATTTTATTGTATTATTTATATTTGTTTGTTTTAAAGTTAATACAATGTTAATATTTTTTAAAAAATGATTTAAAAAAATTAAAAGCTTTTTTATAAATAAATTAATTAGAATATTTTGCGTTAAATTTTTTACTTTAATATTTTTTAGCAAATTGTAATATTTTAAAAAATATAGCCTTTTATTTTGATTATATATTTTGTTTAATAATTTATTTTTTTTAGTTATAATTAAAACTAATTTTTTATTAAAATAATTTTTTAACTTTAAATTATTTTGATAAATTATTTTAAACTTTTTTTGTGTTTTAATTAAATATTTTAAAAAATAAAAACTAAGATTTCTTTTTGTTTTTATTTTAAACAACCTTTTAAACTTAAAGTTAATTAAATTTTTATCTCTAATATAAAATTTATTCAACAATTTAATATTGTTTAACAATTTTAAATTTAATATTTTAATTTTTTGTTGTTTTATATTTTTTAATAACAAATATTTAAATTTTGAAATTAAAATTTCATAACTTATAAATAAATGCAATATGTTTTTTTTATAGTAAAATTTACAACTTTTTAAATTTAAGCCATAGTTATTAAAAAATAATTTTAAAAACTTTTCAATTTGTAACTCATTAAATGAAATAATTGCTAATTCTTGAGCTTTTTTTTCAAAATATTTTGAATCCCAGTTATTTTTTATACCAAGTCGAAAAATATTTGGATTTACTTTTTTACTCATTTTATTTTTTTATGTACAACTTTTTGCCTAGTACTTGAAAATTCACCTATTTTAAAACCAATCATATCTTTTAATATTAAAATTTCAACAAGTTCCTTACCATTATGAACATATACAATTTTATTTAACAAATTAAAATTTATTTTAAAACTTCGTGGTAAAATTATTTTTTTAAAATTTGTCATTGTTTTTTATTAAAAGAATTCATAGTTTTTCCCCAAGGTGTTTTTCGTTTACCAGATTTACGACCTTCACCCCCACCATTTGGATGATCTACTGGATTCATAGCAACGCCTCTTACTGTAGGTCTTTTACCAAGCCATCTAGATCTACCAGCTTTACCTAATTGATTCAAAAAATGCAACTCATTTGAAACAATACCTATTGTAGCAAAAGCATTTAAAGGTAATTTTTTTTGTTGTCCAGAACTTAATAAAATTATTACATTAGTTTTTGTTTTTTTTATTATTATAGAATAAGTACCGGCTGACCTTGAAATTTTAGCTAAACCATTAGATTTTAAGGCAACATTGTGAATACAACAACCTATTGGAATTTGTTCTAAAAAATTAATATGTCCAACTTTTTTATTTGCTTCAAAACCAGATTTAATTATATTACCAATTACTAAATCTTTTGCAGCAACAACATAAAAAAAGTTATTTTTTTTAATATTATAAATAGAAGCTATATTAGAGTTACGATTTGGGTCATATTGTATATTAAAAACGATACCTATAAAATCAACTTTTTTAAAAAATATTTGTCTAAAAAGTTTTTTGTGCCCATTTTGTTTATGTCTAACAGTAATTTTTCCAAGATTATTTTTGCCAATTCTTTTTTTTAATTTTATTATTTTTGTTTTTAAAAGTAATATATTTTTATTATTAATAAAATTGTTATTTATTTTTATTAGATGTCTTTTTGAAGGGCTTGTTGGTTTAAATAGTTTTAGTTGCATTTTTATGAATTTAAACAAAAAAATTATTAATAATTTTTTTAACATAATAAATTTTAAAAAATTAAATCAAAAAATGTTACAGAATATAAACAAAAACATTAGTAAAAACTCACTTTTTAAAAACTACAATAATTCTAATTATTATTTTGTAAAGTTTATTATAAATATATCAACAAGCAAATCTAATATTTTTTTACATATTATGAATTGTTTAGGCCATCAACAATATTTCTTTTCAATTGCCATTTTAAAAAAAGCTAACAATAAAAAAATTATAACAAATAATCAAATACTTGAAAAATTTTATAAAATATTATTAATCAAATTTAAATTTTTACAAGATATCCCAATTGCTATACATTTTAACGGTACCGAACTAAACTTTCAATGGTTTATTGAAAAAATATCCAAAAAATTTTTTATTATTGTTACCAAATTTTATAGCAAATATTCACATAATGGTTGTCGAAGAAAAAAAATGAAAAGAAAAAAAATAAAAAAAAGTAAATTTTAAAAAATAAAGAAATGGCTGAGTGGTTTAAAGCGGCAGATTGTAAATCTGTTGAGTTTTTTCAACATAGGTTCAAATCCTATTTTCTTTAATAAATTAAATCTCGAAATATAACGCAGTCTGGTAGCGTGCTTATTTTGGGAATAAGATGGCATATGTTCAAATCATATTATTTCGATTTTTTAATTTTATTTTTAATATGCAAAATTGACTAACAAGTTGTTTTATTTGATAATAATTTAAACAATATAATTTATTTAACATATTTAATGAATATATTTTATTATTAAATTTTAAAGCTAAAATATGTAAAAATAAAAAATAAAAACTATGTAATAACATAGTTTTTGTTAAAATTAAGTTTTTATTTAACAAACCTAAAAACATTGAACTATTTATTATTTTTATTAAAGAATTATTTATTAAATTTTTGATAATTGTTTTATTATTTATTTTATATAATTTAAAATTTTTTGTTTTTTGATTTGTAATATATAAGTTTTTAGAGTTTTTATTTAATGCACTTATAAATAACAAAAAACTAGGGTTTTTAATATTTTTTTTAATATTATTAATTTTATATACTTTTTTATTTAATTTATAAAATAACATAATTAAGCTTAGTAGGATTCGAACCTACAACTAAACCGTTATGAGCAGTGCGTTCTACCATTAAACTATAAGCTTATAACTTTTCAAAAAATAATTCCAAAATTGTAAAAAATGAATAGATTTATTGTTTTTAGAACCCACATTTTTTACTAAATAACATCATAAATAATAATAATTCGTATAATAAACAAAAAACTAACCAAAGCATTAATTGGCTTATTAAATCATCAATTAAACTAATGACTATTAAAAAAAATAAAAACATAAAATAATAAAATTTTCGAAATTTTTTTACAAAATATTTATTATATAAATTTTTAAATATAAAAAAAACTAAAATAAAACTCAAAAAATAAAATTGTGTAAAAAAATATGTTTTTAAGAAAAAAAGTAAAAATTCATTAATTTTTACTTCCAATGAAAAGTTTTTAATTAATAAAAACTGAAAACTTTCAAAAAAAGACCAACTTAAAGGAAATACTAACAAAATACTGAAAAAAGAGTTGAAAATCCAACAAAAAAATATCGTAAAGATCATAGTTTTATATATATAAAACTCTTTTTTATAGCAAGCTGGCGCTAAAAATAAAAATATATGATAAATAAAATAAATAGACATAATTTGCAAGTTAAAGAATTCTATAATTTTAAAATAAATTTTAAAAATTTCAGTAATATTTGTAATTATAAAATAATAAAAAATAGGTATACTTGTAGTCAAAATTAAAATATTTATTAAAAACAAATATATATATTCTTTGTAATAATAGCAAATAATACTAGTATAAAACCAAACATAAAATATTAAATAAAATCTACATTTAATTTCAATTAAAAAACGCATTAAGAAAATAGTTCAGTTGGTAGAGCAATGGTTTCCAAAACCATAAGTCAAAGGTTCAAGTCCTTTTTTTCTTGATGTTTAGGTAATTGAAATTTTTTACTTGTTATTAAATTAGCAAAACTGTTTACCTTCTTTTTTATTATAAATAACCATTTTTTAAAAAGAAAGTAATCGCCAAATAAAAAACCTAATATTAGTATTATAATTAATAGTTTAATGAAACTAATTTTCATAATTTTAAAGGACAAGATAGGATTCGAACCTATGTTATTTAAAAAATAAAGTAGTTTTCAAAACTACCGCTTTAAACCAACTCAGCCACTAATCCAAAAATTATGCGAAATTTTATTTAAAAAATAATAATAATATTAAATTGACCAATTTTATTAAAAATACTATAAAATTTTTCTAATTTTAAAAACAACATTATATTTTTTAATATTAAAGAAAAAGTGTCATTATTCTTTAAATTTTTAAGCAATAAAAATCTATAGTTTTTTATAAATACTGGTAAAATATTTAATATTAAATTCATTAAAAATAAAAATATAGACTTTTTTGTTAAAAAAACTTTACAACCTATAAGTTGCCCTTTTTTAATTTTTAGAGTTAGATTTTGATTTTTTGTTCTTGTAAATTTTGCTTTTTTATTAACTATAAATTCAATTGCCAACAAACTTATAGCAATTATTTTTAGATTTGGCGTTTTGCTTTTAAAACTTATTACAATTTTTTTCAACTTTGGTAATTTATTTAATGAACTATACTTAAACTTGTTAATAAAATTATGCTTTAAATTTTTACAATAATAAATATTTAATGTTTCCATAGAAAAAATTCAGCAAAAAATTTTTAAATAAATATTGAACAAATACTAACAAGTTTAATACATTTTTTTTTTAACTTTTTTGGCATAAAACCTAATATACGTGTTGCAAACGGATTTTTTTGTTTATCTAAAAGAGCTATAGAATTACTATTAAATTTTAAAAAAAAGCCATTTTTTAATTTTAAATAATTGTTTGTTCTAATAATAATAGCTTTAAAAACATCTTTTTTCTTTAATTTTATAGCTTTTTTTTGATTGTCCCTTAGCTTTTGTATAGAAACAACCACTATATCTCCAATTTTTCCTTGCTTTTTTTTATAGCCGCCTAAAATTTGAATACATTTAGCCGTCTTAGCCCCAGAATTGTCAGCAATTTTTAAAATAGTTTTTGGTTTAATCATGTTATTTTATTTAACATTTTTAGCTCAATGGATAGAGCGTTGGATTTCGGTCCCAAAGGTTATAGGTTCAAGTCCTATTAAATGTAATTTTTAAAAATACCAACGGTAAAAAGTTAAAATATTTTGTAACATTAGTATTTTTTCATGGCTTTCATTTTTCTCTAATACTAACTTGCTACTTTTTTTAGAACATAATATTAATTGTTCTTTAAAACTTGTTATAAAGTTTTTTTTTAATGAATTTGTAATTAATTTTATAGCATAAAAAATACGATTTTTATGCTTAAAAATAAAAAAAGGTTCATATTTAGTTTTTTCAATTTTTTTAATTTTTATCTCTTTTTTTTGTAATTTAAATGTTGGTAAAGAATAATTCAAAGCAAGGTAAGTTAAATTCTTGAATTGTTTTTTATTTTGCTGGCTCAATTTTTTTATGCTATTTTTTAAAAGTTTTTCAACAATACTTTTTTTACCTTTATTTATTAAATAATTAGTTATTTTTTTTTTAATTAATCTAGACATTTTTATAAATATTTTTTTACTTTGTTTGTATTTTTAGTGCCATATTTAGATCGTGAACTTTTTCGATTTTTTACCCCTAACAAATCATATTTATTTCTTATTAAATGATATTTAACCCCAGGTAAATCTTTAACACGACCCCCTCTTATTAAAACTGTTGAATATTCCTGTAAATTATGACCCTCCCCTGGAATATAAGCATAAACTTTTTTATTATTAGTTAATTTTAGTTTTGCAAGTTTTCGTAAAGCTGAGTTAGGTTTTTTAGGAGCTCTTACAACAAGTTTTAAACAAATAGCTTTTTTTTGAGGACATTTATCAAGAGCTGGAGTTTTATTCTTAATTTTTTTATAAAATTTTTTCTTTTTTATTAGTTGGTTATAAGTAGACATAAATAAAGTTACCAAAAAAGGGACTTGAACCCTTATTTAAAACTAGAACCTAAACCTAGCATGTCTACCAATTTCCATCATTTTGGCTTTTATACTACTCGTTATTGGACTTGAACCAATACTCTATAATGAATCAAATTTTAAATCTGACGTGTATACCATTTTCACCAAACGAGCTTTGTTAAATTTTTATAAAAAACTAATTTTAAATTTTTAATAATATTATTTGTTTTTCGAAAAATTGTCTCAAAAAGAGCAGGTTTTTTCTGGCCAAAATGAATCCATTTTTAAACTTTAAGGGTTACCCCTTAGAAAATTTTCAAATTCAAAATAGGCCTATTTATAGCATTAAAAAAACTTTAAAAGCTAGAGCCTGTCACTTACAACTATAATTTTATTTTTAAATTGGAGATAACCAGATTTGAACTGGTTTTTTATGCTTGCAAAGCAAACACTTTACCATTTAAGTTATATCCCCTTACTATTTTTATATTGGCAAACCATTAAAACTAATTAAAATATTACTTGTTAATAAAAAATAACCTATAACTAATGGTAATAAGCATTTCCACCCTAAAGACATTAATTGGTCATATCTAAATCTAGGAAAAATTGCCCTATTTACAATAAAATATAGCACTCCAAAAGACATTTTGAAACTAAGTTTTATTGGTTCTGGCAAAAAAAATAAAAAACCTATAAACCAACCACCTAAAAACAAAATACCGCCAAAAATAGACATAAGTAACATGTTTGCATATTCCCCTAGAAAGAATTGAGCAAAGGCCATACTAGAATATTCAACATTATAACCAGAAACTAACTCCGATTCAGCTTCTGGTAAATCAAAAGGGTGTCGATTTGTTTCAGCCAAAATTGCTATATAAAAAATTAAGAATATAGGCAAAAAAGGTATTATTAACCAGATTATTTTTTGAAATAATACTATTTTAGACAAATTATATGTACCAGTAGACACTGCTACAATTAAACAAGTAAATCCTATAGAAATTTCATAAGATATCATTTGAGCTGCTGATCTAATAGAACCTAAATATGAATATTTTGAATTACTAGACCAACCAGCAAATAATAAAGTATACACATTTAAAGCTGAGATTGCAAAAATATAAATTATACCAAGATTTAAATCACATAAAAATAAACCTTCACCAAAAGGTATTACAGACCAACTAATTATGCTCAAAAACAAAGCCATAAAAGGAGCAGTCATAAAAAGTTGCTCGTTCGAATCATTTGGTATAATAGTTTCCTTAGTAAAAAGTTTTGCTCCATCTGCTAAAGGTTGTAATAAACCTATATAACCTATAATATTCGGGCCTCTACGCATTTGAATTGCTCCCATAATTTTTCGTTCAGCTATTGTAAAAAATGCTACTGATATCAAAAGTGGCACAATAATTATTAAAGTTTTTAATAATAATAATAATAATAACATTTTAGTTAGGTTGGATTTTAACCATATTTTATTACCTATCTATTTCACCAAAAACAATATCTTGTGTCCCTACAATTGTTACAACATCAGCAATCATACTACCTTTAGACATAAAATTTAAAGCTTGCAAATGACTAAAGCCCGGAGCTTTAATTTTACATCTATAAGGTTTATTTGTATTATTAGAAACTAAATAAATACCAAATTCTCCTTTAGGAGCTTCAGTAGCAATATAAGTTTCATTTGCTTTTATTACAAAACTACTTGTATAAATTTTAAAATGATGAATCAATGATTCCATAGAATTTTTTATATCATTTTTTGAAGGAGCGCTTATTTTTTGATCATTAATTTTAACAATACCGAATGGAATTTTTTCAATACATTGTAAAATTAAATTTAATGATTGTTTCATTTCTAAAATTCTAACCCAATAACGATCATAACAGTCACCATTTCTACCAACTGGTATATCAAACTCTAATTTATTATAAATTTCATAAGGCTGGCTTTTTCGAATATCCCATTTTATACCAGATCCTCTCAACATTACACCACTAAAACCCCAATCTTGTGCATCTTTAGCATCAACTATACCAATATCAACTAACCTTTGTTTCCAAATTCGGTTTTCATTTAACATTTCTTCAATTTCTAAAAGTTTTACTTTAAATTGGTTAACAAATAAAAAAATGTCAGCTAATAGACCTAATGGTAAATCAAAATGAACACCTCCTGGTCTAAAATATGCTGCATGCATTCGAGCTCCAGATACTCGTTCATAAAACTCCATTAATTTTTCCCTTTCTTCAAAAGCCCATAACATTGGAGTCATAGCCCCAACATCCATTGCATGACATCCAACAGCTAACAAATGGTTTAAAATTCGTGTAATTTCACAAAAAATTACTCTTATAAATTTTGCACGTTCAGGAATTTTACAATTTATTAAGTTTTCAATAGCCAAACAATAGCTATGTTCTTGTGACATCATAGATACATAATCAAGCCTATCTAAATAAGGCAAGGCTTGTATATAATTTTTATATTCAATAAGTTTTTCAGTGCCCCTATGTAACAGACCAATATGTGGGGTTGCTTTAATTACAATTTCTCCAGAAAGTTCTAGTAGTAGCCTTAAAACACCATGAGCTGCAGGATGTTGTGGGCCAAAATTTATTGTAAAATGCTTCATTTTACGAGTAAAATTTTTTCTTTTTAAATCCATAACCAATTATACAAAAAGTTAATTAAAAATTTTATATAGCTTAAAATAAAAAGGATAAAAAAAAATAAAATTTTTTTCTATATTTAAATTACCTAAAAATATAATTTCAAAAGTTTTATAATTAATAATTAAATTTTGTGTTGCCGGTAACGGCCAATTTGAGCACAAAATTAAATTGAACTTGTACTTTTTAATTAATGCACAATTAAAACTAATCAAATCCCCAGGCTTTAAAATAAAAGATTTATTTTTGACAACCATTTTATTTACAAAAATAAAACCATGTATTATTAATTGCCTTGCCAATTTTATACTTGAACAAATTTTTGATCTATATAATACAAAATCTAGCCTACTTTCTAAAAGAAATAATATTTTAAAATTTTTAAGTTTTTGTTTGTAATTTTTATAAAACTTTTTTGTTAATTTGCCAAAAAATAAACTAAAAATTTTAAAAACTATAAAATATTTTTTATAATAACTATTTTTGAAATTTAATTCAAGTTTGTTTTTTTTGTCTATTAAAAGTCTAGCTTGATCAATTACTTTATATTTATTGTATTTAGACGGTTTTATTTGATTTTTAAAATACCATAAAAATTTGCCCCACTTTTTTCTTTTGAATTGTAATACTTTAAAACTGTACAAAGCATTGGTTGTTAATTTATTTATTTTTTTATACATAAATCGCTTTTTCATAAAAATTTTATATAATTTTTTTTTAAAATATTTAATTTTTTTTTTAAAACTTTCAAAAAAAAGTAAATATTAATATTTGACAAATTTATTTTATAATCATAATACTTATTATTTAAATTTGTAAACCCTAAAGTAGGTACTTTTAAACTAAATATTTCATTAAACTTTTTTTGTTGATCACTAAATGTTAATATTAAATAAGTTTTTGTTTTTAAATTACATAAAAATCTAATAAATTTATCAATATTTTTAGATAAAACCAAATATTTGAAAATAATATTAGAATTAGTTAGTATACCTTGAAACCACATATTATTTGGTATATAAGAATTTTTTGTATTATTTATTAAATTAAAAATAAAATTAGTATATTTTTTATTTATCCCTAATAAAAGGATTTTTTTATTTAAAATATAAAATTTAAATATAATTTTAAAGCTTTTTTTTAATTTTAAGTAAATTTGATTATAATTGTTTATATTTTTAATTTTATAAACCTTATTTTTAAAAAATTTTAAGTTTAAAATTTTACTTAATTTTTTATTTTTTAAAATAAATAATTTCATGAATATTTTTTTTTAACTTTTTTTGCCCTCTTTGATTTTTATTTTTTCAACATCATATAAAATCCCTTTACCTTTATAAGGTTCTGGAATCTTAAGTGATCTAATTCTAGCTAAAATTTCCATAATATTTTGATAATAATTGCCCATAATGAACAATTTAATCGATTTAAAAATAAATGATTTAAAATTTAGTTTAAAGTATATAGAATGGCTATAGCCCAACTTAAATAATAAAATCTTATTATAATTAGTCTCTAAAATTTTGTAACCTATACCAACAAGCTTTAATTTATTATAAAGAACAACTTGAATTTCAATAATAAATTGTTTTAAAAAAGCTAAAATAGTTCTTTTTAAACAATTTAGTTCTCTTTTTTTATAATGAGCCATTTTACAAAATCTTGTGAAAATATAAATTTTATTTTTTAAAAATAAAAAACTTAATTTATATTTAATATTTAAAAATTTTAATTTTTTCTTGTTTTTAAAAATAATAAGTTTTTTATTTTTAAAATAAAACACCGAAATAGTTTTTGGTATTTTTATTATATATTTTTTATAATAGTTTATTAAAAACGACATATATATATATTATTTTAATTTACAATTAATACTAACTTACCTCCTACATTAAACTTTTTACAATTCAACAAAGATTTTAAACCTTTATTAGTTGAAAAAACAATAAAAGATTTATTTGAATTTATTTTCCAAATATTTTTTATTGAGTAATACATTTTATGGCTTGGTTTATAAACAGCTTTTAATGAATAAATTACTGGTTTATTTTTTGTATATTTTAAAAAAATTTTTAGTTTGTTTTTATTAATATTTTTATAACCAATAATTAAACCTTCTTGCCATAATAATTTTAAATAATTTTCACAAATTTTAGTTTTTTTACATAAAATAACTGCTTTTTTTGCTAACTGAGCATTTTTTATACTTGCAAACATACTCCATAAATAGTTTTTCATATTTAATTTGTTTAAAAACAGATTTGAACTATTGTCACAAGGATTTTCAGTCCTTTGCTCTACCACTGAGCTATTTAAACATTTACAATTACCAACTCGATTTTTGAAAACCTATAATTTTACCATTTTGTAATAATTTTAAATAAACATGTCTACAAAATAAAGTTAATTTGTTAAATCTTTTTTTACTAGTTGTTTGTATACATCTATTTGTAATCGAAACAATCGAAAAAAGTTTAGCTAAGTTTTTTAACTTAAAATAAGCTTTGTAACGAACTAATTTAAAATAATATTTATTTTTAACGATCGACTTTAAAATAAAATATTTTTTATTTACTTTTTTTATATTATTTCTTAATTTTTTATCTTTAGTTAAAATTTTTTTCATTGCCAATCTAATGAATTTGTATACCAGATATAAAAAAAGCCTACCCCTAGCTCAAAAATAAAATCAACAGTTGACCAAAAACCTAACAAATTTAATTTTGCAATAGACACACACCAAGGTATTAAAAATAACATTTCAATATCAAAAATAACAAAAAGTATTGCAACCAAAAAAAATCTAATATTAAATATATGCCTACTGTTTTCATAAGGTTCATAGCCACATTCATAAGTTGAAAGTTTTTCAGTGTCTGGATTTTCAATAACAAAAATATAAGACAATAGCATTAACACAATTGCCAATATTGACGAAACTAATATCAAAACAAACAAATTATAATAATCAAATAACATAATTTCAATAAAATTCATATAATATTTATTTTATTTAATATTTAAAAATTTCATTTTTCGAGCTGTTTTTGCATTTGTATGAGTTCTTTGGCCTCTAACCGGCAAACCTATACTTTTTCGATAACCTTTTATTGATTTTATGCTAATAAGTTTATTAAAATTTAAAAGTTTAAATTTTAATAAATCATTAGCTAATAAAATATTTAAAGAATTAATTTTTTTTATTAATGAACTTATTTGTTTTTTTGATAAATTTTCAACTTTTAAATTTTGACAAAAACCAAGTTTTTTAAAAACTAAACTTATATTTTTAAAACCTAAGCCAAAAATAGATTGAAATGCTAAATTTATTGGTTTATTTTTTAATTCAATTTCGAATAAAAATATCATTTTTTAAAAATATAACAATTCTATTAAATAATTAACACTAAAATTTATAGAATTTAAAAAAATACTTGGATAAATTCCAGAAACCAGAGAGCCTAATAATAATGGTAAAAATGTTATGAATTCCCTATAGCTTAAATCAAAAAAAGTTTTAGTATACTGGATTTTTAAATTACCATAACATATTCGATTAAATAACCACAAAGAATAACCCCCACCAATAACCATACTAGTAGCGCTTAAAAAAGTTATAGTTGTGTTTATTTTAAATGCTCCTAAAAAAATTAAAAATTCCCCAACAAAACTACTGGTTCCAGGAAAACCAATATTTGCTATACTAAAAAATAAAAATATAAAAACATAAATAGGCATAACAATAGCTAATCCTCCATAGTATTTAACCAATCGTGTTTTGTACCGATCGTAAACAACTCCTATAATCAAAAATAATGCACTTGCTACAAAACCATGGCTTAGGCTTTGAAAAATAGCCCCTTGTATTCCTATAGAATTAAAGCTAAAAATGCCTAGAATAACTAAATTCATATGAGCTATAGAAGTGTATGCAATAATCCTTTTAAAATCTGTTTGTCTAATTGCTGTAAATGAAGTAAAAACTACACCTATTACTACTATTGTGTATACTAATGGGGCAAAATAAAACGAAGCTATAGGAAATAAAGGTAATGAAAATCTAATAAATCCATAGCTACCTAATTTTAACAAAATTCCAGCTAAAAGAACTGAACCAGATGTTGGAGCTTCTACATGGGCCTCTGGCAACCATAAATGAAATGGTACCATAGGGATTTTACTAGCAAAAGACAAGAAAAATGCAAACCATAAAAATTTTTGTTCAAATTTTGTAAATGAAAAAGTTAACATAGTTTCATAATCAGTAGCTCCTACTTGACTATATATATAAGTAATTGCTATTAATAAAACGATCGAACCTATTAAAGTATATAAAAAAAAATAATAAGCTGCTAAAATTTTTCGTTCTCGAGAACCCCATATACCAATAATTAAAAACATTGGTATTAAAATACTTTCAAAAAAAATATAAAAAAACAAAATATCTAATACTAAAAATACACATATTAATAAAAAATTTAATAATAAAAATGCTATACAAAATTCTTTTAAATTATAATAAATACTATCCCAGCTTGCTAATAGACATATTGGTATTAATAAACAAGTTAACAACAAGAAAAAAATTGAAATACCATCAATTCCAATAAAAAAATTTAAATTTAATAGCAATGATAGTAAAATTTTGGTTGAAAATTGAAATTGTGCAGTTGCTTTATCAAAAAAAGCCCACAAAAACAAAAAACCAATAAATGTGCTACAACTAAAATTTAAAGCTAATAGTTTAATCAATCTTTTTTCATTTGGATTCAATAACAATATACTAAAAATCCCAATAATTGGAAGTATTATAATATAAATTAATATAGTTTTAGCTAAAATCATTTTATTTTGCATTTTAAAGGATTTGAACCTTTAACAAGCAGTTTAGAAGACGGCTACTCTGTCCAATTGAGTTAAAAATGCTGAATACATCGTTTAGACAAAAAAAGGACTTGAACCTTTGTCTTTTGGTTTATGATTCCAAAGTTCTTACCACTGAACTATTTTGCCAATAAAATTTATTTTATTTGTTACTCCACCAATAAATATTAACAAATAAAAATAACCAAACAACATCAACAAAATGCCAATACCAAATAGCTGCTTCAAAACCAAAATGATGAGTATTTGTAAAATGATTTAAAATTACTCTAATTAAAGAAACAGCCAAGGCTATTGTACCAATAATTACATGAAAACCATGAAAACCTGTAGCCATAAAAAAGCAAGAACCATAAATACCATCACTTATTGAAAATGGTGCATTAATATATTCAAACATTTGTAATTTAGTAAACCAAATTGCTAAAAATAGAGTAAAAAGTAAACCTATTATTGTTTGTTGTTTATGTCTACCTAAAATTGCATGATGTGCCCAACTAACTGTAGCACCAGATGACAATAAAAAAAAAGTGTTGGTTAGAGGTATTGCATAAGTACTAATTATTGTAATAGCTTTTGGTGGCCAAACTCCACCTATATTGTATACTGGAGCAATACTTGAATGAAAAAATGCCCAAAAGAATGCGAAAAAAAACATGATTTCAGAAATAATGAACAAAATCATACCTAATCTTAAACCTTTTTGAACAGTTATAGAGTGGCAATCTTCAAAAGTAGCTTCTCTAATAATATCCCGCCACCAAACATACATTGTATATAAAATAATAGTAAAACCTGTTAAAAGTAAACTCCAACCACCAATATATCTATGCATATATAACACGCCACCTAAAGTTAAACAAAAACCCCCGAATGCCCCTATAATAGGCCAAGGGCTTGGATCTACTAAATGGTAACTATGTGCTGTTTTATAATGTGTTTTAGTTAATAATTTAATTATGTTTGAATTAATCATTTTTTGTTTAATTATAAATTACAAACCAATAAAATTTTAAATAATACTTTATTATTTTGCACAAAATTCATTCAATTTTATTTAATTGAAATAAAATAATATTGCAAACTAATAAAATTTTTATAATTTTTACTTTAAAATTAATTTTACTATTTTTAAAAGTAATATTTTGAAACCTATAATGGGCTCGAACCTTTATTGATGTTGTTTAAGCTATAAAAAGTTGAAAATTACTGTATATTGAGCTCGCTCTCCTAGAAAAACCTATAATGGGCTCGAACCTTTATTGATGTTGTTTAAGCTATAAAAAGTTGAAAATTACTGTATATTGAGCTCGCTCTCCTAGAAAAACCTATAATGGGCTCGAACCTTTATTGATGTTGTTTA
>Ga0224510_10001074_pt1 | contig 18638 bp, 18 predicted proteins | sample SF_May12_sed_USG_FD_170161 | JGI IMG/M metagenome (GOLD analysis project Ga0224510, IMG submission 170161) | Sediment microbial communities from San Francisco Bay, California, United States - SF_May12_sed_USGS_4_1 | ecosystem: Environmental > Aquatic > Marine > Sediment | place: USA: California... | reverse complement strand
GCGTTTATTACTGGAAAGACGCAGCATGAATTCAATATTTTCTTCTTATGAGTCAAATCCCCACGAAAGACCTTTGTCTTTCTGACTTTACAATACTAAATTTTAATATAAATATGGCACTTTCGACTCAATCGTCACGCAAATTTACACAAATCCGTGTTCAAGGCATAGAAAATAATCTAAAATCACTTTCTTGCCCACCAAAATACGTTAGGCGCTAATTGTAAAATGATTTTGACAGAGACCAGCAAAACGTGATGCCAAATATAATTTTAATATTGATCAAAATAAATTCTTAGAGTCTTTTATAACAATATAATAATATTTACTATCTTTGATATTTTTTAGGATAAATAAAATACTCACACTGTATGGGTCAAAAATAAATGAGTTAATATATTCATATTTATTCGTATCCGCATATTCGTTAAGTAAGACAGTATCTTTTATTATATTTCCACTAATAAAATTATAATAAAAAAACCTATTTGTATCATCATCTGGTGAAATACCAATATAATTATTGGCAAAAATACCACCAAAAGGATACCACCTATTTTCCTTGTTTTCTTTATCCTCAAAAACTAAAGACCATTTATTTTTATGATATTTTATAATTTCTGAATAAGTTATTAAATATACATCTTCCTTAAAAATATTTAAATAATGATCATCTAATGTATATTTTGAAAATTCTGGTGGTATAAGTATATTTAAAATTATTCTATTCTTAATAAGATCATATGATTTTAATAAAAAATTTTTATTTTTTTTATTTTCAACAAAATAATAAATAATCTTATTATCGATAATCCAATCTCTTTTTGTAATTTCTTCTTTGTCTGTTAGTAGTTGAGTTTTTTTTAAATATTTTTTGGTCAACTTTCCTGTTTGAAAATTCACTAGATTAAAATCCTCATCAATTGTCTCATACAATAAACTTTGACTATCTAAAAAACCTAATCGGATATAACAATCTTCTCGAACATGTTCCATTTTGAAGGTATTTTTTAATGATATATCATTTTTACTCAAGTCAAATTCAAATATTTCTAAAATACAACTTTTTTCTTTTTTCTTAAATTTTATTTGAGGAAATATTAAAACATTTTTGAAATCATCAAAATAAAAAGGTTCCCCATATTTATAGTCAATAAAATAATTTTTAATTACTAGTTTTTTCATTTCTATACCAAAACTGTATGGAGAAAACGCACAAAACAACAATAAATTAATAATTATTTTATTTAATATTTGAAAATATTTCCTATTAAATTTCATTCTAATTTTTAGGTAACTCCACAGCATCTGGGTAAAATTTCAAAAATGACTTTAGATCAAATTTTCCATTTTCTAAATACTTTCTACCCTGTTTAGTACTCGTTTTTCCTTCATTTCCGTAAATATTAAGATCATTTTTATTTGAATCATTTGAAAACAAATTAAAATAACTTCTATTTTTCCCCGTATTACAGCCAGCAAAGAAAATATTTTTTACTTTCCCCGTAAATTTTTGTTTTGTCCCCTCAGCTCTCAATGCAGATTTTGCATCGAATAAAAAGGCGGGTTCTTTATTTTTAGAATGAGTTCCATGACCCGTAAATACAATAGTCTCCGCATTTTTATATTGATTTATCGTACTCATCATCTCATCCGAGTTAGGAACATAAATCACATCAACATCATTTCGCTTATCCAATTCTTGCGCCGCTTCATATTTTTTCACCTGACCACTTTTACCACCAGCCATATCAGAGTCATACCCCATAATTATGACAATTTTTATTGCGTCCTTATTTTCTTTCGGTTGTAAAAACTTTGCAGCCTTTTGGTTTTCACGACCATCAGGATCAATTATTTTCATTGGGTTCAAACCAGCATAGTGATATAATGACATATTTACTGAATTATATACACCACCAGAACCAGGTAATTTTTCTTGATTAAATGGATCAGAAGGAAAAAATAAGTCTTCAGAATCTGGGATAAACTTATCTATCGCCGGGTCAGTACTAATCCAACTACTGAATTTAGCATCATAATACCTTGCTCCAAAGTAGTAGAGTCCAGTTTCTTCATCTAATTCTTTTCCGGTGAATTTGTAACCCAGCAGACTGGTCTCGTGGCCTTCGTCGATCCAGGTTTCGCCGTAGGGCAGGTAGATGGTGTGTTCAAAGACCCTTCCCGTACGGTCGGTTATGTAGTTAGAGCTACCCAGGTGATCCCCGTGGTAATAGTAGATCGCTCTATATGCCTCTGCGAAAAACAGCAAAAATCCCTATAAGGGGGTTCCTCAAAATGTCAAATCAGCCAGGCAATGCCCCAAGCAGTACCGTTCGTGGAACATACATAAACGATTGACCATTTTACAAGCAGATTTTTTCCTTTTTAGCCGCCCTCTTCGTTTATTGCCGCGCCCCCCTTCGGGTAGCGCGGCCTTAGATTTCAACTAAAGGAAGAATGCCCCAGACCGCCGCCTTGAACATAATACAGGTTATGCCACATCCAGCACCACTGCCAGAAATAATCAAATATGTTTTAAACAAGTCAGTGGTGCTGGATTTGACATAACCCTGACGTATTATGTTCAGCCAGACCCGCCCAGCACCACTTTCATTGGTTAATTAGTATTTTAAAGAAACTGGCGGTGTGAAGTGGTGCTGGGCGGGTCTGGCCGGCGCCGGATCAGTTTAAACTTCTCGGCTAAAAAGGAAAAAATCTGCTTTTATCTTTCTGCCGGGTGTGTGTTTCGATGGACCTCTTTAAGTTTCTCTATGCTTACCTTCGTGTAAATCTGAGTCGTCGAAAGCCTGGCATGGCCAAGCATTTCCTGAATGTACCGAATGTCGGCCCCGTTTTCCAGCATCAACGTCGCCATCGAATGGCGAAAGATATGGCAAGCCCCGTCGACCTGGACGCCGGCATTTTCGATGTAGGTTCGAACTCTTCTGGTCAGATAGGCCGTGCTCAGCGGATCGCCGGCGTTGGTTAAAAACAAAACGTCAGAGTTTTTCACAAAGTGCGGCCGTACCTGCTCGATGTAACGCTTTAGCCATTCAGCGCATCGACTGCCCAGGGGAACGACCCTGTCTTTGGCACACTTGCCCTGCTGAATTAAGATCGTCTCTCGCTCAAAGTTTATGTCGTAAATACTCAAGTGAACCAGTTCCAGGCGTCTGATGCCGGTCGAATAAAAAAGCTCTAAAATCGCCCGGTCTCTCTGGCCCCGCCGGGTCTTTAAGTCTGGCTGACTTAAAATTGCATCGGCCTGCTCGTCGGTTAAGATGCCCCCCGGCAGGGTCTGGCCCAGCCGCGGCAGATCAAGCTCCGAAGCGGGGTTATAAAGAATATGGTATTTCCTGGCAAGCCAGCTAAAGAAAGATCGAAGCGGTTCAAGGCGGCTCCATTGAGCATGGGTCGTTAATGGATTTCCGTTTTTGGTTTTTTTGATCTCAAATAAATATTTTTTGTAAATATCTAAAAGCTCTCTCGTAACCGACTGAATGTCTTCGACCTTCATTTCAAAAGCCCAGATCGCAAAGTAACTCAAATACCGTTTTCTATTTAAAATCGTGATCTCTGAATAGTTCTGCATCAGCATCCACTTTACATACTCTAAAATATAATGTGAAAGACCTTTGGGGTTGGCCGCCGATCGCTCGGTTAAGAACTTCTCGTAAACTTTGTTTTTCTTTAAAGAGGCATGACCTCGAAGACTTACCCTGGACATTTTAAAGCCCCCCTTCCAAAAAAATAAAAGGGGGTGCCTTCCTTTTGGCCGTTTTCCCGGAAAAACGATTTTTGAGGTTTATTTAAGGAAGAAACTCGACTTTCTTTTTTTAGATGCCCGGAATCGGGGCGGAATGGGTAGGAAAAACGGCCTGTTTTTCCGCTTTGCGCGGCCATTTATACACCCTCCCCGTTATACCTGGGGGTCAGCGCCTTAAAGATTTCTTCAAGGGATGATTTGAAAACATCATACTCTTGTCGTTCTTTTTTTGAGGCGTGTTTTAGTATCTCTGAAATGCCAACCAGGTTTAAATGATCGATGCTGCCATCGTCGTGAGGTTTAACTAAAAACCGGTACGAAATCCCGTTGGCGTCCCTGCGGCTTGTAAGGATCTCGTGATCGACCATCCGGTTTATGTGCTCATGGGTTCGGGTGTTGGATAAATTCGTTATCTCCCTGGCGTCCTTTCTATAAAACCAGATTTGTTCAAACTCGATCGAATTCTTTTTTGCCTCCTCCATAAAATACCTGACCAGGCTTGTCATAAAAAGCGTCGTCTGCGGCGGCAGGTGTTCAAGCGACCTTGAAAAGATAAATCGCGCCAGAAAATTACAAAGGGCGATATCGATCGGGTGCGTCTTGATGTAAGTTTCGCCGTCTTTATAAACCTTCTCTCTCTGAAACTGGTTTAAAAGAGTTATGCAATTTAAGAGCGTCAAATACATCTGGTGTTCGCGCCTGGCCTGGTGGCTTCGGGTGTTAAAGCTAAAATACTTGCTAAACGTGTTTAAAATTGAAAGCGGTTTAAGCTCTCTTTGAACATGCCGGTAAAAATCGCAAATGACGTCGCGTTCTTTTCTAAGAGCCACGCCATCGGGAGAATCTAAAAGCCGCTGGTAAGCCTGGATTCTCTGGGTTTGCTCGGGGCTCATGTCTAAAATCAAGATCACGCAACGATTGTTGATCTCTTCGTTTACCCCCTCCCTGGGCTCGGTCATGATAAATTGGGCCGGCCCTTCGGTGTTGGAACTCTCCGAGGTGTTCTCCCCCGTCTTTGGGTCTGACTTCGTGTAACTGATCGAAAGCCGGCCCTCGCTCATCATCTGCTTGATCGGGAATTCGGCTTCTTTAAGCCCATCGCCTTCGGCTATAAAAATACTTTTATGTTTTAAAAAATCAGACTCCCCGTAGTAAAACGATCGGGGCGTGACCTGGGTAAAATAAAGCCCGTCTTCTTCCGGAACAAGTTTATTAAGCAGATTAAGCATGTTCGATTTGCCGGCAGAACTTTCTGACTGAATAATCAAATGAAGCGGGTACTTCATGCGACGACTCAGAGTCGACACAAAACCGACAAACATGTTTAACGATTCCCCAACGACGCCGGCCTTTTCCATATCTTTAATAAATTTTAAAATAAATAAAATCTCTAAAAGAAACTCTCTTGCTTTAAAAGATACTTCTAGATTTTTATAAAACTCTTTCTTGTTTTCGATCTTTTGACTTTCTTTCTCCTCGATCGTTTTCTTTAAAAATTCATCAAGTTTTACCGTTAAAGAATCCAGGTCGGAGCTGATCACCCTTTCATCGAGGGTAAGTTTGCCGGCGGCCGCCCTGGCGTACGTTGCGACAGTCTTTGCGTTGAACAAATCGACGTTATCAATGTGAAAGCGTTTTTCGTGCCTGGTCGGCTCAATATAATCTAGTCTCAAAAAGATTTTTAAACTTGCATCCGATTTATTCTGATCGAGGCCGCGAACGGTGTAACTCCTGGAGCCGATCGAATAGACATACTCCTTGCCCTTTTTCTCTAAAACGTCGGCGTGATAGCCCTCGGTTTGAACTGTGTCGATGATCTGCTTTAAAGGTTCGGCCTTTTCAAAAAGCTCTTTCATTTTTCTTTTAGCTGTCTCTATACTCTCTGATTTTCTTAAAAGATCATTTGCGTCGGTTCCCTCATCGAAAACGATTCGATAGCTTTCGATTTTACACTCGATGAGCTTCTCTGCCAAAGAAAGAGTTTTCCTGTTTTCGTCGACCATGTTACCGGCGGCGATGTTGCCGGCGTTGTCGTTGTCAAAGGCGATGAAAACTTTTCTTACGCCGCTTGTGACGATCTTTTCAAAGAGATCGTCTTTAAGGCCGTTGGCGCTCAAAACAGCGACGACGTTTCGAAAACCCATCGACATGATCGACAGCGCATCGATGATACTCTCGCACAAAATCACCTCGCCGGCGATCAGCGCCCTGGGGTTAAAAAGCCCCAAAGGCGCGCCGCTCAAAAGCATGTGTTTGGCGCCGATCGAAGAAATATTACGGCCGTAGATTTGAACAACCAAACCGTTTTCGTCAATCACCGGGAAGATCACCCGGCCGGCAAAATGTTCTTTTAAATGTCCATTGCCGTTAGTCGATGCTTGCGGCTTCTTCAAGATGCCCAGGTCGACCAGGCTTTCCAGAATTTGCGGGTCGTTGATCTCCTCGACCAGGGAACCATCAGAAAGGCCAATCTTGAAGTCGTCGACAAGTTCGCCATAGATGATGCCGCGCTTTAGCATGAAACCCGCGCCGTCTTTTTTAGCCTTGAAATTATTATGGTAGTAATCGACAAGAAGCGCCAGGGCTTTTTGGTAACGAGGCTCGAAGATGTCGATCGGTTCGGGCTCGTTCTCTGCGCGACTTTTAACGCTTTGAAACTTTACGTACTCCTGCTTTAGCCGCTTCACGACGCCGGCAAAATCAAGCTTTTCGGTAACCATGAGCCAGTCAAAAACACTGCCGCCATTGCCGCAGCCCTTGCAGTGAAACACATTCTTGTAAACGTTGATATGGCAAGACGGCGTATCTTCCTTATGAACCGGGCAAAAAACGACATACTCCCCCTTGCCGACCTTTTTAGGCACAAAGCCCCTCGATGCAGCTAAAGGAAGAATCGGCACGGTTTTCTTAAGTTCGTCAAGAGATGGTTCAACTTGCATGACGCACCTCTTTCTTGCCAGCACCAGCACGCAAGTGCTGGCCAGGTTCTTCGCGAACAAAGGCAAGCTTCCTGGCCAGCTCTGCGATCCGCGCCGGTGACTTGGCATATTCCGACGCCGCGATCAACTCCCGCTTTGTAAGCGGCTTCTTTTGAATTTCCCGGGAAAAGTTTAATTTTTTTGACATTTCACACCTCAAATTTGATGACATCAATACTGTAGGAACTTCTTACAATATTGATTTCTTATGTCAACTAATATTGTAAGAATGTATATGATTTTTGGTTGAAATTCTATACTATCTTTATATTTTAGAACCAATAATGATGGAAAATAATAACAAAAATAGTGGATTTCCCGAAAGACTCAAACGACTCCGGATGGAAAAAGGATTTTCTCAAACCGAAATCGCAGAAAAACTCGGTGTTAATTCTAATAATATTGGCCGTTACGAACGAGGTGAATCAAATCCAAATGCTAAATTTCTCAAAGCTCTGGCCGACTGTCTTGATGTTTCAGTCGATTATCTTTATGACGGTATTGAAGAAAATGCCGCAATTGCGGATTTAAAAGACAAAGAACTCTTAGAAATGTTTGCAAAAGTAGAAAAGCTCTCCGAAAAAGATAAAAAACTCGTTAAAGAATTTCTCGGTGCATTTGTAAAAAATAGAGAAGCAGCATCGGTTCTCGCCTCTTAACCCCACACCGCCCTTTATCAATCGGCCAGAAAAATCTCTAAACAACAAAAAGCCCGATGAACAATTAAGCGCATGCCAGGGACGACGAAGGGTGTGGATTGTGGACAACCCGGTGTCGATCTACCGCCTGGCGCCTCGATCATTAAAACGCTACTGCCCTGGTCGTGCCGGGGTTGCCCACAATCCACACCCTCTTTCGAGGATCTACGTTTACCTGGTATTTACATTAGAAGATTTCGGGGAGAAACCCCAGGACGATTTAGAACCATCATTTCGAAAGAACCGATCTACCCAAAGGCACAAAGGCAGACACGAGGTCTGCCGTAACCCAGCACCACTTTTTTGCGCTGAATTTCATCATCGTAAAAGTAGCTTCAAGTTACGCCGCGACTTAGCTGGCACTGGCAAAAAAGTGGTGCTGGGCAGAACGATCAACCTTTGGCGGCGCGTTTTTTGCCGTTCGCAAAGATTCTTTGCGAACATGCAAAGCCCCCTCTCCCTGTTGAGGCCCCCAGTCATTAAAGATTCTGCTCAAATGGGGGTGAGGGTAAGCGGGGGTCTGGGGGCCGGCGAAGGGAGAGGGGGCGTAAAACGTGACGCCAAATAGGACAGGCGAAATCAAGCGAAGGTCCTGGGATATTTATGGCCATCGTTTGAAAAACAAGGGCTTGAAGGCAACCAAGGAAATGGGGCTTGCCCAGCACCACTGGCAGTGGTGCTGGGCGCAAAACGTGACGCCAAATTGGAGGGGCTAAATTAGGAAATTTGGTCAGGTCTTATCTACGACTATTTTTGCTTGGAGAATATCCCGATTTAATTTATCCACCCCACGACCAACCAAATTAAACCTACAAAAAATATTTTTAAAGAAATGTAGAATATTATTTTTTCATAAATAGTGTATCTCTTTAAACCCTCACCTTTTACGAGAGAAATATAAAACCAAATAATTTCTCGATGCCTTTTATCATTATAGCCTAGTGATAAAATTATAGGATTCAATAAGAGATAATATTTTATATACTTTGTTGCATTATTATATACAAATATATAACTTAGTAGCACATATGTCAGAAATATAAAAATTTCTGTATATATTTTTTTATAAATACGTTTTTTTAATGCACTAGAACTTTTCCAAAACTTCTTACACTTGTTCATTTTTTAAGTATTAAAAATAAACACTACTAGGGGTACAATAAAAAAGGTTATCAATAGATATTTTTGCATTCTACCCCATCTCGAATGCATTACACGGATATAAATGACCATAAATAAAATCGATAAAGAGTAATTCCATAAACTTTGGAATTCTCTGTGCAACAACCGACTGGTAACTAAAAATAAAGTTAGAGGCCAATGTATGTAAAGTATTATATCGAAAAATTGATTAAAACCCTTTTTTTTTAAAATTTCTCGAATCTTTTCAATGCCCATTTTTACCTATTTATGCCGTTATTAGCCCTGGTAGTGGCCTTTTATCGTTTTGTTTATTGTCTTCTCTTGGAGTTTCTGGTGATGTTGGTGTCTTTATTTCATCAGGGCTCTTTCCTTTGTTAAGTATATTTTCTTTCATACCTCTGAGAAATAATTTTATACTACCAACCATAGTACTGGCCTTGTCAGCCCATTTTGACACTTTACTTTCTAATTTAGTAGGCAATTTCCCAACGCCAGCACCGGCAGCTAAATTAATTGCATCAACCGTGATTGAATCCCCAAATAGTAAACCTAAAATAGAGTCAGGCCCTGGCTTATTACCTGCCAAAGAAATTGCTAAATTTGCCCCATTAACTACCAAATCCCCTACAGCTTTTGTATTAAATAATACCCCAACTGCCAGTAACGCTGAACCAGTTAGAACTGCTCCACCAGAAATCAATGCTGCCCCCGCAACAGCGAGTCCAACACCTATAGCTATCTCATTTGCACTAAAAACAAGATTTGCACCTGAAGATAACACATCGGTTTTATTTACTTCACGGCCATTAGGATCAACATATTTTACAGGGTTTAAACTAGCATAATGATATAAATTTAAATTCTTTGAGTTAAATACACCACCAGCACCTTTTAAACTATTTGCACTAAATGCTTTATCAGGAAAATATAATTGCAACCCGGTCGGCAGGTATTCAGGTAAAGCCGGATCAGTACTTATCCAAGTACTCATTTGCGGATCATAGTACCTTGCTCCGAAGTAATACAGTCCTGTTTCTTCATCCAGCTCTTTACCGGTGAATTTATAGCCCAGGAGAGAGGTCTCGTGGCCTTCGTCGATCCAGGTCTCGCCGTAGGGCAGATAGATCGTGTGTTCAAAGACCCTTCCGGTACGGTCGGTTATGTAGTTAGAACTACCCAGGTGATCCCCGTGGTAAAAGTAAACACACCTATATGCCCCTGACAAAAACAGAAAAAATCCCTAAAGGGGGTCTCTCAAAATGTCAAATTAGCCAGATAATGCCCCAAGCAATACCGTTCGGGGAACATACATAAACATTAGACGATTTTACAAGCAGATTTTTTCCTTTTTAGCCGTGTTCTTCGTTTGTTGCCAAACGCCACTTTTAGTGGCGCCAGGCAAAAGAGACAGCTAAAGGAAGAATGACCCAGACCGCCGCCTTGAACATAATACAGGTTATGCCACATTTACGGCTAAACTTAAAAATTAATTTTAAGAAGTAAATTTGACATAACCCTGGCGTATTATGTTCATCCAGACCCGTTTCTCTTTGATTTTTCGTTTAAAGATATTGGCAGGAAAAACGGGTCTGGCCGGCGGCGGTGGTTTTTAACTTCCCGGCTAAAAAGGAAAAAATCTGCTTGTAAAATCTGGTTCTACCTCTCTGCCGGATGCGTATTTCTGTGAACCTCTTTAAGTTTCTCGATGCTCACCTTCGTGTAAATCTGCGTCGTCGAAAGTCTCGAATGGCCGAGCATCTCTTGAATGTACCGAATGTCGGCTCCGTTTTCAAGCATCAGCGTGGCCATCGAATGTCTGAAGATATGGCAAGACCCGTCGACCTTGACGCCGGCGGCCTCGATGTAGCGCCTGACCTGTCTCGTCAGGTAAGACGAACTCAGCGGATCGCCGGCGTTGGTTAAAAACAAGACATCGGAGTTCTTCACAAAGTGCGGCCTCACCTGCTCGATGTAGCTCTTCAGCCATTTTGCACAACGGCTCCCCAGGGGAACCACCCGATCCTTGGCACACTTGCCCTGTTGTATTAAAATCGTCTCTCTCTCAAAATTGACATCGTAGACGCTCAAGTGAATCAGCTCCAAACGCCTGATGCCGGTTGAATAGAAGAGCTCCAGAATCGCCCGATCTCTCTGGCCTCGCCTTGTCTTTAAATCTGGTCGGCTTAAAATCGCCTCGGCCTGGTTGTCGGTTAGAATGCCCCCCGGCAGGGTCTGACCCAGCCGGGGAAGATCAAGCTCCGATGCCGGGTTGTACAAGATAAAATACTTCCTGGCCAGCCAGCTAAAAAAAGAACGCAGAGGCTCAAGCCGGCTCCACTGGGCGTGGGTCGTCAGCGGATTTCCCCGCTTGGTTTTCTTGGTCTCAAATAAATATTTTTTGTAACTATCTAAAAGCTCTCTGGTGACCGACTGGATGTCTTCGACTTTGTTCTCTAAAGACCAGGTCGCAAAGTAACTCAGATACCGTTTACGGTTTAAAATCGTGATCTCTGAATAATTCTGCATCTGCATCCACTTTATGTATTCTAAAATAAAATGCGAAAGACCTTTGACGTTGGCCGCCGATCGCTCTATCAGAAAGTTCTCGTAACCCTTGGTTTTCTTCAGGGAGACATGGCCTCGCATACTTTTTCTAGACATCTAACACCCCCTTGTGAAAATAAAAAAGCTTGCCCAGCATATGCTCGCTTGTGCTGGAGGGGGTGCCTTCCTTTTGGCCGTTTTTCCGGGAAAACGATTTTTGGGGTTTATTTAAGGAAGAAACACAACATTTTTTTCCAAGGTACCCGGAATCAGGGCGGAAGGGGTAGGAAAAACGGCCTGTTTTTCCGCTTTGCACGCCCATCTACACACCCTCCCCGTTGTATCTGGGGTTTAGCGCCTTAAAGATTTCTTCAAGGGATAATTTGAAAACATCATACTCTTGTCGTTCTTTTTTTGAGGCGTGTTTTAAGATCTCTGCAATTCGAACCAGGTTTAAATGATCGATACTGCCATCGTCGTGAGGTCTCACTAAGAAACGGTACGAAATCCCGTTGGCATCTCTTCGACTGGTCAGGATCTCGTGATCGACCATCCGGTTTATATGCTCATGGGTGCGGGTGTTGGATAGATTCGTTATATCTCTGGCGTCCTTTCGGTAAAACCAGATTTGCTCAAATTCGATCATGCTCTTTTTTGCCTCTTCCAAAAAATGCTTAACCAGGCTAATCATAAAAAGCGTCGTCTGTGGCGGCAGGTGTTCAAGCGATCTTGAAAAAATAAATCGCGCCAGAAAATTACAAAGGGCAATGTCGATCGGATGCGTCTTGATGTAGGTTTCGCCGTCTTTATAAACTTTCTCTCTCTGAAACTGATTTAACAGAGTGATGCAATTTAACAACGTCAAGTACATCTGGTGTTCGCGCCTGGCCTGGTGACTTCGGGTGTTAAAACTAAAATACTTGCTAAACGTGTTTAAAATCGAAAGCGGTTTGATCTCCCTTTGAACGTGCCGGTAAAAATCACAAATGACGTCGCGTTCTTTTCGTAACGCCACGCCTTCGGGTGAATCTAAAAGCCGCTGGTAAGCCTGGATACGCTCGGTCTGTTCGGGGCTCATATCTAAAATCAAGATCACACAACGATTGTTGATCTCTTCGTTTACACCCTCTCTTGGCTCCGTCATGATAAACTGCGCCGGCCCTTCGGTGTTGGAACTCTCCGAAGTATTTTCGCCCGTCTTTGGGTCAGACTTGGTGTAGCTGATCGAAAGCCGGCCTTCTGACATCATCTGCTTGATCGGGAATTCGGCTTCTTTAAGCCCGTCGCCTTCGGCGATAAAAATACTTTTATATTTTAAAAAATCAAATTCGCCGTAGTAAAACGATCTTGGCGTAACCTGCGTAAAATAAAGCCCGTCTTCTTCCGGGACAAGCTTGTTTAGCAAATTGAGCATGTTCGATTTGCCGGCAGAGCTTTCTGACTGAATGATCAAGTGAAGCGGGTATTTCATGCGCCGGCTCAGCGTAGAGACAAAGCCGACGAACATGTTCAGTGATTCGCCCACGACGCCGGCCTTTTCCATATCTTTGATAAATTTTAAAATAAACAAAGACTCTAACAAATACTCTCTGGCTTTAAAAGATACTTCTAAATTTTTATGAAACTCTTTCTTGTTTTCAGTATTTTGGCTTTCTTTATCCGCGATGGTCTTTTTTAAAAGCGCATCGAGCTTGACCGTCAGCGAATCCAGATCGCCGGCGATCACTCTTTCATCGAGGGTAAGCTTTGTGGCCGCCGCCCTGGCGTAGATGCCGGCGGTCTTGGCGTTGAACAGATCGACGTTATCGATGTGAAAACGTTTTTCTTGCCTGGTGGGCTCGGTATAGTCGAGTCTCAAAAAAATTTTCAAGCTTGAATCCGATTTATTCTGATCGAGGCCCCTGATTATATACTCTCTCTGGCCGAGCGAATAGACATACTCCTTACCGCGCTTCTCTAAAACGTCTGCATGGTAGCCGGCCGTCTGAACGGTATCGATGATCTGTTTCAAGGGTTCGGCCTTTTCTAAAAGCTCTGCCATTTTCCCTTTAGCCGCCTCGATGTTCTCTGATTTTCTTAAAAGATCATTTGCATCCGAATTTTCGTCAAAGACAATTCGATAACTTTCGATTTTACACTCGATCAACTTGCCGGCTAGAGAAGAAGCCGAGGTGTTGCCGGCGCTGTCGTTGTCAAAGGCGATGAAGATTTCTCTTACACCGCTGGTGACGATCTTTTCAAGCAGATCGTCTTTGACCCCATTGGCACTCAAAGACGCGACGACGTTTCGATGGCCCATCGCCATGATCGACAAAGCGTCGATGATGCTTTCACACAAGATCACCTCGCCGGCGATCAACGCCCTGGGGTTAAACAGCGAAAGAGACGCGCCGGCTAAAAGCATGTGTTTTGTGCCGATCGTAGAGAGGTTGCGGCCGTAGATCTGAACGATCAGGCCGTTTTCGTCGATCACCGGGAAGATCACCCGACCGGCGAAGTGTTCTTTTAAATGACCATTGCCGTTAGTCGAAGCGCTCGGTTTCTTCAAGATACCCAGGTCAACCAGGCTTTGTAAAATCTCCGGGTCGTTGAGGGCCTCGATCAGGGAGCCGTCACAAAGGCCGATCTTAAAGTCGTCGACGAGCTCGCCGTAGATGATGCCGCGCTTTAACAGAAAGCCCGCGCCTTCTTTTTTGGCTTTGAAATTGTTATGGTAGTAATCGACAACAAGCGACAAAACTTTTTGAATGTGCGGATCTAAAATGTTGACCGGCGCCGACGCCTCTTGCTTTCCTTCATTTGCGATGTAGCTTTTGACTTTTTGAATCCGGCCGTATTCGTTTTTTAAATAGTCGATCGCAGAAACCATGTTCAGCTTTCGCGTCTGCATGACCCAATCAAGCACACTGCCGCCTTTGCCGCAGCCCTTGCAGTTAAAAACATTCTTATGATGGTTGATGTGACAAGATGGCGTGTTCTCTTGATGAAACGGGCAGAGAACGACATATTCACCCTTGCCGACTCTCTTGGGAACATTGCCCAAAGAGGCCGCTAAAGGAAGAATCGGGACGGCTCGCTTTAGTTCGTCCAGGCTTGGTTCAACTTGCATGGCGCACCTCGCTTTTTTCTTCACGAACAAAGGCAAGCTTTTCGGCCAGATGGGCGATCCGCCTGGGCGACTTGGCGTATTCCGAAGCGGCGATCAGTTCACGCTTTGTGGGCGGTCTCTTGTGAATTTCTGGGAAAAAGTTTAATTTTTTTGACATTTTAACCTCATTAGATTAAGTATACCGGCATACTTAAATAACTAATTAATATATACTTTATTGAGTATATTATGTCAATGTTTTTATATGTTTCATTCTAATAAATTTAATATTTTTACTTGTAATGCTATATATTGGATAATAAAAGTACTTAAAATGATGTTTGGTGATAAATTAAAGAAATTAAGAAAAGATAAAAACCTTTCTCAGCAAGATTTAGCTGATCAATTAGATGTTCATTATACACACCTAAACAGAATGGAAAATGGTCATGCACAACCATCTTATGAAGTTATAAAAAAAATTATAGAAATCTTTGAAGTTGACCCCGCATTTCTCTTTAATGAAAATGAAGACTCCTCTGAACCCAGTATCAAAAATAAAAATCTTGCTGAAAGGCTAAAGCTTATTGATTCACTCACCCCTGAAGATCAAAGTGCGATTACACATGTTATTGACTCAATGCTAACCAAACAAAAAATGAAAAGAGTTCTTCAAGAAACAGGTATCGCAAGCTAAAGGGAAAATGTATGTTATTTAACGTTGTACTCGAAAAAGAAGATAACTGGATCATCGCCGAATGCCCGGCTTTACCTGGCTGTGTTTCTCAAGGAAAAGATGAAAAAGAAGCCCTCGAAAATATCAAAGAAGCGATTACAGCATGGCTCTGGGCAGAAAATCAAAAGGCAATGGAAAAAGAAAACAAAGAATCTGTTCTGGTCTCCATTGGTTAAATTACTTTTTTAAAAAAGTCTTACTAATATAAATATGAGTAATTTAGCAAATATTTCCGGTAAAAACGCCGTCAAGGCATTTCAAAAATTCGGCTGGCAAGTCAGAGGCCAGGTTGGTTCACATGTTGTAATGACAAAAGAAGGTGAAAGAGCAAATCTGTCAGTACCTCAGCATAAAGAGCTTGCGCAAGGAACCTTGAGGAAACTCATCAAAAATGCTAATATCAGTGTTGATGAATTTCTCAAAATACTCTAAATAGATATGAATAAAAATGGGGAATGTGTGATCCCAATTTTTCAAAAAATATTTCTCGATCAACCAGAGCCCATTGGCAGCAGTGTTTTTATAAAACTAGGGAATCATTACTTTTTAGTTTCTGCTGCGCATGTAATTGAAAAATTCTCTCAATCAAATCCTTTATACACTAGCGTATTAAATGACTTTTACCCCATTACTGGCGAATTCTCGGCATCGAAGTATAAAGAAAGTTATAAAGATATCGGATTGGTTCGCTTAAATGAATTAACCGTAGATATGCTTCTATCTTCAGATTTTGAACCGTTAGAATTAATTCAATTACCGAAGTTAGAAACAACAATTAAAACTGATTATTTTTCCGTTGGGTATCCTGCGTCAAAAGTAAAAGTCAATAGAAAAGACACTACAGTTAAATTCCAAAAAATAAACATGATGACCAAAGAGGTACCTTTGGAAATTTATGACATATTTAACTTTAACAGAAAACAATTCTTTTTATTTCTTTTTCCAAAGGAAACTACTGAAATGAAAAAAGTTCCATTACCTTTCGGCATGAGCGGCGGTGCTTTATATTTAAGATATCATCTCCCCCAAAATTCATTTATCATAATTTTATTTGGTATAAATATTATGAATCAGAAATTACCCAAAACTCTGCCAGATATCAATATTGCCCTCAGGGCAGAATTCATTGTAACATTGATTACCCAATTATACCCGGAACTTACAAAGTATTTTAACAATGCGGGATATTTCGGCCGTATATTGCCTAATCTGTCTCGATAATCATTTTACCACAAAGGGTGTGGATTTGTTCACAACCCCGATTCAAACTTTGGAATTATCGTTTTAAGAATTAAGCGTTGAAGACAGATCGACACCGGGTTGTGAACATATCCACGCCCGGCTTTATTGTCCCCAGCGCAGTTGGATCGATCCAGAATCAAACGCGTGCCGGTCGCCCATTCTCCTCTAGTGCCTTCTCTTACGACCACAAAACCGAAATGGGCGGCCGGCTGATCATAACAGCTTTTTTTGTCATATTGCCAGAATATAAGAAAGCATGATTATAGCAATGTGATAAAAAAAGGGTTATGGTTAAGCATCGATAAACCATTTTGACAGAGACCAGTTGCCCACATGCATGGCTGTGACCTTATTTATTTGGAAACGACAACAGTTTAAAACTATTATTAATTTAAAATTTCATGTAAGATTTCACTAGATATTTCATTTACTCTGCGAAATGCAAGGATATAAATAATAAAAAAGCCAAAAATTACAAAAACATAGGAGTACCAATCAAAAATAAATCTTGATAAAATATTTTGATTTTGATTATAATCTAAAATGAATAAAGTAAATTCACACAATCCAAATATTACAACTCCAAATGATATTCTCGTTTCTTCTTTAATTATTTTGTAATTTCCTTTTTCTATAATCCATTTCCTGATTAAACCAAGGGTTGTTCTATTTGATGTAACATTACATTGTAACCATATACAATTATCTTTGGATTCAAATAATATTTTTGCATGCTTGAAAAATATAATTTCATTCCGTTTCAAGCTTTTTAAAAATAACTTATTATTCATCATGCTTTTTTTGAATATTGGTATAGATAATTTCAAATAAAAAGAAATTAATTTATGCCTTAAAAGTGAATCAGTAATCAATATACAAAGGCAAAGTGTTTGAAATATATATATTTTTTCGTACAAATTAAACTCCAATTATTTTTATATTTTAGTTTCGTGTTTCTAACCTCAAAATATGATTCTTAAAGTAATGTATTTTTATATAAACACCGGCCTTGATAGGCCCACCATGAGCCGCTGTAACATTAAATCCAAGACCATTATTTAAACCTTCGGCATATTCAAACTTATCTCCATTAAGATAAAAACTCTCAACATCGTGACTACCAGGTTCACGATATTTAAAATTTATTGGGAAGCCTTCTGCCACTTTACACTCATTATGAATTAGTCGTTGCTTTAAATCATTATGCTCAAATATTGTTAATAGATGAGTAATAATTAATATTACTCCTAAAACTCCACTAGCATATGATAAAAAAACAAAAAGTTTACTTTTTTTTCTCATAATATAAAAAAGAGAAAATACAAGTGCAGATTGAAAAATTGAGACTATAAAAGTCGAATAGTCAAATTTCTCTTTTGAGATATCATAATGCAATATAAACTCAGCTAGCATAATTACAAATACCTCTATTATTCAAAAAAACTTTTTACCCAAGATTTTACTTGTTCATATTTACTTTTAACTGCCTCTGTTTTATTGGTAACTTCAGTCTTTGTATCCTTGTGGCTTATGTCCAATGGTGAAACACTAGAACTTAATGATACCGATACTGATGAAGTTGATGGGCCATTACCAGTTTTCGGAGTATTGGTTGCGCCGCCAATTGATATCGAACTGGGTAAGAATGCACCTGCGTCCATAGAAACACCATCAGATGACGAATCTCCATTTAATTTATCAATGCCTTTAGTATGCATTGAAAAAGTAACATTTAAACCTGAAGAAACACCTATATCAGAATGTTTTACTTCTCCAGGCATACCATTTTCCATTTGCAGACTGTTTGCTTTATACGTTCCAAACTCAAAGCCCTTATCACTTGAGTAACCAAATACGATGCCATTTTCTAAAGATAATCCGCCTATTGCATACGCATCATTGGCAAAGCCTATTTGCAATGTGGCTTTACCATTTGGATCCACAAACTTAACGGGATTTAATCCTGCATAATGATATAAGTTAATATTTGCCGAGTTAAATACCCCGCCAGAACCTTTTAAGCTATTAGCATTAAACGCCTGCTCTGGGAAGAATAGCTGTAGGCCTGTCGGCAAATATTCCGGCAACGCCGGATCAGTGCTAATCCAATTGCTGAATTTTGCATCATAGTACCTTGCTCCGAAATAATAGAGCCCCGTTTCCTCATCTAATTCTTTACCGGTAAATTTATAGCCCAGAAGTGAGGTTTCATGCCCTTCATCGATCCACGTCTCGCCGTATGGCAGATAGAGCGTATGTTCGAAAACGCGACCGGTTCGGTCGGTTATGTAGTTAGAAGAGCCGAGGTGATCTCCGTGGTAAAAGTAAACACACCTATATGCCCCTGACAAAAACAGAAAAAATCCCTAAAGGGGGTCTCTCAAAATGTCAAATTAGCCAGATAATGCCCCAAGCAATACCGTTCGGGGAACATACATAA